>Ga0187878_1003445_pt1 | contig 13067 bp, 12 predicted proteins | sample June2016WEW_17_1_FD_132979 | JGI IMG/M metagenome (GOLD analysis project Ga0187878, IMG submission 132979) | Peatland microbial communities from SPRUCE experiment site at the Marcell Experimental Forest, Minnesota, USA - June2016WEW_17_150 | ecosystem: Environmental > Terrestrial > Soil >...
GTACCAGTAAGCTTACATTAAATGACATGATCTCCGATACCGAAGACGGTATTTACATAGTAGGTGACGGCAGTTGGAGCATAGACATGCAGCGATATAATTTTCAGTTTGGGGGCCAGGTATATTATGAGATAAAAAATGGTAAGATTGCCGGTCTACTGAGAGATGTAGCCTATCAGGGTAATACAGTCAATTTTTGGAACTCTTGCGATGCAGTATGTGATGCCACTGAATATAAGTTAGGAGGGTCTTTTTTCTGTGGGAAAGGTGAACCTTCTCAAAGTGCACCTGTTAGTCATGGTTCTTCCCCAGCTAGGTTTAGGAAAGTAAATATATTAAATACAGCAAAGGAGGCATTAAGATGATACTTGATGAAAAAGAAGCAAGATCACTTCTGGAAAAAGCTTCAGGTTATAGCAAAGCTGATTCTATTTCCTTAAATTTAAATGGCTTTAATTCTTATAACTTACGCTTTGCACTTAATTCTCTTTCTACTAATGGTTATACGGATGGATTGAGCTTATACATAACCAGTAATTTTGGTAAAAAATCAGGGAATGTAGGTACTAATAAGTTCGACAATGATTCGATAAAAGAAGCAATTGAAAAATCCGAGCAAATAGCTAAGGTTTCGCCGGACAATAATGAATTTATGTCCCCCTTAGAACCGCAAAAATATGAAAAGGGTATTAATTTTTCACAAAATACAGAAAAATTAACTCCTGAAAAGCGTGCTGAAATGGTCGAACCCGTTCTAAAAAAATCAGCTGGTAAAGACCTTATATCCGCCGGATTTTTTGAGGATGAGGTAGATTTCACAGCTATTTTGAACTCCAATGGATTATTTGCATATAATAAAGGTACAACTATCAGTTTCTCTACAACTGTGAGGACGAAGGACGGATCGGGTTCAAGCAGAGTCCAAAAAATGTATGTTGATTCAAATAAACTCGATATTAATAGATTATCCGATGTAGTGATAGATAAATCATTGAGGTCTGTTAAACCTGTAGAATTGCAGCCAGGCAAGTATACCGTAATATTAGAACCATCTGCCGTAGCGGATATGATAGCATACTGTGCATATTTTATGGAAGCACGTCCAGCAGACGAGGGCAGAAGCTTCTTTTCAAATAACGGAAAATGCAATAAAATCGGCGAACTTGTTGTTAGCCCCGAAATAAATTTATATTCTGATCCCCTTAATACAGATAGTCCATCCATACCATTCAGGCATGACGGCATTCCGATATCAAGGACCTTATGGTTTGAAAAAGGTGTACTGAAAAATCTGATCAGGACCAGGTACTGGGCAATGAAGACAGGTCAGCCTGTTGTACCATTTTTTTCAAATTTAATTCTTGACGGCACTAATAAACCGTTAGAAGAGATGATAAGTTCGACTGACCGCGGAATACTTGTTACACGATTCTGGTACATAAGGACGGTAGACCCGCAAACTATTCTGTTAACAGGGCTAACCAGGGACGGGTTATTCGAAATAAGAGATGGGAAGATAACCAGACCGGTGAAGAATTTCAGGTTCAACGAAAGTCCTATAAATATGTTGAAAAATGTACTGGAGATAGGAAAAGCTGAAAATGCAGTTGGAAGCGAAGTGGAAGGATTACAAATATTCGCTCCTCCATTGAAAGTTAAAGATTTCAATTTCTCGAGCATTTCAGATGCAATTTGAGTTTATATGATAATTATGTTTCACACGAAACATTAATTTGCCCGAAAACAAAGAAAATATATTTGTGAAAAATTTATCATAAGGATAATGAATCTGTTATCTGCAATAGGTAAATTTTCCGATTATCTTATAGACGAAAAAAATTATTCCAGGAATACTCTTATCAATTACGTTCGCGATCTTGATGACCTGTATAAATTTGCAGCCAGGAAAACCGAATCTAAATCTTCAAAGATCGAACTTGAATACATAGATGAAGATACTTTAAAAGGTTTCCTAGCGAGCTTCATCGTCGATAACGAGAAAAAATATTCCAAGAAGACAATCTCGCGCAAAATATCCACTCTGAAATCATTCTATAAATTTTTGAACAGAAAAAAATTATATAATGATAATCCCTCGAAAAAGCTCATATTCCCAAAGATCGGAAAAAACCTGCCCTATGTTATTGACGAAAAATCGATAAATGAACTGTTTGATGATAAATATTTCAGCAAAGATGTGTTCGGTCTTAGGGACAGGGCTATAATAGAGCTGTTATACAGTACGGGAATAAGATTGAGAGAGCTGATCGACCTTTCCCTTTACAATATTGATCTCAAGAATAATACTATCAGGGTTACCGGAAAAGGGAGGAAAGAGAGAATAATTCCTGTTGGGGTACTTGCTATCGAAGCTCTGGAAAAATATCTCGTTAAAAGAAGAATGTACTTCGAAGAAAAAGAGATGGACTATGACAGGACGGTTATTTTCAATGCAAAGAACGGGAAGAAACTTTACCCTGCTTTGCTGAACCGCATCACAGATAAATACATATCAAAGGTTTCGGAGATAAAGAAAAAAAGCCCGCATGTTCTTCGTCATACTTTTGCCACACATCTGCTTAACCGCGGCGCCGATATCAGGGCAGTTAAAGACCTGCTCGGCCATGCAAGCCTCTCCACTACACAGATTTATACACATGTATCAGTTGAACGACTGAAAGAGGTTTACAAGAGATCACATCCTAAAGCAGACAGAAAGGGCATATAATCAAAAATCTAAGGTTATAGGGACTAAATGTGAGAAAAATCGGTGTATGCATTTAACATTTATGCAGATCGAACGCCGGTTAAGAATTGTTCAATAGATTGTTCTGAAGATTAATTAATAAGTCATAAGAGGGAGGACTTAATAATGCCTTTTACAACCGAAAAAACATTTACATTTGTTTATCCTGTTCCGATACCTATTGGACACAATGTAAAAATCCAGTTCTTTTATTTAACTGAAGGTGTCTTAAAAAAGAAAAAAACTTTACAGCTTTACCAGCCATTAATTACAGATTGTGATACAGGTGTAGAATACGGCAGTTATTGGCATTATAAGAAAGTGATGGCAATGAGTGCGAGTTCTTATGAGCCGGAGGAGTATCCGCTTAAAATAAGGGATGATATAGAAGCTGGTGAATTAATCAACGGTAAAGTTAAGAAATGCAGAGTACTGACAGAAGCGTTTGCTGATATTTGGAAAATGCAAACCACACTAACGATAGAAGCTGAATAATAATTTACATGAATCGTAAAAGATCATTTAATATTTCAGACCTTGACTGAGTTACCCTTAATGATTTAAGCATAATAAGACACTAATTGGTGATTTGTGTAGCTAATGAGTATTTGAATTTCTTTTAAGGGATTTAATTTTTAATTTAATTGATTAAGCGAATGAAAAAGAAAATCAAATTGAGAGAGATTTGTCACGGGAGATCGGGAGATAAGGGTAATGCCGCTAATATTGGATTGATTGCTTATAAAAAAGAAAATTATGAACTTATTAAGAACAAAGTTACGGCAGAGGTTGTTAAGAAATATTTCGAAGGCATATGCCTGGGCAACGTAGAAAGATACGAGATGCCGAACATCAATGCGTTAAACTATATCCTCCATGATACACTGGGCGGAGGGGGAACGGTATCGTTAAAGAACGATGCGCAAGGAAAAACTCTCGCTTCTGCATTGCTTATGATGGAAATTGAGTTGGAATAAAATATTATCAGTAGTCTTCCTAATTTGACTGAACTGAAACGGTAATAATATAATTTTATATTTAATAAATAGAACGGATAATAATAGCAAATGTTCGAGAATTCGAAATCGGAACTGAAGAAAATACGTGCCAGAATAGATGACCTATGGGGGTATCTTTGAAATTGATGAAAAACAACAATCCGTAAATACACTTCAGATAAAGACCACAGAAAAAGATTTCTGGGATGATAATATTAAAGCCCAGAAGATACTGCAGGAGATGGCACGCCTCAATGAATGGATAGATGCATGGAAAGAACTGGATAAAAAATATAATGAGGTTGATTCCCTTATAACTCTTGCAGAAGAAGAAAGCGAAGAGACGCTGGAAAGTACGATCGGTGAAGACGTGTCCAAACTGGAAAGTGAAGTAACCGCCCTTGAGTTCAGGAACATGCTTAAAGGTGCCGATGATGAACGAGATGCGATACTTACAATAAACTCAGGTGCAGGCGGCACAGAAGCGCAGGACTGGGCGCAAATGCTTATGAGAATGTATTTACGCTGGGGTGAAAAAAATAAGTACAGAACCGATATAGTTGACATGCTCGAGGGTGATGGTGCAGGGATCAAAAGCGTTACGATAGAATTTACCGGAAAGTATGCTTATGGTTATCTTAAAGCCGAGAACGGTGTTCACCGACTTGTAAGGATCTCACCTTTTGATTCGAATAAAAGAAGACATACTTCATTTGCGGCAGTGTTCGTTTATCCGATAGTTGATGATAATATTGTGATAGATATCAATCCCGCCGACCTGAAGATAGATACTTTCAGGAGCGGGGGAGCCGGTGGACAGAATGTGAACAAGGTAGAGACCGCTATTAGGATAACACACATTCCTACAGGTATAGTGGTCCAGTGCCAGAACGAGCGTTCCCAGCTTCAGAACAGGCAGAATGCGATGAAAATGCTAAAATCAAAACTTTACCAGCTCGAAAAAGAAAAAGAACAGGAAAAAATTAATAAGATAGAAAGTTCAAAGAAAAAGATTGAGTGGGGAAGCCAGATAAGATCATACGTATTTCAACCTTACACCATGGTCAAGGATCACCGTACGGGGTATGAGACCAGCGATATACAGGGTGTGATGGACGGCAATATAGACGGCTTTATAAAAAGCTACCTCCTAAGCAGTTAATATACGGAATGTCATATTATTTCTTTTTATCCAGGCGTTTTATCAGTCCCAAACAAGGTTCAAAGTTTATCTCGTTCATAACCTTTGCAGCCATAATAGGTGTAGCTATCGGCGTTGCGGCATTGATAATCTCTGTCTCCGTCCTCAACGGCTTTGAAAAAGAAATAACCTCAAGGACAATATCACTTTCTTCGCATATCCAGATAACAACTTTTAAACCTCAGGGTATTAGTGACTACCAATCCGTAATAAATACTATCACCGACCCTAAATATAACCTGGGTATAATATCAGCCCATCCTTTTGTTCAGCGTGAAGCAGTGATCAAGTTTAAAAATAAAACTGAGGGGATATTGGTAAAGGGGGTCAGGAACCAGGACAGCATATTTTCCACTCAAAGGAAAATAATCAACGGAACCGCTGTTTTGACTAGAATTGACTCAAATACGACGAGCATTATCATCGGAAACAAGCTTGCATCTAAGTTAAATATAGGATTGGGGAACAAGGTTTTCGTCATTGCCACCGTAGGAATGCCTTCACCACAGAATACTCCGACTATCAAGCAGTTCATAGTTACGGGTATCTACGAATCAGGTCTGCAGGAATATGACGATGTATTAATATACGTTGATATCCGGGATGCACAGATTTTATTTGAAATGAAAAGCAACGTTACAGGAATAGAATTGATGGTTAAAGATATCGATAAAATAAATGAAACCACCAATGAACTGAAACGAGTTCTCGGGTACCCGTATTTCCCCCAATCGGTATTTAAAATATACAAGAATCTTTTTACATGGGTAGACCTTCAGAAGAAACCAATACCGATTGTATTAGGTTTGATAAGTATAGTTGCAGCCTTCAACATAGTGGCATTTTTATTGATGATCGTACTTGAGAAAACCGAAACGATCGGTATCCTGAAATCACTCGGGGCTGCCAACAAGGATATAGTAAAAATATTTTTCTACCAGGGAATGTTCATTTCGGTTATAGGGATAATTCTGGGAAATCTCCTGGGTTATGGGCTCTGTTTATTACAGCTTAAATATGATATTATCAAAATACCCGATATATATTATATGACACACGTTCCGCTTCTATTGAGTCTGAATACCGGAGTACTGATAACGATCATCACTTTAGTATTGAGTATGCTGGTGAGTATAATACCTTCTTACCTGGCATCCAAACTGAATCCTGTAACTTCGCTCAGGTTCAAATAATGATGATAGAACCGAGCAAGGATAAACAGTTTATAGGGAGGATGTTCGATGAGATATCGCCGACCTATGACAGGCTGAACCATTTATTCAGCGTGATGCAGGATAAACGCTGGAGAAAAAAAGCAGTAAATTATCTGCTAAGGCAAAATATCAATACCGATCATATACTGGATCTAGCGAGCGGTTCAGGCGACCTTGCCTTAGAAATGATGAAGCTGAACCCGAAGAGAATATATTCGGTTGACCTTTCCTATGAGATGCTGAAGATCAATAAGAAAAAAATTAACTCAGCAAGAAACTTTATTCTTCAGGCGGAAGCAGAATTACTTCCTTTCAGGGATGATTTTTTTGACGTTACCGGTATCGCATTTGGAGTGAGAAATTTTGAGAATCTGGAAGGCTGCGTCGAAGAAATTCAAAGGGTTCTGAAGAAAAACGGAAGATTCCTCACAATAGAAATGTTCAGAGATAATTCTGAGAGTATTACAAGGAAATCATTCGATTATTACTTTAAAAAAATAGTGCCCAAGGTCGGAAATATACTTTCAAATAGTGATTATGCATACGATTATTTGTTCAATTCGGTCGATTCATTCCTGACGGTTAATGAATATTGCTCGATGCTCGCCAATAAGGGCTTTAAAATAAACTATACAAAGAACAATTTTCTTGGAATTGTTAATACAGTGATTGCGAGTAAAGTATGAACCGTCAATCATCATAGGGAAATAAAATTGGTTTATTATTTATTTTAAACAATATTTTCAACAGTCTAAATATTTTTAAATAAAATCTCATGAGAAAAAAAATTCTGTTTACTTTTATAAAAGGCAAAGCGGTAAAATTTCTGCTTTTCTTATCATTAATTTCATTTCCTTTTAGTGGAAGTGATTGCGGTAACTCAATTGTCGGGGGTAACCCCGGGGAACTTGCGGGAAAATGGCAGTTAATGTATATGACCGGATACCTGGAGGATGTTTGTCTGGGAGAAGTTGTAGATTACTTTACTAACGGTACCGTAACCTTAAAATGCCCGAATTCCGAACAAATAACAAGGAATTATGCGGTTTCTAATAACATTCTAACATACCAGCCGTCAGGACTGCAATATGATATTACCTCGCTTACGACAGTAAACCTCGTGTTAACGGGCAGAAATGTATCAAGGACACTGTCTTACAATCGTCTCCCTACCGATTCGAAGGCTATCGAGGGAGGTACAGCTAAAGGAAGTGATTCTTCTGAAAAACCCCAAAATTAATTAAATCTGAAAGGAGTTTTAAATTGAAAAAGTTTTATACATTGGTAAGAATTGCGGTTATTCTTCTTTTTACTGCCTTAATAGTCGAATTACCTGATATTGGCTCTGCAAGATCGCGTACTATCACACCGGTAAATTATCTTCAGAACAATAATACTATTAATGGAAACAGGGTTTCGGAAATGATACGTAACATCAGATCCGGCTCTTCATTCAATAATGTTTCACTCTTTAGTGTTTCAACTAAAGAAGAAATGGGTTTAAATAAATACATTAATAACGCTATTTATTTACAGCTTAATCAAAATAATCTCAACCGGATAATCGAAGCTAAAGATAATTGTGTCAACTTCATATTACCAACAGGAAACGGGAAGAATATTGAACTGGAGCTTGCACGCGTAAACATATTGTCGGGTAACTTTAAACTTACAGCTACAGAAAAATTCGGAAAAGAGGCATTAGATTATAAGCCGGGTCTTTATTACAGGGGAATCATTAAAGGCGATAATAACTCCGTAGCTGCGATAAGTATATTCGATGATTTTGTTATTGGTTTAATTTCCAATAATGACGGTAATCTTGTTCTATGCCCGCAGGATAAAATGCTGGTTAACCGCAATGATTATATATTATATAATGACAGGGACCTTTTAATAAAAAGCGGTTTTAAATGCGGTGTAGGGGATAATGAGGATAGATTTGTCAGGAATACCGGTAAAAGTATCAATAATATTGTAAACCAGAACTCAGACCGTTTATCGAAAGATACTGTTATGATCTTTTATGTAGCGGACTATCAAATGTACCTTGACCGGGGGAATAATACAGCAAACTTTATTACCGCTATCTTTAATAACGTTGCAACCTTATACCAGAACGAATCTATCCCGGTAAATATCTCGGGGATAAACGTTTACAGAACAGAGGATCCTTATGCAAGTGATACAGACAGCTATCAGATACTTCTCGACTTCGGATATAATACAAAGGATGATTTGATGGGTGACCTTGCCCAGCTTCTATCAACAGGACACGGGCAAGCACTGGGAGGGATAGCGTATATTAATGTTTTATGCACACCATATAACAGCAGTGATTATTCAGGAAGATATTCATTCTGTAATATTGATAATTCATTTATTCCCATCTATACATACTCGTGGACTGTTACCGTTATGACACATGAGCTTGGGCATAACCTCGGTTCATACCACACTCATTCTTGCCATTGGCCTGTTCTTCCGTACAATGGTATAGGTGCCATTGACTCTTGTTATTACGCCGAGGGAACTTGTTTTTACTATCTGCAGGCTAATTATAACGGGACAATAATGAGTTACTGCCATTTGATCGGTGCGATAAACCTGACACTTGGTTTCGGACCTTTGCCTGGTGATACGATCAGATCATGGTATGCTTTAGCATCCTGTATCCATTCAAACGAAAATTCATCCGAATTGCCGGCTTATTATAATTTATTGCAAAATTATCCGAACCCTTTCAATCCCTCGACCAATATAAGATTTGCACTGCCTGATGATGGGTTTGTAACTCTTGCGGTGTATGATATTACCGGCAGGGAAGTTGCAAAGTTATTGAACGGTCAATTTTATACAAAGGGGATATACGGTTATACAATAGACGCAAATCAATATAAAATGGCATCGGGAGTCTACTTCTATAAGTTAGAGGTAAACCGCGAGAACAAAAATGTATATTCAGAAGTTAAAAAAATGATATTAATAAAATAACCATGATAAAATTTTATTCGATAATTATATTATTAACCGGTATTATAATACTTCAATCCTGTTCCGGTTCGCATACTATCAGCCGTAAAATAAGAACGGGTGATTATACTTTCTACATGACAGACAGCATCGGGAATCAGCTCGCAGATGGAACAATGACACTTGATACAACCTCGGGGAATGTACTTTCGGGGGTTTACCAGATAACGAATAAATATCTTGAAAACTTTCCCGGACTTAGAACAATGAAAGGAAATTACGCCGGGAATTATGACAGAACAATTCACAGCTTCTACATAAATATGAATCCCAAGCTTGCAGATGCTAATGTAATGATAAAAGGAAAGTACACAAGTACATACCTTGCAGGGGAATGGGTTTATTCCACCAATACAGGTATAATGAGCAGGGGAAATTTTAGAGCTGAACCAAACGAATAAAATAAAGGGTGTTCGAGAGAATACCCTTACACATAATTTTCACTATTAGAAGAAAAGCTATCTATCTCAGAATATTTGCATTCCTTTCAGCACCTACTGAAATAATCTTTATCTTTACGTCCAGGAAACTTGCTATGAACTGCAAATAGTTCTTACATTTTTTTGGGAGATCTTTGTATTTTCGTATTTCACAGATACTTTCTTTCCAGCCCGGGAAGGCACTGTATACTGGAGTAACTTGTGATAGTTCTGTATAACCGCATTCAGAATAGGTTATTTTTTGTTTTTCTAATCTATAACCTGTGCATACATATATTTTTTCCAGACCGCTAAGAATATCTAGTTTTGTTATTGCGAGATGATTTACATTATTTATCTGACAGGAGAACTTAACTGCTTCAAGATCCAGCCAGCCAATTCTTCTCGGTCTACCTGTAGTAGTACCGTATTCAGCACCTTTTTCACGTATAGTATCTGCCAGAGAATCGGTTATTTCGGTAGGTAAAGGTCCGCTGCCGACTTTAGATGTAAATGCTTTGACAACCCCTGTAACGTTTCGTATGGATTTTACAGGGATTCCCGAACCCGTATTTACTGAACCTATTACGGTATTTGATGCCGTAGAATACGGATATGGTGACCAGTCATTATCCAGCATAATACCGTGTGCACCTTCTAGGAGGATGTTTTTACCCTTTGTAATAGCTTTTTGCAAAACTTTGTATGTATCCTTAACAAAAGGCTTTATCTTCTCTCTGTATACCTTATACTTTTCGAGTTCTTCGTTTATGTTGACAGGCTGAACGTCAAGCGTTTGAAGTATTTTATTTTTAATAGATGCCTGGAAAGTGAATTTTTCTGAGAATAGATTCCAGTTCATTAACTCATATATACGTATTCCGTTATAACATGCTTTATCGGCATAAGCAGGACCTATGCCTCTTTTAGTAGTGCCGAGTGAATTGCAGCCGCGTGCTTTTTCATATGCTTCATCGAGTGCTTTGTGATAGGGAAGTACAAGATGACATCTCGGGGAAATAATAAGTTTCTTCGTAAGGTCTACTTTCTCATTTTCGAGGACTGCTATCTCCTGAAGCAGCACTTCGGGATCGATTACGACACCGTTAGCGATCACTGCACAAACCTTTTTATGAAAAATACCAGATGGGACAAGATGAAAGGAAAACTTTTTGTCTTTAAGAACAATAGTATGACCGGCATTATTCCCGCCGTGATACCTGACAACATAATCAACTTTCTCGGACAGCAGGTCAACGATCTTGCCCTTACCCTCATCACCCCATTGTAATCCAACAATTATATCTGCAGGCATAATTTACCTTAGTATGAAAATTTGATTAAAAAAAGATCTGATCTTATGCTTTGCTTAAAGCCGGTTTTAACTTGCGCTTTTGATGTGCTTTTTTTATGTCAACAACAAATGCACTGGCTATATACACTGAAGAATATGTTCCGGTAACAACACCAACCAGAAATGTGAAAGCGAAGCTTCTGTTCACTTCACCGCCAAACATGAAAAGAATAAGCACCGTTAAAAACACGGTTCCGCTGGTTATGATTGTTCTGCTAAGAGTGGTATTAACGCTCTTGTTCATAACCTTCAGAATGTCTTCATTCTTGTATAACTTGATATTCTCACGGATCCTGTCGAAAACGATAACGGTATCATTTGTGGAGAAACCTATTAGAGTAAGAAACGCGGCTACCATGGTTTGAGACAGCTCAAGATTCAGTGAAGGAAAAAGGGCGTCAAAGACCGCAACAGCCCCAATTGTAATAAGAACATCATGGAACAGAGCAATAACAGCCCCCAGAGCGTAAATAAATTCGAATCTTAACGCAAGATATATCAGGATAGCAATCAAAGAAAATAAGGTAGCATATATAGCGCTCATCCTGAGTTCTTTTCCAATTTTGGGTCCCACCTTATCGATCCTCAATACTTCGAAATTATTTCCCGGGAAATTCGTTTTTAATCCTTCTTTAATCTTATCTGAAACTATTGTGCCTTCTCCCTGTTCGGGTGTTTTAATCAGAATGTCTTTTTCGCTTCCCATAGTTTTTATTTCACTTCCTGCAAGTCCTATCTTATCCATCGAATTTCTTACATCCTGTATGGGGACATCATTCTGGAACCTGACGAGAATTTCTGTTCCTCCCTTAAAATCAGTACCGAGGGGAATTCCTCTGAGGAGAAAAATAGTGAATCCGATAACGATCAAGGTTAATGAAAGTATATAAAAGAATCTCCTTTTACCAAGGAAGTCGATATGTAAGTTATGAAGGAATCTCATTTTCTGTTAGTAAAGTTATCCGAAATTAATTTGCGTTCTGCCCTTCTCAGTCATTACATCGAATATTATTCTCGTTATGACGATAGCAGTAAATAGGTTTGCGATCAATCCGATAATCAGAGTCAGCGCAAATCCCTGTATCGGACCTGTACCGAATTGATAAAGAATGATACCCGTTATGATAGCCGTCACATGCGAGTCAATAATGGCTGAGAATGCTTTTTTATATCCAATCTCGATAGATGTTTTCATAGGTTTTCCGGTTGCAAGTTCCTCGCGTATTCTCTCGTATATAAGGACATTAGAGTCAACAGACATACCGATAGTTAGAATAAGTCCGGCAATACCGGGTACTGTTAAGGTTGCTTTAAAGCTTGCCATAACCCCCATCACAAAGAACATATTGAAGATTAAAGCTAAGTCAGCTACAGCTCCTCCAAAACGGTAATATATAACCATAAACAAAGCAACCAGTATGAGTGCAAAAAGTGATGAATAAACTCCTTTATTAATGGAATCTTCACCAAGAGATGGTCCAACAGTTCTTTCTTCGATGATCTTTAACGGAGCGGGAAGGGCGCCTGCTTTTAAGACTATTTCGAGAAGCTTCGCTTCTTGGATATTTGCCATACCTTCTATCTGTGAGCTGCCGCCCGTAATTTTATTACGTACCACAGGAGCTGAATAGACAACATGATCCAGAACAATAGCAATTCTTTTATTTATGTTGGCACCGGTTATTCTTGCCCAATCTGCAGATCCATCGCTGTTCATCTCCATGTAAACAACCGGTGTATTATTGGTCGGGTCAATATTAGATCTTGCATTGACTACCACTCCTCCGGTGAGTTCGGGTTCCTTTTTCAAGGAATAGATCTGGTAAATTCGCTCACCTTTGTCAATGAAGTCAGGTCTGTTTGACCACAAGAATTCCATGTCGGAAGGGATCAGATCCTGTATTTCTTTTTTATCAAGAATCTTTTGCACCGTTTGTTTATCGGATTCCCTGACGAGCCAGGTAATGCTACCGTCTTTGTATTGCTGTGCACGAACCAGATAGAACCATGGATGCTTTATCTTGAACTGTTCTTCGGTCAGTTTCGTTGTATCTTCTTCCTGGGGTGTCCCGGTATCGGACGTCGATGTAACGGATTCATTA
>Ga0187878_1003450_pt1 | contig 13050 bp, 19 predicted proteins | sample June2016WEW_17_1_FD_132979 | JGI IMG/M metagenome (GOLD analysis project Ga0187878, IMG submission 132979) | Peatland microbial communities from SPRUCE experiment site at the Marcell Experimental Forest, Minnesota, USA - June2016WEW_17_150 | ecosystem: Environmental > Terrestrial > Soil >...
CGTCGGGTGGATCAACAAGCGCGCCCGTGAACTCGGCGGCAAGCCAGTCGGTGAGCATCGCTTCGCGCATAAGAGGCCGCGCGCTGGCTGACTGGACATCGTCTCTCTTGACATCAGTCGCAAATAGTCGCTAATTGTCGCATGGATGCGCCGAAATGCAGAACATGCGGAGAGAGACATTGGGGTCCCATCTGCGAATTGTCTCCGCCGACTACTGCGTCACGTGCGGGACAGAAATCGGAGAGGGGCGCAGTGAGCTCCTTGCACCGGGGTATCTCGGCTTCGCCGGCGCCCATTGTTGCTGCCTCGACTGCTTCTCCAGGGCCGAAGCCCATTGTGGAAGGCAGGCCGAAAAGTGGGCGTCCTCTAGCCAGCCAAGCGCACCTGACGATCGAATCGCAGAAACCTTGGCTGACCAGCAATCCCCCAATGTCGCGAGCGACGTGGTATCGTCGCGAGGCGAAAAGGAAACAGTAGAGATCAAAGGCCGCAAGCCCAGTGGCAAGTTCGATCGCGCCTCTTACCAAAAGGCGTATATGCGCGACTACATGCGCAAATATCGTCGCCGCAAGGCAGAGAAGGAACAGGCAAAGTGAGAATGATCATTGACGGCGAGCGATGGTCCGCGACAATTCTCTCATCGCCCGAAACTCACTCAGACGATCTGATTCATTTGACGGCGACGGTCGACGCCGACACGAAGGATGATGCAGCCGCCGGCGCAAAGTGCATCATGGACCTCTTTGCGAAGGGGCGCGAGGCATTCATCCGCGTGCAGCCCGAAGTGACGACGCAAAAGAACTTCGAAATGGATAAGATAGAAATCCGCGGCTACGTCCGCTTCTCATTCAAGCTCGCGGCAGGCGAGTGGATTGACGTGTCGCACGGCGCAGAGGAAGTGAGCTACATAGGGGCGCAGAAATGAGAATGCGCCGAGGGGAACCGTTCGTCTTGACTGGACCGCGAAGCAGCGACGTAATTGTTGCGGCGATCCTCGACGGCCAATGCCATATCTTAAATCGGGTAGAGCCGGACACGATGCTGGCGATGCGCGAAGACGACGGCGACGCCTTGGGCATTCCCGTCATCTACAAAGACGATGGGAATGGCGTTTCTGTCTGGCCTCTTCCTGATGACGATTACGAGGTGGAGTTACTATGAGCGAGCATCAATTGAAAGACCTCTCCCGTATCATCTCCGTCACGTTGCCGACATGCGGCACATGCTCGTTCGCGCAGGCGTTCAAATCGGAGGGCAGTGCGGATTGCTTCGGTGTTCCGCCATCCGTGCATGTGATCGGCGCGGGCAAGGACGTGCTTGGACGCCCAGCGCTGCAACTAGAGACGTTTGTGCCCCGGGTGGCGGCCAATCGGCCGGCGTGCTCGCTGCATCGGCCTAGGGTATCGTTCGAGACGGTTGGCCATAGCTGACCGACCTGATGGACATCCGCTACAGCTATGCGCATGTCCCGACGATCCGAGAGTTTGCAGCGTCGAATGCCCGCGTGCGGGGGATACGCGGACCATTTCGCTCCGGGAAAAGCTCTGGCTGTGTCGTCGAGATCGTCCGCCGCGCTCTTGCTCAGAAGCCGGGGATTGATGGCGTCAGGCGCACGCGCTGGTTAGTGGTGCGATCGACCTACCGGGAGCTCGCGGACACGACGATTCGAACCACGCACATGTGGCTGCCGCCGCAGCATTTCGGGCGGCATTATTCGACCGATAACCGCTACGTCGTGAAGGGTTTTGAGGGCGCCGAATTCGAGATATTATTCCGCGCACTTGACAAGCCCGACGATATTTCAAACCTGCTCTCGCTTGAAATCACAGGCGCGTGGATCAACGAGGCGCGCGAAATCCCCTGGGCGATCGTCGACGCTGTGCAAGGCCGCATTGAGCAATATCCGACCAAGGCGATGGGCGGCTGCACCTGGGCCGGCCTGTTCATGGACACGAACCCGCCTGATCAAGATTCGGACTGGTATCGCTTTTTTGAAGAGAAGAAACATCCGGAGTGGTTTGCAAAGCAGTTTGTGCAGCCGTCCGGTCTGTCGGCTGCGGCGGAGAATATTCCCAACCTCACCAATCCGAATTATTATAAGCTGCTCGCGCAGGGCAAAAAGCCGGAATGGGTCAAGGTCTACATCCAGGGCGACTATGGCTTCGTGGTTGACGGCAAGCCGGTCTATGACGAGTACAGCGATACGCTGCACCGGAGAGAGGTGAACCCGGTTCCTGGCGTTTCAGTCATCCGCAGCTATGACTTCGGGCTTTGTTACGACGATCAGACCGAAGTGTTGACGGCGGCAGGTTGGAAATTATTTGCGGACGTCGATGAGAAGTCTGATTTAGCTGCGACACGCAATCCGTCGACCGGAGAATTCAGCTACGCGCCGATCGCCTTCAAGATCGCCAAACCATACAAGGGCGAGATGTTGGAGTGGGACAGCACAGAGCTAAATCTTTGCGTGACCCCAGAGCATCGTGTCCCGTTCACTCATCGTGAGACGCCAAATCAAGTCCGGTGGCAAAGCGCGGAATGGCTAGCGCAGCACATGAGCGGTCATCATTATGTGGATCTGACATCCAAGTGGGGGCGCGCGCTCCCCGATGGCGCATCATTCCATGGCATGGAGCCTATGGCCTTTGCTGAGTTCATGGGTCTCTATCTTTCTGAGGGAACGAGCGACGGCAAAAGAATCGTAGTTTATCAGAAAGATCGTAAGCCGGGCATGCAACGTATTATGGATGCAACAGGATTGCCCTGGGCGTGGCGACAGTGTGGGAAGATATTTGGGTGGTGCTTGTGGGATAAGCAAATAGGGTCGTTCCTGAAATCATTGGGGGTTCAAAAGGTCCGACATATGCCAGAGGAGCTTCGGTTCCTACCATCCCGACATCTCCGCGCCTTCGTAGAGGCATATACGATGGGTGACGGCCATATTCGTCAGCGCAACAACGGTGCCGTAGAGCACACTATATTTACATCATCTGAACGCATGGCGGCAGAGTTTCAAGACATCGCACAGAAGGTCGGATGGAATTCATCGGTGCGTGTTGTAAAGCCACAGACAAGCATAATGGATGGCCGATCAATTATGAACGGCGGCGGCTTTAGCGTGACATTTAAGAAGCGAGCGACACGGGCAGAGCTACTGAAGCGGAATTTTCAGCGCATTCGATACGACGGAACGGTCTATTGCCTGAATGTTCCATACCACACGCTGTATGTTCGTCGGAAGGGGAAGCCTAGTTGGAATGGGAATACCCCGGCGTGTTGCTTTTCGCAGCTCCTTCCTGATGGTCGTTGGCTTGTGTTCGACGAGATGACGGCGACGAGTATGGGGTTCGACCAGTTCTCTGACGACGTCTTGGAGCACTGTCGTCGCTCTTTCAAGGGTGATGTCAAATTTGAAGACTACGCCGACCCGGCCGGCGCCCAGCGCGCGCAGACCGACAAGCGAACGTGTTTCGACATCGCCGAGACCAAAGGCATCCACATGGAGCCAAGCGTACAGGACCCCGTCTTACGCATGGAGTCGGTTCGCAAGCCGCTTCGCACCTTGACCGGAGGAGAACCGCAGTTTATCCTCCATCCCCGGTGCAAGACGATCCGCAAGGGCTTCCTTGGGGGATATAATTTGCGGCGCATTCAAGTGGCAGGACCCGAGCGCTACGCCAGCCGGCCAGATAAGGGACCTCTGTCCCACATTATGAATGCGCTCGAATACGCCGCCGCGATGCTGTTTGCTCCGGCTCTGACCGGCGGAGCGCCGCGTGAGGATGACGATTGGCCTTCTGTAGAATATGGGGTAAGTGATCAAGGCAGATCGGAAATTACAGGATATTGATATAATGACTATCCGCGAAGAAACGCCAGAACTTCTTAGATATCTTCGCACGGTTTTGCGGTCTGATCCATCGAATGGGCATGTCTTTTGGTTATCCAGCCCGAGCCGCCGATATAAGGCTGGAAATAGGGCTGGGAGCAATCGGGCATACTCTTGTGTCTCCATTAGAAGAGATGGTCTACCGCCGATTGATGTTCGGGTTAGCCGTATGATCTGGGCATTTGAGATGAATCGATGGCCAGCTAATGAAATAGATCATCGCGACCGCAACCCTAGAAATAATTCATTTTCCAATCTGCGCGAGGCCACGGACTCTCAGAATGGGGCAAACAAAGCCGTTAGGAGATCGAGTGTTAGTGGACTGAAAGGTGTTCGCCTTCACAGGAAGACGGGATTGTGGAATGCTCGCATTGGCGCTGAGGGGAAGTCGTTGGGCTATTTCAAGACATCTGAGGATGCGTATGCGGCCTATGTGAAGGCGGCCATCAACCGATTTGGGGAGTTTGCCTGTGTCTGATCTTCCCTCTTTTACCCCGATCAAATCCTCGATGTTCAGCGCCCAGCACTACGATCCGAACTCGCGCGTCCTCACCGTCCAGTTCAAAAACGGCGCTGTCCACCAATACGACGACGTGCCGGCGGACAAGCACTTTGCGTTCGTCGGGGCCGCGTCGCCTGGCCGATATTTCAACGACAAGATCAAGAACAACCACCTTGGACGGAAAGTGAGCGACGGGAAATGAGCGAGAAGGTTGTTGGCCTACGCGCCGACGTAGCTCTGTGCGGGGAGCCGTCGCTGAGCGTCGTCGAATATTGTGAAAACCTTCTCGCAATGGCGAGGTCTGGAAAGATTCGATCTCTAGGCGTCGTTTACGTCGACACGCAGGCTTACGTCGGGATAGGATACGTGACTAGCGGCTTTCCGCATGCGCCGCATCTTGTCGCGGGATGCACCATTCTTCTCGATCGGTGCAAGGAAGACTGGACGGACGTATGAGTGCGCGCGGGGCTACCCCGAGGGCTGGAATTGATCTACAGTCTCCCGACGCCGGTTGACCGAGGCTCGCATGGCCGTTGTTTCATCGCTTGAATCCCCCAGCCTGGCGCCGTCGAGCGCAACGCCCATCGTCGGCCCGGAAATTCCAGACGATACGCCGGACAAGGAACCGGAAGGGCAAGAGCCCCCGGATGGCGGCTACGGCCGCGACCACGACACGCCGATCAAGGATTTTCTCGTCAGCCAAATCGACCAAGTCAACCTCGCGGAGAACTACGCGCCAGATGTGCTCGACAAGCTCGGGCAGCTCGTCGTGTTCGAATTCAACATCGACGAAAATTCGCGGTCCGACTGGAAGGACAAGGCCGAGAAGGCGATGAAATTCGCCACGCAAGAGGCCGAGGAAAAGCAATACCCATGGCCACGCAGTAGTAACGTAATCTTTCCGTTGATTACGCAGGCGGCGATCCAGTTCAACGCGCGCACCTATCCGGCCATCATTCAGAACCGGAACGTCGTCAAGGGCACGGTCTGGGGAACGGACAAGGGGACGCCCGCGACGGAGGACGGCAAGTCCAACGGCAAGCCGAAGCTGCATCCTGACGGTTCGCCCGTTTGGTTGAGCGCGCCGGGTGAGAAGCGCAAGCGCGCCGACCGCATCGGCGAGCACATGAGTTGGCAGCTCCTTGAGGAAATGAAGGAATGGGAGGCCCAAACCGACAGCCTCTTGATGCAAATCCCGATCGTCGGCGGCGCATGTCGGAAAACCTATCGCGACCCGTTGGAAGACAAGAATTGTTCTGTGCTTGTGCCGCTGATGAACCTCGTCTGGAGTTACACGGCGACGAGCTTCAAGGACGCGCCGCGGCACACGGAAATCCTCACGCTCTACCCGCATGAGATTGAGGAAAAGGAGCGCGCCGAGGTCTTTTTGCCGCTGGTCTATGGTCCGGGCGGCAGCGACGAGACAAACCCCGAACAAGCGCAGTCCGGTGATGAAGATGCGCCGCATGTCTTCCTCGAGCAGCATCGTCGCTACGATCTCGACGATGACGGATATCCGGAGCCCTACGTCGTCACGGTCCACAAACGATCGTCGAAGGTCGTCCGCATCGTCGCGCGATATGACGAGGACGGAATTCAGACCGCTCCCGGCGCCGATGTTGACGAGGAAAACGACACTGAGGCGTTGACCGAGAAACTTGGCCCTGATCGTGATGAGATCATCAAAATCACGCCCGTCGAGCATTACACACTGATTCCATTTCTGCCCAACCCCGATGGCGGGTCATATCCGGTTGGGTTCGGACATTTGCTCAGACCGCTCAACGAAGCGATCAACACGACGCTGAATCAGATGTTCGACGCCGGCCATCTCCAGAACGCGGGCGGCGGCTTCGTCTCGGATCAACTCTCGATTGCGTCAGGGCCTGTCAGTTTCCAAGTCGGCAAATACGTTCGCGTCGGGTCGAAGGGGCAGGCGATCCGCGACGCGGTGTTCCCGATCCCATTTCCTGGGCCGTCTGCGGTGCTGTTTCAACTTCTCGGAATGCTGATGACGTCGAGCAAGGAAGTGGCGTCGGTTCAGAATGTGCTCGCCGGCGGCGCCGAACTCGCCAACGCGCCGCCGACGACGATTTTGGCGCTGATCGAGCAGGGCTTGACCGTTTATACCGCCATTCACAAGCGGGTCTATCGGGCCTTAAAGTCCGAGTTTGATAAGCTTTATCGCCTCAATCGTCTCTACATGAAGGACAATCAGCGCTATCAGATTGGCGACGAATGGCGGGAGATTACGCCAGACGATTACCGGCTAGGCGGAGGCGTCGAGCCGATCGCCGACCCGACGATGATCACTGACATGCAGAAGCTTGGTCGCGCCCAAATCATGATGGGGTTCAAGGGCGATTCTCTTGTGAACCAAAAAGAAATCTACACGCGACTATTTGACGCAGCTAGCATCGACCGGGTTGAGGATTTGTTTACCCCGCCGCCGTCCCCGCAGATCACGCAGCAACTGGCGCAAATGGCGATGGAGGAAAAAGCAGCGGAGCTTGGCCGCATCCGCGCGGCGGAATTGAAGGACAATTCGCAGGCCTATCTCAACATGGCGATGGCTGCGGCCAAGGCGAACGGCCCGCAAATGGATTGGATCGACGCGCAGTTGCGGATCATGGAAATGCACATCGAGGCCACCAACACGATGGTCAAAGCGGCTGATGTCGAAAGCAGGCATCGGCTGGGGGCCGGCAGGTTGAGCAACGAAGCGGCGCGCAATCGGCAGGACGTGTCCGATCTCGGCGCGAATGCATCGGCAGGCGGGTCGCCGAGCGCTCTGCCGCCGTTCCCGCAAATGCCACCTGGGCCACCGTCGGCGCCTTCCGCGCCAGTTCCTTCGGCTCCGTCAGGTCCGCCCGGCCCAGGATTGCCCCCGTTGCCGGGTCTCGGCGGTCCTGGCGGACCATCCCCGACGCCGGGATTGCCTAGCGGGGCGCCACAATGACAAATCGATCGCCCCACGAACGGCTTTTGCTGGAACTTTCCGAAGAGGCCTATCACCTCTGGCGGCACAGCCCGATCACGGCGGCGTACCTGCTTTACCTGGGAGACCAAATCGAGGCCTTCCGAACGGCTGCGGCGGACCTTCTGGAAGCGGGCCAATTGTCCCCGCAGTTCGATGTGATTCGGGGTCGAATTATGACCTTGCGGGAATTGCAAAACCTCTCGCTTGATGATATTCAGAACTTCTATAGGCAGGAAACTCAGGCAGACCATGCAGCAACATCTGATTAAGGGTCTTCACGCCGACTACACCCCGGCCAAATGGGACGGGCAAAACACAAGCGGCGTTAGGGTGGTTGGCAAGACGGTTCTCGTTCTAATGGACGAATGCTCGCCAACGTCAACGGGTGGAGTTAGCCTCCCCGAAGATGTCGTCGAGAAAATGAGCATGGCCGCCGAAACCGGCGTCCTCGTCGCCGTTTCCCCCGGTGCGTTCCTTCTCAATGAAGACATGACGCCATGGACCGGTGAGAAGCCGCGCGCCGGCGACCGCGTTTATATCGAGAAATATGCCGGGAAGCAGATCAAGGGCCGCGACGGCAAGACGTATCGCATCATGGACTATGGCAGCATCGGCGCGACATACGAGGCCGAAGTGGCATCCGTTTCATCGAAAGTGGGGAGCACTTGATGGCCAACGGGACCGTTGTCAGCAGTTCTATTCCCGATGGCGATCTGCCGCCCGTCGATGCACCCGCCGACGACGAGCCAGCTGTTGTCGCCGATGGCGGGGCCGATGCTGCGACAGAAGCGCGCGCCCGAGAAATGGGGTGGAAGCCGCTGTCAGAATACCGCGGCCCTCCCGGAAAGTGGCAACCGGCCGCAGACTTCATTTCCCGCGGGGAAAACATCCTGCCAATCGTGCGGGATCAGAATCGCCGCCTTGCCGAGCGGGTAGGGAAGCTTGAGGGCGAGATCGGAGGACTGCGGACCACCGCGCAGGAGCAGCTTCAAATCATCAAAGACCTCCGCGACATGGGCCACAACGCTGACCAGCGCGGCTATGACCGGGCCATGGCGGAGATCAAGACGCGCCAGCGCCGCGCCGTAGAGGCCGGAGACACGACGACCTACGATCAGCTTGTCGAGCAAGCTGAGGCGCTCGCGAGTTCAAGAACACCACAACCTACGGCCGCAGAGCCGCCAAAACCGACACCGCCGCAACCGGCTGCGCCTTCGGTGTCAGCTGCGGTCCGCGACTTCGTGGCGCAGAACCCATGGTGGACTGCGGACCCGTTCTTGAATCGCAAGATGATCGATCGCCATATCGATGTGATCCAGGAAGGCGAGATCACAGACGAAGCGGAACAACTCAGCGAAGCAAAGAGCCGGCTGATGGAAGACTACCCCGATCGATTTAACACTCCGGCGCCACCGGCTCGCCAGCGCGCCGCCCCGAGCCGCCGAGCCGCCGCCGTTGCCGCTCCGACCGCGCGCCAACCTGCGCCGGCGCCAGGGGCGCCGATGGCGAAGATCGATCAGATCCAAGACCCAACCGAACGACAGCAGGCGCGTGAGGCTTTCAACCGAACGAAGCGTCAATTGCCGGACTACACCGAGGCGGAGTACATGGCGCTGTATGGCGATCCGCGTGCCGACGTCCTGGCGTTGCAGAAGCCGAGGAGCCGCGCCAATGGTTGACGAAACCACCCAAGTGCAGGACCCGGTACGCAGAGGTCCTGGGCGCCCTCCGAATGCCAGCCGCGCTGTGGCGGATCATCCCCACCTTGAAGTCTCGGCCGGCGTGACCGGCGATGCGTCAATTGCACCGGAGTCAACGCCACGAGAGGACGAATCCGTTGAACAGGCGATCGCAAGAATCCGGGCTATTCGGCAACCGTTTGGGGCTTTTACGCTCAAACTTGCGTTGCCTGTGAGATCGGGCTATCATCGGCACTGGTTTAATGATGTCGCCGGCCGAATTGACGAGGCACAAGCGTCAGGATGGTCGCACATCATGAACCCGAGGGACGGCAAGCCCCTCAATCGGGTGGTCGGCACGGGACGAGACAATGGGGTCCTGAAAGCCTACGCGATGGAAATCCCCGAGGTGTTTTGGCAAGAGGAAATGGACGCCAAACACAAAGCGGCTCAGGAAAAAATCGACGCGATCAAGAAAAACCCGTTTCAAGCGGCGCCAGGTCAGGCAAAGCCGTCCGACAAGGGCAAATTCTATGATCCTGAAGAATCGACGGGCAAAGGCCCACTTCAGGTGATCGGCCCCAAGGGGTAGGGGTCCTTCTCTCCCCTCCGCAGGCATCCAAGGTAAGTCAGGCAGTGATTGGCCGCGCTTTGCGCGCCGAATGAGCTTGTCTGTACCTTTTGGAGGCCTTGCGCCATGGCGAACGCGAATAACCCTATCGGGTTGCGCCCGATCAATGACAATGGCACGCCTTGGAGTGGTCAAGGCCGCATGGTGGCGTTTCCCGCCACGCAGGGCGCAAACATCTTTCTCGGCGACCCGCTTGTCCCGCTCGGCGGGACCGACGCCTTTGGCGTCCCCTACGTGGGCCTCGCGAGCGCTGGCGCCGGCAACACGATTCTCGGCGGCTTCGTCGGTATCTGCAACGGGCCGGCCGGTTCGCACTACACCATCACGCGCGATCTTCCGGTCTATCGCCAGGCGAGCGTCGCCAACTACGGTTTCGTCTGCGACGATCCAACTCAGCTTTACGTGATCCAAGAAGATTCGGTCGGCGGCGCAATCGCGGCCGGCGTAGCGGGGTTTGCCAACGGCAACCTTGTCGCGGGCGCCGGCAGTCTCATCACGGGATATTCCGGCTGGCAGCTTCAAAGCTCGTCAGTGAGCGCCACGGCCAATCCGACCTATCAGATGCGCATCCTCGGGGCGGTCCGCGGTCCTGACATTGTGCTCGGGACATACTGCGATTGGGTCGTTCGCATCAACCTGCCGGCCCTGTGGGGCGCATCCGGCTACTGACGCCGAAAGTAGAGGAGAAATAACAAATGGCTACCATCGGCGGCGTCATCACTACTGGAGCTCATCCAAAAGCTTTATGGCCAGGAATCAAGACGTTTTGGGGTCGGCAATACGCCGAACATCAGCAGGAATACCCGGAGTTGTTCGACATCGAAACGTCGGACAAGGCCTACGAAGAGGATGTCGAAATCTCTGGGTTCGGCGTCCTTCGCGAGAAGGACCAAGGGGCGGCGCTGAATTACGACAGCGAAGTTCAGGGTTCGATCACGCGATACACCCACATCGCCTATGCCGGCGGCTACATCGTGACGTTCGAGGAGCTGCGCGACAATCTCTACGAGGTTGTGTCGAAGCGCCGTGCGGCGATGCTGGCCTTCGCAGGGCGGCAGACCGAGGAGATCGTCGCCGCCAACGTCTTCAATCAGGCGTTCAATGCGGCCTATCCGATCGGCGACGGCGCTGCGATGATTTCGGCCACCCATCCGACGATCAATGGCAATCAGTCGAACCTTCTGACCACGTCGGCCGACCTTTCCGAGACGGCGATCGAAGACCTTTCGATCCAGATCATGCAGGCAAACGATTACCGCGGGAACAAAGTCGCGCTGGTGCCGCAGTGTCTCGCGATTTCGCCGGTGCAGTGGTTCGACGCCAACCGGATCGTTCATTCGATCCTGCAGAACGACACCGCGACGAACGCCATCAACGTTCTCAAGGCGACGGGAATGTTCCCGAAAGGCATCGTCGTCAATCACTACTTCCTTGCGGCGACGGCGTGGTTCATCCGCACCAACGCGCCCTACGGTTTGCGCTTTATGTGGCGCGACAAGCCGATGTTCGACACGGACAACGAGTTCGATACCAAGAACGCGAAGGCGGCGCAGTACATGCGCTTTTCGGCCGGATGCACCGACTGGCGGCAGATTTGGGGGGCGCCCGGAGTCTGACGCCGATTGATGCATCTCTTTGAGAGGAACGAAGTCCATGGAACGCAAGTCCGCCAAGTCGGCAAGTGAGCATCATGTGCATGTTCACGTCCATCATCATCATGGCGTCGAGAAGAAAGCCGCCGAGAAGAAGGCCGAGAAAAAGAAGCCGGCTGAAAAGGCGCGCCGCAAGGAACCCGCCAAGAAGTAATCGAGGAGACTGCATCAATGGCCTTCAGCCAGACCAAACAAGCCACCACGCTCGGCCCCACGGCGTGGATGCTGATCAACCTCAACGCCTTTCGCGGCGGCGTCGGGCTGCTCGCCAATGTCTCGAGCGGCGGAACCGCGACGTACAATGTCGAGGTCACTGGGCAAGACCCGAAACTCCCGAACTTCGGCACGGTCGTCAACATCATGGACGGGATGGGAGGTCTGACGGGCTCGGTGAACAACAGCCTCGCCTATCCCTGTACGGCGATTCGCCTCAACATTCTTTCTCTCGGGGCGGGAACGACCGTGTCGCTCTCTGTCGTCCAGTCCGTCGACTAAGCGAGGAGTCCGAACATGCAGGGTCTTTCTGGAAATTCTGGGGCCATTCTCGTCAGCGGCGTTGACGCGAATGTGCTCGCCCTACTCGAAATCAGGGTTCAGAACGAGTTGCTGACGAAGTACCTCGGGACGAATCAGGTTCAAGAACAGCTTGACACGCTTCGCAACGATCAAGCGTTCGAACTGAATGTGCCGACCCCCTTGCCGGGGGTCGGTCGCTAACCGTCAGCCATCGTGGCTTGCGGAGTTTTGACACGAAAGGAAGTCCCAAATGCCTGTTGAATATGGAGCAGTGGGCGCTCCGTCATCCACGTCCGCCGCCGATGGCTCAAACCTCCCCGTCTTGCAGGGCAAGCTGGGCGAGTTCATCTATTCCGAGCTGCATGGAAAGTATTTCACTCAGAACTACCGCAACAACCTCTTCTTCGGGGCGACGGCTGCGGCGGGTCTGGCGAATTCCATCTTCTCGAACACGACGTTCGTCGGCCTGATGCTTTGGAACCCAACGGGCTCCGGTAAGCTCCTGTCCGTCGTTCGGTCTTCGGCGATCATGGTCGGCGTTGGCACTACGGCGTTGTCATCGTTTGGCTACGCCTTTCTGCCGAACTGCGGCGCAGGTGTCGCCACTGCGGCGCCGATCACGGCATTCACCGCGATCACTGCAACCCGCGGACAGTGCAATGCGCAGATCATGGGCCAGGGCAACTCCGTCGCCCTCGTCGGCGGCGGCGCGACCTGCACTGCCCAGGCGTGGCTGCGCAACGCCTCGTATGGCACCGGCACCGGCGCTGCGACCGTGGCTCTGGCGACTGCCGGCTCGGAAGACCTGGACGGCTCGCTGATCATTCCTCCGGGGATGATGGTGTCGCTGACCACCGATATCCTGAACGGTGGCACGTTCGCGTCGACTCTGATCTGGGAGGAAATCCCCATTTGAGGGGACCCTCTCTGATTTGAGGGATTGAGAAAAACTCAGCGGGCCAGCCGGGCAACTGGCTGGCCCGTTTTCATTCAGGAGAGATGCGATGGCCGACGCCGTAACGGTGCAGCTTCTTGAGAACGGCCAGCGCGTCTGGGCCTACTCATTCACCAACATTTCTGATGGAACTGGCGAATCGGGCGTCGTCAAGGTTGACGGCTCGGCGGCTGGTCCGCTCGGTGTGGTTGTCGCCGGCCAGACGTTCTTCCCGCTCCAGCACATCAAAATCCGAGAGATTAGGTA
>Ga0187878_1003455_pt1 | contig 13044 bp, 8 predicted proteins | sample June2016WEW_17_1_FD_132979 | JGI IMG/M metagenome (GOLD analysis project Ga0187878, IMG submission 132979) | Peatland microbial communities from SPRUCE experiment site at the Marcell Experimental Forest, Minnesota, USA - June2016WEW_17_150 | ecosystem: Environmental > Terrestrial > Soil >...
CCTATGACGGCTCCGGGCCGTTCCGAAAACCCTTCTACTGAGAAGAGGGAAAGGGGGCGAATGCAAAGGCAAGAACCAATCGGGCCTCCCGTTGGTCGGCCCGAAAAACATACACCTCAGGTCAGTGTACACCTCCGCCCACGGTTACATTCTTAAATGACCCAACCAAGACCGGTTTCGGTTACATCGTTAAATGACTTGACAGGCCGGAGAATTGTACGCCGGTTTGTCCCGGCCGCGCAGGCATGCCTATACTTGTACCGAAAGGGAGGGTGTATGGTTTCTCGACGGGAAATGCTGAGTGTGTTAGGGGCTTTGCCCGCGGCTGGCGTTCTCGGTCCCGGCCGCCTGTACGCCCAGGCCGCCGCTGCCTTTCCGCGCCGCCTGCTGGGCCGCACGGGCTGGCTGGTGACGCCGCTGGCCCTGGGAGGACAAGCCTCCTTGCAGTGGACCAAGGCCGGCATCGACCCGGCCGACATCATCGTGCGCGCCGTCCAGCTCGGCGTCAACTACCTGGATTCGGCCAATGCCTATGGCCCGAGCCAGGCCAACTATGGCGAGGCGTTCCGCCGGCTGCATCTCGCGCCCTCCACTCCCGACTACGACCCCTCCTTGCGGCAGAGGCTCTATGTGGCCTCGAAGACCGTCCGGCGGTTTGCGCTGAATCCGGCGGTTCCCGGTCCCAGCGCGGTGGACGACCTGAAGCGCTCCCTCACCTTCATGTTCGGAGATGGCAAGGGGTTTATCCCGGAAGGCGCCTACCTCGACGCCATCCAGATCCACAACCTGATGAATCTCGAACAGGTCAATCAGATCTACGAAGGGCTGGCGGAGAGGGGCACTCAGAAGCTGGAGCGCATCGGCGCTCTGGCAGGGCTGCTGGACTACCGCGACGGCACCAACTACACCGGGCTGAATCCCGAGCACCAGCACTACGTGCGCCACATTGGCATCACCGGCCATTTCAGCTCCCCCGTGCTGATGAGCGCGCTGCGCCGCGACACCGGCAATATCATCGACACCCTCCTGGTGGCGCTCAACGCCAATGACCGCCTGTGCAGTTCCCACCAGAACAACGTGCTGCCGCTGGCCGTGTCGCGGGGCCTGGGCGTCATTGCCATGAAAGTGTTCGCCGATGGCGCCTTCTACGGCAAGCAGCCGCGCTTCTCGCACGCCGTGGAGGACGTGATCTTTTCGGTCGGGAAGGCGGACGCCATCTCTTACGCCGACCTGGTGCGATACCCGCTTTCGTTGCCGGGGGTCTCCTGCGCCATTATCGGAACTGGACAGATCAACCGCGACAAACCGGAATCCGACCAACTAGTGGCGAACCTGGCGGCGGCCCTGAAGGATATGCCCTCCGAGGCGGAGCGCCGCCGCATCGAGAAGGAAGCCGAAACGCGCCATGGAGCGGTCACCAACTACTTCCAGCAGAAGCAGCCCGAGATGGTGCAGCCTGGCGATGTCCGCGTGACTCGCGACGGCGACCGGGTCGTCGTGCAGTGGAACACGGCACTGGCCGGCCCCGATCCCATCCGCTCCTACGAGATTCTCGCCGGAAGCCGCTTGCTGCTCTCGCTGCCTTTCCGCCCGCAGCTCACCGAGGCCCCGCTGGCGGCAACGCTCGCGGCTTCCGCGGTCGGCGCCGATCCCGTGACGGTGGTCGCTTCCGTGGCGCCGCCGCGCCGGCCGGCGTGAGTGCACGACTGGTGGCCCGCCACTGGCGAATTCTCCTGGCGCTCTACGGAGTGCTGAACGCGGCCGCCTACTCCTTGCTGCTACCGCTCTGGGAAGGCTTCGACGAATCGCAGCACTATGGCTACGTGCAGTTTCTCTCGACCAACCTGAAGTTCCCCGTCCTGGGACAAGCCACCCTCTCGCGCGAAATCTGGCATTCGCTGGAGCTGGTGCCCGTAAGCCACTTCCTTCAACCGCACACCGGGGCGCCGGTGAACTTCCTCGACTACTTCGCGTTCCCCCAGGAAGAGCGGGCGCGGCGCAGGCTGGAACTGGATTCGATTCCGGCGGGCGAGAAATACCAGCCGCAGCCCGGCAAGCGCAGTTACGAAGTCAACCAGTCGCCGCTTCCTTACCTCGGGATGGCCCTGGTGGACCGGCTGCTCTCCGGCGCCCCACTCACCACCCGCGTGCGCTGGCTGCGCCTGTTGTCGTCGCTGGCGGCGGTGTTGCTCCTCTGGCATGCGGCGTTGCTGCTGGCCCGGCAACTCTCGCTCGCCGACGGCTGCACCGCCGCTCTGCTGTTCTGCGTGTTCTCCTCGCAGATGCTCTATGCCACCATCTGCCACGTCTCGAACGACGCGTTGGCCGTGCCACTGTTCTGCTACCTCGTTTGGGCGGTGATCCGCGCTCATGAGACCGGCTCCCGCCGCGACTGCCTGTTGCTCGGGCTGGTGCTCTCCGCGGCGCTCCTCACCAAGGCATATTTCCTGGCCCTCGTGCCGCTGGCGCTGGCTGTGGTCGGCTGGGGCCTCTGGCGCCGGCGTGCGAGCCTGGCAGCCGCGGCATCGTTCGCCGCGCCGGTGGCGCTCCTGGCCGGCCCCTGGTACGTTCGCAACGTGGTTCTGTATCGCAGCCTCGGCGCCACGGTCGAGCAGACCGCGGGTCTCGGGCCAAAGCAACTCCTCGAGGCTGCGCTCACGCTGCCCTGGGGCCAGAGCATCGTCTACATGGCGCACTCCAGCTTGTGGACAGGCAACAACTCCTTCACCGCCTTTTCTTCCACAACGCTGAATCTGGTGCTGCTGCTGCTCGCGGCGGGCCTGTGCTTCTACATCTTCCACCGGCCCTTGCGGGCGGCGGAGCGCGTGGCGATCGTGGCTATCGTGGTGTTCTGCGCCTCGCTGGCTTACATCAGCGTGACCTTCTTCGCGGGGTCGAAGGGCGGGGCATTTGCGGCCGTGCCTTGGTACATGCAGGGACTACTGGCGCCGGTCCTGCTGTTGGCCTTTCTGGGGATGTCCCGCACCGGCCGCTGGGGCGCCCTGCTGGCGCGCCTCACCGTGCTGCTGTGGGGCTACATTCTGGCCGCCACCTGGCTGGCGAAGCTGATCCCGATGTACGGCGGTTTTCCGGAGTCCCGCGCGCACCTGTCCAGCTTGTGGACCTGGTATCTGCACGGCGCCGGGCGCGACGGTATTCTGCGGACGCTCTGCCTGGCCTCTCCAGGCGCGCTCTGGGCGTTGATCGGAGCCGTGATTGCGCTCGACGCCGTTCTGTGCGCCCGCCTGACATGGCGACGCGCGTACGGCTAAGAGCGTTTCCACCGCGTGCGTGCGGCGGCTGCAAGACCCAGACCCACACCGAATAGGACCCAAGTGCCAGGCTCGGGTATCTCCTCGTAGGCGTGACTGTCCGTTTCGAAGGCGGGGGTATCGGAGGACATGACGATTTGGCTGACGGTACCACCGGAGATATAGAAGTTCACGAAAGCCCCGAGGTCCCAGCTCCCGCCGCCGGGGCTAATCAATTGGTTTCCGTAGATCGACTCTATCAAGGAGCGGTTGGGACCTCCATAGAACGAGATCACGTTATAGTCGTCCGGGCTGCCCATGTAGAAGCCGAAGTACCTGATCGGCGTACTGAAATCGATCGTGACGCTGGCCGGTCGATCGGGAGAACCGATGGTGATATAGGGGGTAGAGTCTCCCGGAGGGGAAGCATAATTGCCGTCCACTGAACCCTCGACAAACGGGGAAGTCGCACCGCTCCACGTGTATGTGGCCCCACTGTAAACATACGGCGACGCAGTTGCCGATGTGAGCCCATCAAAGGTGATCGTAGTTGCACGGGGATCCGAGGTGCAGGCGCCAGCAGGAGCACAGCTATTGCCGCCTAGGGTCACGGAGATAGTCGTGGCTGTGAGTGGCAGCAGCGTGCCCACCCAGAGCAACCCGAGCGCCTTCATCCCTAAACTAATTGACACCTGGCCCCAATGATACGCCGAACCACCTCAAGTTGGACATCTTGTTGGGTTTCAGGAGTCCTGGTACTTCTTTCCCAGACAGCCAGCACCGAACGGGCGTCTGGTCCCCTGGGCCGGACAGGACTCCGGGGCAAAGACTATAATCCGAGCAATGAGGATCTCCGTCAAAGGGGAGTACGCGCTCCAGGCCATCTTCGACCTGGCCTACCACGGTTCCGGCGAGCCCGTGAAGATCGCCGGCATCTCCAAACGGCAGCGGATTCCGCGGAAGTTTCTGGAGTCGATCCTGGCGGGCCTGAAGCAGGGCGGCTTTGTCGAGTCGCGGCGGGGCGCCGAGGGTGGCTACCTGCTGGCCCGTCCGGCCGATGCCATCACGGTGGGAGAGGTGCTGCGATTCGTCGAGGAACCTGGCGCGCCCAAGACCCAAAGCGCGAGGCGGAAGACCGAGACGCCGTTCACGGAAACGTGGTGGAAGGCGGACCAGGCGATTTCGAGCGTCCTGGATCACACCACCTTCGCCGAGCTCACCCGCGCCTGGGCGGAGCGCCAAAGCCGTTATGTTCCCAACTGGGAGATTTGACCCACGCTGCGGTGCTGGATAAGTAAAGCGGGCGCCGGGTTGGGTGAAAGGGTGAGTGCGCCCGCTATCGTAAAGAGGATCTGTATTGTTAAACGCCGCCGGCGCCAAAAATGTTACGGCTGGCCGAAGATTTTCTTGCCGGTTCTTGCGGCCTGGGCGAAATAAAGGCGAAGATAGGCGCCCACTCCGGTGCTTGAGCCAAATGGGGACTTGCTTGGTAGCGCTGACGGGAACCAAACCCAATTCCGCACAGGGACCCCCTCGGAGCCAGACCGTGTGAGAAATGTGTGAGCAAGGCGGGCAGGCAAGAAACCCAAAAGAGCATCTGTCCGCAGAGCCGCCGGCATTTCCGGTAGGAACCCACTTGGCCTGCGTAATCGCTTGCCGGCCGCAAAAATGTCAATTTTTATTGCAAAAAAACTTGACGATCTCCGCTGTCAGGATCGATACTGGCAACATGGGGACGGGCACCACATCACCCGGATCACGTCGGGTCGCACACCTAGTCCGCCAGCGCATCGAACGCGGCGGCGAAAGGCTGTGGCGCCTCGAAGACTTCCGGGACCTGCCCTCCACGGCGGTGGCGCAAGCCCTCTCGCGCCTGACACGTCGGGGAATGCTCGAACGCCTGAGCAAGGGCGTCTACTACCGCTCCCGGCAGACGACGTTCGGCAAGAGCCTGCCGAACCCCGCCGCGATCCAGGAACTCGCCTCCCGGCGTACGCGGGTCTTTCCCTCCGGAATTTCTGCCGCCGGTCTCCTGGGCTTTACCACGCAAACAGCGCGACGGGGCGAGGTTGCGACGAGCGCCCTCAGTCTGCCCCGGAAGCTCATCGGCAGCGACAAGGTCATCCACACAAGGCGGCCGGAGGCGTGGGCCGGTCTTTCGGACACCGACGCGGCGCTGCTCGATTTCCTGAGGCGAGGAGGCAAGACGAGCGAGTTGTCTCCGGAAGAAACCGTCCGCAGAACTTTGGCGCTCCTTTCGGAAAACGGCCGCTTCGAGCGTCTCCTCAAAGTAGCCGGCTCGGAGCCTCCGCGCGTGCGCGCGCTGATAGGCGCCATCGGTGAACAGATGGGCAACAAGCCTGCCGCGCTTGCGCGTCTGCGCGCTTTCTTGAATCCGTTCTCCCGCTTCGATTTTGGCCTGCTGTCAGGACTGCCGCACGCCCGCAACTGGCAGGCGAGGAAGGGACGCTGACATGAAGCTGTTTGAACATCCCGATTTCGAGCAGTCGATCCTGCGGGCGGCAGAACATTTTCGGTCGCGGGGATTGCGCCCCGCGATCATTGAGAAGGACTACTACGCGACCGAAGCCCTCCGGATCGTCGCCGCCACCGGCGACAAAGTCATCTTCAAGGGCGGCACAAGCCTGGCCAAAGGCTGGAACCTCATCCAGCGGTTTTCGGAAGACATCGATGTTTTCCTCGATCCCGCCGCCTTCCAGCCCGCCCTGGGCAAGAGAGCCATTGACCGGGAGTTGAAGAAGCTCCGTGACGCCGTTGGCGCGCACCCGGCCCTGACATTCATCCCCGCAGAGAGCCAGACCATCGGCGGATTCGGACGGAAAGACCGCTTCTCCTACGCGCAGCTTTTCGGCGGACCCGGCGAGGTCGCCAACCGAGTACTGGTTGAAGCCGGTACCGCCAGCGGCCGCGAACCGACCGCCACCGTCGAACTGCGCTCGTACCTCGGCCAGTTCCTGCAGGAGAGGGGCCTCTCCCTGGACGCAGAGGACGAAGGACCGTTTCCGATGCGTCTGCTCCACTTCCGACGGACGTTCGTCGAGAAGATGTTCGCCATTCACAGCAAGGTGGAACTGCTCAAGCGCGACGGCCAGCCGCTCGGAACCTACGCAAGGCACTACTACGACCTCTTTCAGCTTGCCGCACAGGATGAGGTGACCACCATGCTGAATTCGCCCGAGTACGCGGACATCAAGGCGGATTACGACCAGATCAGCCGCACCCATTTTTTGCGCAGCTACTTCTGTCCGGACGAGATGAGTTTTGCCCGGAGCGACGCGCTGTTTCCGCAGGCGGGCTTGGCCGGGGTCATCGCCGCCGACTACGAAGATCAGTGCCGGAAGCTCTGTTTCGGCCCTTACCCATCATGGGCCGAAGTTCAGGCCCGGTTTCTGGAGCTTCGAAAGCTGTTGTAGGGCGGGAGTCCGTCTTGCCGTTGCCGCGGTCCGGCCGCCCCCTTGGTAGTGGTGCTCTAGGGTGAATACGACTGCTGCGCTATTCCTCCATCTTGTGGGCGCAGCGGCTGCAAAGCTCGACGCGCAGATAAGTCTCCCGATCTTCCAAGAGGATCGTATTTGTACACATGCGACACTTCCACCCCTTGCTTTCGGCCAGACTCTGGAAAGCTGATCGGGATTCTTCTTCTTCATCTGGATTGACGAACGGAGGTGCATCGTTAGCCACTGACCCGTTCCTCCCATGTCCAAACATGATCCGAGATTCCGGCTGCCATTGCTGGCGTGATCCTGAGCGAGCCGTGAATCCTACAGAAGTTGTAGTGCGCGAAGTGCATCGCCAGCGCCGCTTTCAGATTATCCCACTTCTCGGAGAAGGCGTAGGTGACGCTGGTTAGCCGCTCGCACCACTGGCGCAGCGTTCCATTCTTGCGCTCCACATGCGAAGTTCCCTCGCGACGGCGGGCTACTCTCTGCGGCGTCGGGGCTGGGTGTACAATCGAAGGCGGCCAGGATCGCAGAACGGGAGTCCTGGTTATCATCTTCACAGGTATGCCAGCCTGTACTCAAGGGAACGAGTGGGAGACGCTTAACCGCGAGTTCATGTCACTGTACACGCAAGGTCGCTATGATCGCGCCTTAGTGGTCGCAAGAAAGGCGTTACAAGTCGCCGAGCAAACCCTCGGCCCGGATCATCCCGACGTGGCCACGAGCCTGAACAATCTCGCGGCGCTGTACGACACCCAAGGCCAGTGCGCGCAGGCCGAGCCGCTCCACAAGCGCTCGCTGGCGATCAGGGAGAAGGCCCCCGGTCCGGATCATCCCGATGTGGCCCAGAGCCTGCACAACCTGGCGGCGCTGTACCGGGCCCAAGGCCAGTGCGCGAAGGCCGAGCCGCTCTGCAAGCGCTCGCTGGTAATCTTGGAGAAGGCTCTCGGCCCGGATCATCCCGACGTGGCCACGAGCCTGAGCAGCCTCGCGGCGCTGTACTACACCCAAGGCCAGTACGCACCGGCCGAGCCGCTCTACAAGCGCTCCCTGGCGATCAGCGAGAAGGCCCTCGGCCCGGATCATCCCGATGTGGCCAGGGGCCTGAATAACCTCGCGGCGCTGTACCGGACCCAAGGCCGGTACGCGCAGGCTGAGCCGCTCTACAAGCGCTCGCTGGTGATCAAGGAGAAGGCTCTCGGCCCGGATCATCCCACTGTGGCCACGAGCCTAGACAGCCTCGCGGTGCTGTACCATACCCAAGGCCAGTACGCGCGGGCTGAGCCGCTCTACAAGCGCTCGCTTGCGATCTGGGAGAAGGCCCTCGGCCCGGATCATCCCGATGTGGCCACGAGCCTGAACAACCTCGCAGAGCTGTACAAATCCCAAGGCCAGTACGCGCAGGCCGAGCCGCTCCTTAAGCGCTCGCTGGCAATCTTGGAGAAGGCCCTCGGCCCGGATCATCCGAATGTGGCCACGAGCCTGAACAACCTCGCGGCGCTGTACTACACCCAAGGCCAGTACGCACAGGCCGAGCCGCTCTACAAGCGCTCGCTGGCGATCCAGGATAAGGCCCTCGGCCCGGATCATCCCGATGTGGCCACGAGCCTGAACAACCTCGCAGAGCTGTACAAATCCCAAGGCCAGTACGCGCAGGCCGAGCCGCTCTGCAAGCGCTCGCTGGCGATCTGGGAGAAGGCCCTCGGCTCGGATCATCCGAATGTGGCCGCGAGCCTGAACAACCTCGCGGCGCTGTACTACACCCAAGGCCAGTACGCGCAGGCCGAGCCGCTCTACAAGCGCTCGCTAGCGATCCAGGAGAAGGCTCTCGGCCCGGATCATCCCGATGTGGCCAGGAGCCTGAGCAATCTGGCGTCGCTGTACGACACCCAAGGCCAGTACGCGCAGGCCGAGCCGCTCCACAAGCGCTCGCTTGCGATCCGGGAGAAGGCCCTCGGCCCGGATCATCCCGATCTGGCCCAGAGCCTGCACAACCTGGCGGCGTTGTACCACACCCAAGGCCAGCACGCGCAGGCCGAGCCGCTCTACAAGCGCTCGCTGGCAATCTTGGAGAAGGCCCTCGGTCCGGATCATCCCACTTTGGCCGCGATCCTTGAGAATATGGCGGCGCTATACACCAAAACCATCCGGCTGAAAGAGGCCGAGGCTCTGGAAGAGCGCGCCGCAGCGATCCGGGCGATGGCCCTTGGGTGCACCGAGCTCGCTGACCAACTTCCCCGATGTCTCGGTTGTGGGGCTGTAGTCGGTGACGGAATTTCGCACTGCTACGAATGCAGACCGAAGTAAACGACAGATGGCGGATCGTTTCGAGGCGCTGATAAGCAGGGAACTTGGTAGCGCTGACGGGAATCGAACCCGTATTTAAGCCTTGAGAGGGCTCCGTCCTAACCGTTAGACGACAGCGCCGTGGGCCGCTCCCGGGCGGAGGCGTGACCTGCCTTCGAGCATAACACAAGACCGCGAATCGCCGGCGGGCTGGCGCCGCCCGCCGGCGACCCACGTTGCATCCGCCCCAACTAGTTCTTAACGGCCGGCTCGAAGTAGCCCTGCGCCAGTTCCGGCTTGGCCTCGAGGGCTTTGGCCCAGCAAGCGCGGGCGTCTTCCTCGTGCCCCAGCGACTTCATGACATGGCCCAGGTTGAGCAGGGCTTCGGCGAAGTCGGGGTTCTCGGCGAGGGCCTCGCGGTAGAGGCGGGCGGCCTCGTCGGCCTGGCCGGACTTCTGGAGCAGCAGGCCGGTGTTGTAGAGCAGTTCCGGCTGGCGCTCGCCCAAATCCACCAGGCGTCCGTGGTACTCCAGCGCCTGGTCCAGATCCCCGCGCTCCAGCGCCAACGCCGCCAAACCGCGCAGCGCGTCGAGCGACTTGGGATCGGTATTCAGCGCCTGCTCGTAGACCAGTTGCGCCAGATCCCGGTCTCCCATCTTCCAATAGGAGAGCGCCAGGTTCATCTGGGCTTCCAGCCACTCCTTGCGCTTCTTGAGGCAGGATTCGAAGGCCTCGGCGCTGCCGCGGTAATCGCCGCGCTGGAGCCGGACGTAGCCCAGGCGGAAGCGGGCTTCCTGGTTCTCGGGGTCCTTGTCCAGCACCCGCTGATAGGCCTTCTCGGCTTCCTCCTGCTCGCCGGACTGCTCCAGCACCAGCGCCAGGTTCCACAAGGCCGGCACGGCGTTCGAGTCCAGCCGCACGGCTTGCTGATAGGATTCCTTGGCCTCCTTCAGCGCGCCGAGCTCCTGGCGCACGATGCCCAGGTTGGTGAAGGCCTGGGCCGCCTGGGGCCGCACCTTGATGGCCTGCTGGTAGGCCTCGGAGGCCTGCTGGTGACGCCCGGCCTTCTGATGCGCCAGCGCCAGGTTGAACCAGCCCTCGAAGTGGTTGGGGACGACATCGACCAGCAGCGTGCAGAACTTCGCCGCCATTTCGAAATCGCCGCCGGCCGAGGCCCAGGCCGCCAGCCCTTCCAGTGCAGCGGTGGATTGCGGGTGAACCTCGAGCAGCCGCTCGGAGTGTCCGCGCACCATCTCGTAGTCCTTCTTCGCCATGCCAATGGCGATCAGGTTGGCCAGCGATTCCTGGGATTGCGGGTTGCGCTTCAGCACGCGGCGGTAGAGCTCGGCGGCCTCGTCGTAATGCGATTCTAATTGCAGCGCCACCGCCTTGCCGAACAGCGCCGTCTCGCTGTCGGCGTCCTGGGCCAGACAGCGCTCGAACGCGGCCAGCGCAGGCTGCGCCTGGCTCAGGTGAAGGAGGCAAATCCCCAGGCCGAGCTGCGCCTCGATCCGGGTAGGATCAACCTGGAAGGATTTTTGGAACTTGTCGGCAGCCTCCTGCCAGCGGCCCGTTCTCTCCAGGCAAACGGCCAGGTTGAACCAGCCGGTGCGGTGGTCGGGCTCGAGCTGCAACAACTCCCGATAGCTGTTGGCCCCGCCTTCAAACTGCCCCAGCTCGAACTGGATGTGGCCCATAGCGGAGTAAATCTCGGCGGATTTCTCGCCCTTGGCGATCGCGCGCTGCAACTCGCGCAAGGCCTCCTCCGGCTTGCCATCCAAGTGCAGCGAAACGGCCCTGGCCATGTAGCGGGATGCCTTCGGACCCTCCGTCCGTGGACTGAATTCGACAGGCCGAAGGGTCTCTGGGACCCCGGCGGCCATTGGTTTTCGTTGATTGACCATTCCCAACCTCGTTTCTAATGCGCTCCCTTACGATGAGGGCTCCAGTGCGGCAGGCGAAAACCCCGGCGCCGAGCCGTCACCGTAAGAGAGCGGTTCATTTCTAGCTTGGAGCGATTCACTTGCACACCTTACCCCAGATGCCGTCCTGCTACGCCACCCTCGCTCACACCGGGGTGCATCCGGCCCTCCCTGGAGTCACTGAAAGACCCGGCTCCACCCGCCCGCAATCGATAGTCGCTCCGGAAACCTGCCTTCTTTCCGTCGATCATGGTGGTGAAGCCATTGCCAAATCCCTTGCGGAAGTTCTCTTCCATCGCCGCCGCCCGCATCTGCCGCGTCGAATCTCCCGGAGCGCCCCCCAGCAAGGCCGAGAGGAGCATCAAGCCGGGAACGCCCAGCGCCGTGAACTTGAAGAAGCGGGAGGCGCTTTTCAGGGCGCCCACCAGCCCCTGGCTCTTGCCGGCCTCCGCCAGCCGGGGGTCATACTCGACCGGGATCGGGTCCACGCCTTCTTCGAGCAGTGGCCTCGGTGGCGTAACCCGAAACTCAAACGCGCCGGCGGGACGCGCCGAGAGATCGTGGGTGAGGCCGATGGGCGGCATGAAGTACGGGCAATCCACGTCCTCGCTGAAACTGATCCGGTGCTCTGCGGCCGGAATCACCGGGTTCGGCAAAGGCGCCTCGCCACGCGGCGCCATCCCCATGGTGCCGTAATCCTCGAAATCCTCGTGCGCCTCCACGTACCGGAACACGCCCGAGGGCATCGCCGCCCTCCGCTCACGGGTGTGGAATACCGGCAAGCGCCCCGGCCGCCGGATCAGGCGAAACACCGGTTCCAGGCGGACAGTCCTGCGCGCGGTGAGCGTGTCTTCGCGTCTCGGAGGTGCGCTCAGGACCGATAGCGGCGTCGGCCGCAAGGCCTGGGTGAATCCGGCCGACTCCGGCCAAAGCACGGCGGGGCATGGAAACTCGGTGCCGGAGGGCGAGGCAACCCGGAACCGGACGCCGAAAACCGGCGGCCTTTGCTTCACCTGGAAGCACCCGGCGACACGGGTCGGCCACTCCAGCGACCTGAGGTGGGATTCGACGGACCGGAAGTGCGTTGACGTGCAGTCCCGCTCGAGGGCCTGCCATCCGACGGCTTCGCGGGCAGGTGCGCCGGCATAGGTGCGCGGCGGCACCCGCTCGCTTCCAGCGGCCATCAGGCAGACGGTTATATCGACCGCCCGGGGGCCCGGCAGCTCCGTGGGCTCCGAAACGAAGCCAGCCGGCGCCGGAGCGGAGACTTTGAGCGCTCCCACCTGAGTGCGGCCGCCCACCGCCCAGGGCGCGCTTTGGCCGAGCGTGTGGCAGGCTGCGATCACCTGCGATTCCGCGTGTACGGGGCCAGCGAGCGCGAACTCGGCGGCCGCGAGCGGCCGGGGCCTCGAAACCACTTTCTGCGCGGCGGGGAACTCCACTGCGCGCAGGACCTCCGCGCTCGTGAGCAGCAGAGGGTGAACCGGAGCAAGCCGCGCCTCCGGCGGCTGAATGTAGTCGCTCAGACGGATCGGCACGGCCACCTTGCGCGCGCGGTCCGGCGTTGCGGCGCCTAGCGGCCGCGCCGGCACGGGAGCCTCGAAACCCTCCCCGGCCACGTACAACCGGGCCGGGACTCCCAGGCCGGAGTCGGGCAAGCCGGCCGGTGGCGTCGGGATGGTGGCGCTGGTCGTCCAAGGCGCCTGCGGCGTCCCGCGGAACACCGGCGGAGCCAGTGCCGCCGACGGCATCGCCTCGAGTTCGTGCGGCTCCTCGGCAACCGGGGTAGACTGCCGCAGCGGTTCCGCCAAGGGGAACCCGACCAGGCTTCGCAGCGTGGAGGCTGCCACCGGCGCCTTCGGCAACGGCCGGTCCAGCTTCTCGAGGCCGCTCACCGAGAGCACAATCGCGCCCAGCACGCCCGGCCTCGGGTCGAGTACCTGGGCCTCGTTGGGCCCGAACGCCGCCCATCCCATCGGGTGCGACGCCAGGGTCCAGGCCGCGGCCCGCACCTCCAGATCCGAGGGCTCTCCGGCGCCCAGCCAGACCGCGGTCGAAAACGCGACGGGAGCTGGAAACTCGGGCGGGATCTCCCGGGTGATCGCCCCGGCCGGAGGATGCCAG
>Ga0187878_1003466_pt1 | contig 13012 bp, 7 predicted proteins | sample June2016WEW_17_1_FD_132979 | JGI IMG/M metagenome (GOLD analysis project Ga0187878, IMG submission 132979) | Peatland microbial communities from SPRUCE experiment site at the Marcell Experimental Forest, Minnesota, USA - June2016WEW_17_150 | ecosystem: Environmental > Terrestrial > Soil >...
TTAACCAATGCTGGCTAGAAAATCAGTTAGGCAACGTTTCACGCCATCAAGCCAAGTTCATTCGCTAATGTGCGATTTCAGTGATATGACGAACATCTGCATCCAAATAGGACTCAAGAACGATGCTTCAACCCTCAAACGACTGTCCATACTCTCCTATAGGAGACTTAGCTCATTCCGTGTTCCAACTTACTATAAGCTCTGTGCCATTAGCAAGGCTGCTGGAATTCTAGCTTCAAGAAAGAAGTCGATTAGACGCGGATACTCAACGAAGTTTCCACACCTAGGGGTTCCTCTTCTTGTTTCCTGTTACGGATTCACAATCTCTGGAAGTTCCTTGCGCATACCGATAGGCAACAAGCAATTCGAAACCATTCCGTTGAATGGGCATACCATTCAGATCTTAGGCTCGCAGCCGAGTTTACGAGTTTGTTCTTTCACCTTAACGCAAGACTCTCTTTCACTCTGCATCTCGAAAGAGATACCAGAACTGAAGGAAGTAGCTGATGCAGTTGGCGTGGATAGAAATCTGAACAACTTGACCGTAGGTAACCAAGAGCAGGTCACATACTACGACATGAGTAAGACAACAGAGATCGCTAGAACAACCCGAAGCATCATGAAATCCCTCAGACGCAACGATATCCGAATACGTAGACGCATAACTGGCAAGTATGGTGAGCGCAGAAAACACCGCGTTCAACAATTACTCCACAAGGTCTCGAAGCAAATTGTTGAATCAGCACTGAAGAACAAGCAGCGGATAGTCTTTGAAGACATTCGCGAAATCCGAAGATTATACCGCAAAGGCAACTGGCAGAGCAAACGATATCGCAGCAGAATGAACAGTTGGCCTTTCCATGAAATCAAACGCCAAATCGAGTACAAAGCCGCATGGTTAGGCGTATCGACCGTAACATTGACGAAAGCTGAAACTAGAGGAACAAGTTCTCGATGCCCTCGATGCGGGGAGAGACTCCAAGAGAGCATCGAACTGAAGCGAAAACTCTGGTGTCAGAAATGCCGAGAAATGTTCGATCGCGACCTAGTGGCCGCGGTCAATATTGCGCGGCGAGGCCGTTTGAGGTTCGAACGGTCGAAAGGCGTTGGGGTTGAAGCAATGGTACAGGAACCCAGCTCAATCGCGCCGGTAATCCTGAAAGTCGACCCAACGAAGCTAATTCGGAGCTCAACTAAATGAGCCATAGCGGAACCTACTTTGCAATTCTAGTTGTGGCGTTGATGTTGCTTACGCCCGTTTATGCAGGCACAGGTCACTCTGAGTTTTTCACTTCCGGCGAAACAACAATGGAATCCTCAGGTTTCACTTGTCACACAGTAATCCCAAGCCCGAACAAGATGTCTGACTATCTTTGGGGCCAGTACCATGACAAACTCATAGCGGAATACCCGCAGCTCTCAGTCGACACAGGCAAAATGCACAGCACAGCGTTAGACAACATGATTTTCAACGATACGCCTCTAGCAATTCACCTTGACGAAGAATACCCTTACGGCACACCCATAATGGGTGGAGGAGTACAACCATACGATATCTTCTGGGACCCTTTCACCTACTCAGCTATGGCTAAGGTCCTTATGCAGAGAGACCTCGTAAACGACCAAGACATCTGGACATGCCTACGCAACTTAGGCTTCGACAAGAACTTCACCGTAGCCACCATCGCCCTAGCTCACACCATGCCTTGGGGCGCCTACTACATGTCATCAAGCAGTCAGGGCCCCACCTTTCACTTCGACCCCGCAGTGTACGGGAAAAACCCTTACTGGATGATGCCCCCAGAACCAGGTTTCACTCTAAGACGAGATGGACACGCAGCCTTCGGCCTCGGCGGATGCCCATACGACGCACTATACTACTACGACTATAGCATGACACCGCCCAAAGAAATTTGGGAAGATTCAGCCGCCGCATGCTTTGGCAGCCACCTAATTCTGCTCGTTGTCCCTGAAAAAGTCGTTGACCAAATAGGCTTACCCACAGCCATGAAAGCAGGCACGTTCGCTGGAATGGTCTCATCAGGCGGCATCTTCGACTTAATCGGACGAGAAGAACATCAAAGTGACGTAACCAAATACGAAACGAACTGGGAACAATGGCGATCATCATACCTAACACTCATAAACGCATTGAATGACTACAGCAGAACCTCCGGCCTCAACTACAACTTCACCCACTTCACACGCTTCCCATACGACACACGATTCCCCCCAGACATCGAATCCAAAATCATCTGGGACTCATTCCCAAGCCCAATAGAAGAAATCCTACTCCAATTCGCCGCCACCAACGTCACAGTCAACGACCTCTGGACATGCATACAAGACCCATACAACTGCAATTGGGCAGCTTACAGCGGACGCCAAATGGCTCAAGCCTACGCGGAACGCGTCTACGCGTACATGCAACAGTACGGCCTATTCGCCTGGGACTTTGCACCGAACCATGATGGCTGTCCCGCAACCGCAACATACACACCGACTGTTGGTGGAACATACTCCCAAGGATCCATGAATAATCAAACGGGAACGTTGACCCCAGGAATGTTACTTCTTCCAACCGCGCAAGATTGCGCCGTCAGCTTCATTCGACCCTGGCTTGCACACTATATTGACCAAGCAAAAGTCAACGCGCTCCCAGACGCCGACGTCTACGAGGTCGACCGCAACTGGGGCAGCATAGGGACTGGCAGATACCAAAAATTCAATTACACTGACGCCTACTCCAAATTCCAGCAACCAACCACATTCGGCTTAACCCGAACCGAGACCGCGACCGGAACAAGTCAACCTTCTTCACCATCCTCTTCTTCACCATCCTCAGGCAGCTCGGCAGGGATAGGTCCACAATCCATTCCAATCTACATTCAAAACTCAACCCAACACATCAACTCAACCGAAAGCATAACTACCGTAACGAAAACCGTCACAGTCCCGGACAATCGGACACAGCAGGAAGCAGGAACATTCATGCCCCTAATTCCAATAATCCCTACACAGATTCCGATTTCATGGGTCGCATTCCTACCCATCATACTCGCACTCTCCGCAATTCTAAACGTGTTTGTAAGTCGCCGTGAAGTTAACAAGGGAATCAAAAGATACTTCAGCACCCCAATGCGAACTGTCTCTCTTCGACTACCAACAAGGGACAGAACAGTCAACAAAAACGAAATTAGAGAAATCAGGCGCCTTACACGCACAATCCGCGGCAACCGACGACTGTAGTTTCCCTTACTTGATTTTTCGTTTACTGACCGTCCTGACGACCGCCCAAACCGAGCTGGCTGCGGTAAGGCTCACAGACGCTACCTCAAGGTATGGAAAACTGGGTGGAACGGGAGCGGCTTTGGCGGGGTAGACGTAGGCGACGATTGTGATTGGTTGCCAAAGCTGTCCGCTGTCAATCGTGCCTTGGACTACGACTTGAACTACCCAACCTTCGGCTGCAACACCTTGTGGCGCGAGGTGAAGATGTAACGGAAATCCGGTTATTGTTCCACTCACAACAATCGGCAGCCGGTCAGTCACCGTGACCCAAACCGCATTGATCGTTATGTTGTTGATCACTATGTTGCGTATGAGGCCTTGAACTTGGACGTTGGCAACCCAATCCAAAGTCTGTCCTTGCACTACCTTAGGAATAGAATCGTTCGTACTCTGGTCTACGAATAGGGACACGTCGTTCGGAATCACGATAACTTGCTGTGAGTTGCCTTGGCTTCCTTGGAGGTTCGTTGTTGTAATGGTCTTGTCGACGTAATCAATCATGACGTTAGTTCCATTCATCAAATGCTGCATGATCGCAAAGCGTAGAACGAAGGCGCCTTGAAAGTTCAAAGGAATCGTGTATGAAATCGTGCCTGGATGGAAAGCGTTCGCTGAAGCGTTAAAGTCAGAACTTGTTATAGTGTTCAAAGGTGCCGTAGAGTTCCGAAGGGAAATTGCTATGAACGTGTTGGTGACGATCAGGTAAGTAGGTCCGGTCCCAGCACTCGCCGTATTCGTGTAACCATATCCGATTATTTCCGCGACGCCACTCTGCCATGACGTCCCAGCAGTATCAGTTAGCTGACTGTCGGTGATGCCGTAGGAAACCGTGGTTGATGACCGAACCCAGACCCACCCGTCAGTCACATTCAAGAAAACATTCGCAGTTTGAGGATTCAAAGGACCCGCAAGCGATTGAGTTGCCGTACAAACGGTCGACAAAGCAACAATGGTTTTTGTACACACCTGATATGTCGCTGACTGATAGTACAGGTAGACGGTTCCTGTGTTGAAGGTGGCTGACGAATTCGTTTTCACGTAGTAAGCCGTGAAATTCCATGAGGTCTTATCAGTCGCTTGGCCAGACATTACGCTGGCAGTTGCCGTCAAAGAAGCTTGATACTCGAATTTCCACAAATAGACGCTTGAGCTGACAACGTAGCTTGAAGAAGCCCATGTTGCGTTAACGGTTGTCCCACGATACTTTGCTACAATATTGATTGAGCTCCCGGAAGCGAAATACCCGAAATCCATGTAACCATTGGAGTCAGCTTTCAAGGTCGTTGAACCAACCGTCATAGACGCGTCCCCTGTCTTCAGAACAAGTTGACTGTAACCATCAATCGCTTGAACCTTCAAATCATACTGAATTACGTAGCTTCCGGTCAATGTGTCAACAGAATTCAAAGCGAAACTTGACGATTGAAGCGACTGACCGAACCCGGAAGTACTTGACCACCCAGACTGCTTTCCAATAGGTGGATCGTTAATGAAATCATAACGAACATTCCAAGGACTGGCACTCCCAGTCAGATACACAAAACTAACAATGTTCCCGAAATCTTTGTAGCTCGCTGAAATCATCACACGGTTTGCACTGGTGAAGGATTGCGTATCTTTGAACCAAGTCTGATTTCCAGCCGCCCATGAACCTGAAGCTCCATCAGAACTTCTCTGCCTATAGTACGCTCCTTCTGAGCCAGACAGCCAGAAACAGTCAAGCGTACTGTTCGACGCAATATCGGTGAGAGTGCAGGGCGTATTGCCACTTCCTGCGGTAGCGATTGTCGCTTGACAAGTCCAACTTGAGGAAAACACGCAATATTTCTGATTATTCGATGTGTCCAAGTAAGTAAGGTGAACAATATCTCCAGCCGAGGTTACGGAGAAAGTCACATTTCCAACATTTGTTTGATTAGTAGCAATCGTAACTGTGCTACCCCAACCTGAACTGTAGGCAGCCCCGAAAATTGTCGCATTCGATTTAGCCCCAAAGACAACATAGAACTGTTGGGCAGTCTGAGGGGCAATCGCAATATCCTGTTGAACAGAATCCAGCTTCTTGGGAAAACCTGTTGCGTTTACCCATGTTCCATCTGTTGTGCTGCTAAGAGCGACTTTCGTTCCCTTATTGTTATCCCCCCACCCAATAATCGGATGGCCAGCCGAATCAATGTTTACTGAAAGACGCGCATAAGCCGACCCAGAATCATCAATAACTTGCTGTTCGACTGCCGCCCAAGTTGTCGCCCCCGTCCCTGAATTTAGCGACCCTTTCCTGAACCAGACAGCAGTATTTGTTGATGCGGCATAATAGAAATTCCCCGAAGAATCACATGCGAGTGTAATTCGTGTATTGCTTGTTATGCCAGCGTGAAGCGTCATCTTAGTACTCCATGTTGCCCCATCAGAACTGTTACTGGCTACGGCGTTTGTGCCATCACTCCAAACCACGAGATGCCGGGTATTCACAACGCAAGTCTGTCTACCCCCAGCCCAAAGTAAGTTGTTAGTGGAAGTTCCGACAGTGCTAGGCGGACTCGAGATCGGGGAACTGAAGGAATAGGTAATTGTTGTATTTGCATCCAACCAACCCGTCGTGAGAGGTAACTGACTCTGAGTATATGGTACGCTGTTCACGGTCACAACTGTACCCGTAGCACCGTTTCCAATTCCGCTGCTTGTCACTATGGCTTTATACTGGATTTTGAAAGTCCCAGTAACAGTCCCTATGCCAGTTACGGTGAATGTGTTCGTCTGCAAAGTCTGAGATAACCCGCTAGTGCTGAGCCAGACGTATTGTTTCTGTGAGGAAACGCTGATCGGAGAACTGAATGAGTAGGTCAGGCTAGCCCCAGACGCATAATACGCGGTGTAAGGCAAACTTCCCTGAACATAGGTAACCGAATTAACGGTCACTACGATAGTGGAACCACTGTCAGATCCTATTCCTGAAGACGTGAAAGTGACTTGATACGCAACGCTGAACGTGCCCGTTATAGTTCCCCCGGTAGTCAAACTGAATGTGTTACTCTGCAATGTTTGTGAGAGACCACTTGTGGAAAACCAAACGTACTGTTCTCCCACACCCCCGACCAGACCACTAAAAGAGTATGTGAAAGTGGTCGCATTATACCAAGCAGCATATGGTAACTGACTCTTCTGATAATTTATCCCGTTAATCGATACGACAACATTGGTGGACGTGTCACTTCCAAGCCCACTCTGAGCAACCGTAATCTGATATTGCGTAATGTAACTGCCTGTAATTGTCCCTCCCTGAGTTACGGAGAAAGTGGTCGACCTAGCACTCTGCAAGCCGGTCGTACTTGTCCACATATACTGCTTCGTAGACGAAGACACTACGAGAGATGAGTAAGAATACGGGACACTCAGACTAGAATTGTACCAAGCCACGTAGGGTAGCTGCGACTGTTGATAATTCACGCCAGCAATTGTGATAACGACAGCTGAACTCGTGTCGCCTCCAATCCCTGAATCATCGAAAGTAATGCCGAATTGCGTGTACCAGTAGAAAGTTTCAGTGATTGGAGCATTCATCGTGACGGTGAAGGATGATAGATGGCCAGAGAACGAACCTGACCCTACCCCAGTTTCATTCAGAACTAGGTAACGAGTCGAAGACGAATTACTCGTAGAATCAGAAGCAATTGTCACCGTCACCACGGCACCCGACGCATAATATGTTCCTGAACTTGGCGTAGCCACGCCGTGGCCATTCGAAACAATCGTCAACTGATATTGAATCACGAAAGTCGCTGTGATTGTGCCGCCCGCGCTTGCCGTAAAGGTGTTAGCGCATAAGGTTTGAGAGAGGCCGCTGACAGAGGAACATGAGTACTGTTTCCCAGTAGTGGTTGACGCAACCGTTTGGTAGCTGTAGCTTATGCTCGTCCCAGAATTATACCAGGCCGCGTATGGAAGTTGGGATTTCTGGTAGTTGGAACCTTGCAAGCTAAGAACCGTATTCGTACTCGTATCTGTGCTTACGCCTGATTGGGCGAAGGTGACGTTGTATTGGGTTGTCCAAGTAATCGTTTCAGTTATCGGCGCATTCATGGTTACTGTGAAAGACGCATAGCTGTTCCCAGTGTAGCTTCCACTTCCAGCCCCACTTATCGTATTCAGCAGGTACCGAATGTTACTCGTGTTGTTAGTGCCGCCGCTGGAAATCTGTATCGTAACAACTGTTCCAAAGCTGTAGGTGTTGCCGCTTGTCGGGTTACTTGTTCCATGCCCGTTCAGATTGATTGTGAGAATGACCTGGCTACTGTAAACCCCTGTTACTGTCCCTGTTTGACTGACGGTGAAGGTGTTCGTCTGCAAGGTCTGCGAGAGGCCGCTTGTACTGCCCCAGAAGTAGGTTGAGGAAGGACCAACGATGGTCCCCCAGAATTGGTAGGTTACGGAAGCGGTGTTATTGTACCATGCAGTGGTGGGCAGTTGGGCCAGAGTGTAGTTTATGCCAGCCACCTTCACGATTGCCGATGAACCCGTATCAGTCGTAATCCCCGTCGCCGTAAAGGAAACTTGGAACTGCTCGTAGAAGTCCACGTTGTTCGTGTTCCCACCAGTCGTCTGCGTGAAAGTAAGCGTTGTGAGCCCAATCCACCGCGTATTAGTTGGCGCTCCACTCGCGGTTGAAGAAACAGTCACAACAACACCATAGTCCGCCCAACCAGGACAGGAAGCGGGAGTCGTCACGCCGCTCGTAGGATTAATCGTGCAAATGTTCTGATTGCTTAAACCAAGATATTGTCCCGTTATAATAATAGAAAGACCTGTAACCCAAGTTGTCGTAGCAGGTTTAGGCGTGGCTTGGTAGGTGTTCTGGAGTTGGTAGTAGTATGTGTTGGGTTGCCCAGAACAGGTTCCATGGGAGCAGGTCGTGAAAGTCCAAGTTGTGCTTGTTCCGCTGAAACGGTCACGCGTATTCGCCCCATCTGCAGGAACCGTTACAGTCAGAGAACATGAGCCCGCAGCTGTAACAGAATGACTTGACCCATCCCCCGCAACAGTGGTAGGTGAAACGCCGCAACCTGAAACTGTGAAGGTTCCAGTTGGAGCACCAACCGGGCTAACTGTCAACGTAATAGGTTGAGTCACAAGATCGTTAATGAAATTGTAACGAACATTGAAGGGACTCGCAGCCCCCGTATAATAGATGAGACTAATGGTGTTCCCGAAATCTTGGTAGCTCGCTGAAATCATAACGCGATTTACGCTAATTGTTGCTTGAGAATCTACGAACCATGTCTGATTGCCAACTTCCCAAGTTCCTGTCGCGCCATCAGAACTTCTTCTCCTGTAATTGATCTCAGTATTAGAACTGTACGCCCCAATCCAGAAACAGTCTAAAGTGCTATTCGCAGAAATATCAGTCAGAGTACACGGATCACTTGCGGCTATTGTCGCTATTGTCGCTTGACAAGTCCAAGTACCCGAATAGACGCAGTATTTTTGGTTCCCAGAAGTATCAACATATGCGAGATGCACAATGTCACCGGTCGATGTAACTGAAATAGGATACCCATTTGTACTCGAATTACTGGCAATGGTAACTGTGCTACCCCAACCCGCATTGTAGGCAGCCCCGAAAATTGAGCCGTTATTAAGTGCTCCCCAGACAGCATAGAACTTCTGAGCGGTCTGAGGAGCAATCTCAATGAGCTGTTGGACGGTATCCAGTTTCTTCGGAAAACCAGTCGCATTAACCCAAGTTCCATCCGTTGCACTATTGAGAGCAACTTTTGTTCCACCACCGTTATCACTCCACGCAACAATCGGATGGCCAGCTGAGTCAACATTAATCGCAAGGCGACTATAACCGGACCCGGAATTGTCAACGATTAACTTTTCGGTTGCCGCCCAGGTTGTTGCTCCAGTTCCTGAATTTAGCGAGCCTTTTCTGAAATATGTATAAGTGCCTGTAGTGGTCACGTAGTAAAAGTTCCCTGAAGAATCACAGGCGAGCGCAATCTTGCTATTGCCCGTTATCCCACTATGAAGAACCATTTTTGCGCTCCAAGTCGCGCCATCTGAACTGTTACTCGCCACAAAATTAGTCCCGTCAGCCCAAGCTACAAGATGCCTCGTATTCGTAACACAAGTCGCCCTAGACCAAGCTAACGAACTCGTGTCAGTGCCAACCGTACTCGGAGGATCGGGAAGCGGATTCGTTGGATTGGTCTTTGAATTGACTGCTACCTGAACTTTGTTTAAGTCGGCTGGATTGAATGGAAGAAGCATTCCAATGACTACAGCGAAAAGAAGAAGATAGAGAAGACTGCGCCGACCAAACAAAGAACACACGGAAGAAAAATATAATATTCGTCCGTCTACAACAGTCTTAATAAACGCCATGCAGATATTTTGCTCTGTGAAACAACATGGTCGATGACGAACAACGCGTCAAGTGGAGAACTTCCTATCCAGACCAAGAACAAGAAATAGCCGATATTAACGACATTCGTACTAACATGCCTAGTTTGTGGAAAGAGTTGGAGAATAAGCGAGAAGGACAAGGCGGCGAAGTATTCTTTCCAGATAAGGTGGGTTCGGCAGTGACTAATTTTGTCTACTGCAAAGTGAATGGCGGCCATTTCGTTGTCCGAATGTCACACACACTCTACAAGCATGGTGGACTACATCATGTCCATGACCCCTCAAGGTTCTTCTGTAGGATTGAGATGGTTCTAAACCCAGCTGCCCTGTAGAACTACACTTCAGTACGCCGCGACAAGCGACCAATTGGCTTGCCAGTTACCATTAGGGTCAACCCAATAGAAGAATGTCGCTGGACTTCTACCTTGAGCGTAGCTTAGCCACGTATTGAAATTTGTGTAGCAGTCGAATGCATGTGAACCTGGTGAAAATATGAGCCAAGCGATGGGTGTTTTCCCATTCCCGTATTGAAATGCTTGATTGATGTTGTAATCAATGACACTCTTCGTGTCATAATTATCTTCAGCTACATACAGTCTCCCCGTGTTATCCCATAGGTACGCGTCTTGTATTGGTCCGTATATGGATTCGTTTTCGATGAAAAATAGATTTGGGTTCAATTGAAGGGCGGCACTTAGAAAGGATTGTATTTGAACCTCTGTCCAACCATGATAGGAAATTGCATCATCAAGCATCAAAAAATCGGAACCCAAGCTAACTAAAGTCGGCAGAGCTGGAAACGCATTTGCGTAGGAAGACGCTATCATAACATAGGTTTTCAATCCTTGAGCTTTGGCTTGAGCCACCCAATTAGTTATGGGTACGTCTTGGCTGTGAAATCCCGGGTCATATAGTGTCCCGACAATTGTGAAGTGATATTGCGCAAGACTGGTGAATGATGGTTCGGACAGGCCATTTAGGATCACCATCTGAGAGACGAACAGCCCTTTTGAGAACACGGAGCTCGGAATTAGAGGAGGCCCAGTCGTAGTTGCCGAAGGCACTGTACTAGTTTGACTACTTGTTGAACTGACAACAACTGGTGAAACGTTAGTTATGGTCTGTGTTACCATCAATGTCTGCGTCAGAAATTGCGTGACGGTCTGAGTTACCGTAGCTGGATAATATGTGAACGTAGAAATTGTCGGAACTATTCCTCCCGACTGTGCCGCGACTGCTCCCCGCAAGGTTAGAACTGCTAGAACAAGCAGCAGAATTGGAAACAGTTTCAGCCTCAAGAAGCATCATACAAAAAATGGTGAACAGTACCACATTTTTTTGGTAGCGATGAATCTAAAAGTTCTGTTCGGTTTCATATTTCCAATCATATTCCTCCTAGCGCTGGGAGGGTTGCCAGTGCCTGGAATAATGATCGCGTCCACTACACCTACGATAACTCAAGGTTCAGTAACAAATAGCCTAACTACGGTCACGACCATTACGGCGCAAATGCCAACCACAACGACGACGACAACGACTCGATATTTAACCACAACGACTCAATCAACCACGATTTTCACAACGACTCCCTTCACTTGGATACCAAGCCTACCAAACCTCAATTTCAATTTCCTAATCAACCCCGTATTTGGAGGCGCACTCTATCAAACCACAATCGGCCGAATCAAACTAGCCATCACCTGGACGTTGCCAGTCATCTTCAGCATCATTTTCTCTCTTTACGGTTTCATATGGGTCCCTCTACATGGACTCTATCACGCGCTTGGACACTCAGAACAGAAAAAGAAAAGAAGATGAGTGCTCGATTGAACTGGATAGTTTGCATTTCCAAATTCTTTTCTTACATGCGAAATCGAAAAAACTTGTCCTTACGGATGATGGCGAAGAAAGCGTACTGGGATTGCGGAGGCATTCCCACTAGAGACAGCAGCAGAGAAATCCGTAATTGAACTTCTTATCGGGTCTTCTTTTCCGGTCGCCCGAGGAAATTATAGAATCCATACAGAAATAGCGAGAGGCCCACGATTAGGCCGGTTAACCATGGTACGCTGACTACGGGACCGTGGACCGCAGCCAGGTTGAGTAGGGCCATGGCGCTTTGTGCGTTGCAATGTTGACCGGACGGACCGTAGCTGACGCCGAAGTACTCGTTGTACCAGTTACAATACTGGTCAGGGGTGGGAGTTGGGCTGGGACCGAAGGGTGCTCCTGGCACGCAGGCATTCGCGCCTATACCACTACACCACTCAGCTCCAGTCGCGGGCGGAGATACTGGCGCCGGAGATGGCGGTGGATTAGACGCAGGCGGCGGATTGGACTGTGAGCTTACACCTGTAGTAACATACGTCGTCGCCGAATTCACTGTCGAGGACGTCGCTACTGGTGTCTTCACAGCAGGAGTAATATTCGGATAAACGCCGTACCCTGCAACCAGAAGAAGCCCCACAACAGCGATCAGAGCAAGACCTAGAACAGTTAGAACAATTGTTGGGCTGAGTTTCCACTTCACACGGTTCATCTTCTTCTCCTCCTATGTCTCCTCCGAAGCAGAAGAACAGCGACGGCGATGGATACGAGCACAGCGAACGTTAGACCAGCGTATAGTAGATTTTGCGTAAGCCACCAAACTATGACGTTCAAAACTACACCTGTAAGGAGCGCGACCCTTCGGAAAGTCAACATCACCGGCCCAACAATCAACACGCCAGCCAGCAGCAGGATCGGAATCCAAACAGTCAGCATCGTCATTGAACCAATGGTTATGATGTATGATAATGCGGGAATTGAAACGCTAAAAATCTGCCCCGTGACATCGAACAGTTGAGGATGATGAGGAGACAGCCCCGTGCTCAGGAAAGTCAACGCTGAAGGCGCATTCGGAAAATACGCGTACAAGTTTCCGTCTGGACCTGTGAAAGTTACGGGAATGAGGGCTGCGCATGCGGATTCAATTATGCCCAAGCAGTTCCGTGCTTGGCTGCCGCCGTTCCACTTCAAATTCTCATGTTGAATTCCCGAATACACATCACGCGTATCACATGAAGACGCTAAGGCTAAGCAACCGTTAAGATTCCCACTCGAATCCGTCGCGTAAGGACTATGAGTTATCCCGGAAGAAGGAGGAACATTAGCAACACAACCCACGCAACTCCGATCAGGCGGCGTACTAGGCTCATTCTGAGTTGGAGTAGGGTTACTCGGAGTAGGCGGAGGAGGCGGAGTAGGATTCGTCGCTGGAGTTCCAGGGGGCGGGTCAACCACGAAAACCCCAGACGGCGAAACACTGTAACCGCAA
>Ga0187878_1003470_pt1 | contig 13007 bp, 6 predicted proteins | sample June2016WEW_17_1_FD_132979 | JGI IMG/M metagenome (GOLD analysis project Ga0187878, IMG submission 132979) | Peatland microbial communities from SPRUCE experiment site at the Marcell Experimental Forest, Minnesota, USA - June2016WEW_17_150 | ecosystem: Environmental > Terrestrial > Soil >...
AGTTCGACTCCGGCAAGCTGAAGTTCTTCTCTTCGCTCGAGGCACTTCAGGATCGCAAATCTTTCCTCCGTACCCAGTATTACTATGTTAAGTAGTTGTTGACTTTTTATCAGCCCGTCTATTAGAATTACGGGCATGGACTGGAATGAGAAGCGGTGGAAGCGTAGTGTGGCGGAGTTTGGGCGGTTTATGGAGCCATTGGTGGGCGAGCTTGGTCGGAGTGAGCGACGGGAAGGAGCCTCGCTTTATGTCGAGGGACTCCTGACACCTGGCCAGCGCAAATCCGTGGAGCCGATGGCGGCACGGCTGCATGTCGATTATCAGAAGTTGCAGCAGTTTGTCACAGACAGTCCCTGGGACGATGGTCAGGTGTGGAGCGCGATCCGGCGGGAAATAGTGCCAGTGATGGAACCGCTCGAAGCTTGGATCACCGACGAGACCGGGTGGGTAAAGCAGGGCAATAAGTCGGTGGGTGTAGCCCATCAATATTGCGGCGCCGTTGGCAAACAGGCCAACTGTCAGGTGAGTGTGCACGTGACGGTTACCAACGGGGAGATCGCCCTGCCAATCGCTGGCCGGTTGTATCTGCCGGAGAGTTGGACATCCGACCGTGATCGGTGCGCTGAGGCTGGCATACCCGAGAGCGTGGAGTTTCTGACCAAGCCGAAGATCGCCTTGGAGCTGATCCAGCAAGCATTGGCCGAAGGGGTTCCCAAGGCACCCGTGCTGGGGGACTCTGTGTACGGAGACGCTGGTCCGTTGCGCGGCGCACTGCGGGTCCAGGGCATGGAGTACTTCTTTCAAGTGGAAGAGCGACTCCTGGCTTGGACGCACCCGGTGAAAATCGAGCGGTCGCGGAAACATTGGCGCGTGGCTGAGGGCCAGCCCGCACCACTACCCCTCCGAGCTATCGCAGAGCAGATCCTACCGGATCAATGGAAATTGGGCCGTTGGAAGAATGCCGAGGGTGAGAAACAGACAACCCGCATCGCTTGGCTGCCCATTTACCTGCTGAGCGATTTGGATGAAGAGACCGGCGCTTGGCCCCAAACGCTGCTGGTGGTGGATTGGCCGGAAGGTAAGCCTGACCCGTATCATTGTTACGTGGCTCACCTACACACGCAGCCGAACAAAGTCAGGTGCCTGCGGCTGAGTCGAAGCCGCTTTCATGTTGAGCAATATTTCCAGCGCGATAAAGACGATCTCGGTTTGGATCATTTCGAGGGCCGGAGCTGGCGTGGCTTTCATCATCACCTGGTTCTAGCGGCGGCGGCATACATCTTTGTGTTGCTCGCGTACCTGGAGTCTAAAAAACAATTCTGGATCTACGTGGGAGGAAGTATTACGAGCGATTCAGCCGTGGTTCGTGCGGTTAATAGGCTACTGTCCGCGCTGCCACACGAAATTTGAGTGAGTCGCCTTCGATTCTACTTAACATAGTAATACTAGTTAGGCTGAGACTTCAGATGCCTGATAAATGACCGGCCTGTAAGATGGAGGAGGGACAGGCTTGCCTTCAGCTCTGGCAGCCTCGATCCAGGCCCTTTTGGCTTTGACAACTTCGGCCAAAGCCTGTTCCTGCGTCTCGCCAAAAGCCGCACATTGAGGTAAATCAGGGATATCGGCAATATAGCCGCCGTGTTCTTCGTGGCTGAGCTTTTTCTCCAGTGCCGGAATCGCAGTACATGGAAGTGACCTGCCTGCTCTTCGGTGGGTTGCTATTGAGGATTCATTGGATTGGGGATCTTGGGCTTAAGGTTCCCACAGCTTCCGTGGAAAATTGGCGTCGGTCTCGGTTCCCACCGCAGAGGTGCACCGCGATGTGCTCTCAGTCCTATTGCTGTCATTGATGGCGCCCGGCCCGTCGACCGCCGCCCGATCAGGGATATTATGGCTCAGCCGCGGAGGCAAAAAATAAAGGAGAAAAACCCGCCCTGATATAATCAGTCCAATATGAACCTATACTTGGCATTCGTTCTCGTTGTTTTGGCGGGCAGTTTTGTTTTGGACTTGGTGGTCGAGTGGTTGAACCTGCGCCGTCTCGACCCTCAACTACCCGAAGAGTTCATAGGATTTTACGATCAGGAAAAGTACGCGCGTTCGCAAAATTACGTCCGCGAATGCACTCGATTTGGCCTATTCCGCAATAGTCTTGCGACCACAGCCACCCTGGCGTTCATCCTGCTGGGCGGTTTCAATCTGGTAGACCAGATGGCGCGCAGCCTGGTCCGCGGTTCCATGGTGACCGGCCTGATTTTCATGTTGGCATTGACACTGATATCGAGCTTTTTCTCCCTGCCTTTCAGCATCTACAGCACGTTTGTGATCGAAGAAAAGTACGGATTCAACCGAACCTCGGTAAAGACCTTCATTCTCGATTTGTTGAAAGGTTTTCTCCTGATGATCGTCATCGGAGGTCCTCTTCTGGCTCTGGTTATCTGGTTTTTCGGCAGTGCCGGGAAAGCGGCTTGGGTGATCGTTTGGAGCACCATCACCGTGTTCCAACTCTTCATGACCTACCTGGCGCCGGTAGTCATCATGCCAATCTTCAATCAATTTACCCCGTTGGCAGAGGGAGAGCTAAAAAGCATGATTGAAGCCTATGCACGCGCACAGGGCTTCAAAATGAAGGGAGTGTTTACCATGGATGGCTCGAAGCGCTCCAGCAAAACCAACGCCTTCTTCACCGGTTTCGGACGCTATCGCCGCATCGTACTCTTCGATACTCTGATTGAAAAGCACTCAACCGAAGAATTGCTCACGATCCTGGCCCATGAAATGGGACACTACAAACTAAAGCACGTCGCAATCATCATGATCGTCTCAGTCCTGGAAACAGGACTGCTGCTCTTTCTGCTTTCTTTCTTCCTTCAAAATCCAGGCTTGTTCGCCGCCTTTAGAATGGAACACGTCTCAATTTACGCCAGTCTGGTCTTCTTCGGTTTTCTCTATTCCCCCCTCGGCATTTTTCTTTCGATCGCCATGAATCACATCTCTCGCCGGCAAGAGTTGGCAGCCGACCATTACGCGGTCCAAACCACCGGCAAAGTCGGGGCCTTTATCGCCGCTCTAAAGAGGTTGAGTGTGGAAAACCTCTCCAATCTGACCCCTCATCCTTTGAAGGTATTCCTTGAGTACAGTCACCCGCCGGTGCTGCAGCGCATTAAATCTCTCTAGGAACCAGTCCGAGAATTCGGACGTGCTAGGCCAGACCAAGCCTCGTGAGATGCCAGACAGCATAGGCTGCGAACCCCAGCATCGGCCAAATCCACCACAGGTCGACTTTCAGCGGAGGCAGAGGCGGCGGCCCTTCGACAGGATCGAGCCGCAAGAAGGGAATGCGGGCTTTTTTGTCGAGGAAGTCCTCGAGCGTGTCTTCGACACCCCAGGAATCCAGGAACTGCGTCCACACCGGGCTGTTCCCCCACGCATGGTGATATACGGCAGCGAGTTCGGAGTTCTCGGTGATGATCCTGGCGATCGCGCCGTATGTCCGGCCATTCCGCTGCACCGTCACCCGGGGATCGGCGCACACGTTTTGATACCACTGTGTGCGGGTACCCCATCCAGGAGCGATGTAAACGCGACCATCAAAAACCGAATGCTCGAGCATCGCGTGGCGCGGCCGGTGCGATTTGCGACCGCGCGTCGTTATGACGATGAGCCGCATCGCCCGCAACAGCGGTTCAAGTCCCAAGCGCCAACAAATCAACGGCGCCTTCATGAAAACCCTACGCCAGCCAGATCCAGGGTAAACGAAGATGCCGCGTTCGAGTTGCCGAAATTCCCGATGCATCCTGCACTTCCACGTTGATGTATTTACGTCGACTTTCAGGATCGCTCCAGAATTGAGAAAAAGAGGCAGGCCAGCTCAGGGCTCGCGCAAAAAGAACTTCACATCTTGCTGCCGGCTCCCAGGTCCGATTCGAGCATGACAAACCGCATCGAAAAACGCGGGCCCGCGGCCACAGCCAAAGATGTCCCCGACTATCTGGCGCCGCGGAGGACTATTTGTCGATGGCAGCCAAATCGTCCCACAGTTTCTTTAGAGCCTGGACTGACCGGACGTCAGGAAATCTGAAAACAAAAAACTCCTTGCTGTCTGCCGCGAACAGCAGCACCGCGGTCTTATCTTCGATCCTGACTTTGAGATTCTTGAAGGGCACGCTGAAGCCATGCGTGCCCGTTTCAGGCTGATACACCACGTGATAGTAATCTACGAGCAGATTGCCTTTGCAGCTGCCTCGAAAAACACCGTGGTTGTGCTCGACGGGGAAGGAATGCATTTGCTGCTTGGCCTTGTTTCTGCTCATCAGCTCCCGGTCGGCCTCCATCATCGGCCGGAGGACTTGCCCGGACACATCGTAAACCATGGAAACTGTTTGGCCGTTGGAGAATTCATGGGTCAGAGCAACCTCGATCCCCTTGCTATTCCTGGCCTGAAGCTGGTGCCTGCCTGCCGGAACCGGTTGATTGATCAATTCGCCGTTGGCTCCGACGGGTTGGCCATCCAGCATGAGATCCGCAGTCTCACCGGTAGGATACATGCTCAACGAGGCACTGCCCGAGACTGGAGCCGTTTCCGCACGCCGCCGGAGGGTGGGAAGGTTGGGATCCGCAGGGTTGATACGCTCGATTGTTTCGAGGGCCGCCCGCGCCTCGGGAAACTTCCCGGCATCGATCGCGGTCTCGTAGGTCTTAAGGCTGCGTTGCACTTCCACGGTTCGGCTTTGGAGTTCCAGCGCCTGTGGCAATTGAGGGTATTGCCCCAGATGCTCCTGCACAACGGTGAGCGCTTCGTCGTACTTCCCCTGTCGGTAGAGCTCCTCGGTCCGTCGTGTCAGTGCCTCACCGGCTTTTTGCCTCTGCGCCGCCTGCTGTGCTTCCTGCTCGCGGGCTGTGCTCACTGCCAGCTCTGATTTCTTAGCTTCCAGGCGCTTGCGCAGGTTTGCCGCCTCGGCGAGTCCCGGCTGCAGTTGTTCGACCTTGTCGAGATCGATCTTGGCTTTCTGCATATTCCCGGCCCTGAATGCGCTGGACGCGCTCGCAAGCAGTTTTTGGACAGGCTGCAGTTGACTGTTTTGGTCCTGAGGCGTATTGGTTTCCGCCTTGATCTGATCGAGTTCCTGTTGCGCCGGTTGATACGAGGGGTAGAGTTCAAGGAGCCGGTTCAGGAAGACCCTGCTCTCATCGAAGCGGCCGATGGAATGGAGAATTTGCCCCTCCTCCAGCAAAGTGTCTCTGCGGGCTAAACTAAGCCGGTCACGAATTGCACTCGTTACCGGATCGGTTGCTCCCGCGGCAGTCGGCAGGGTTGCGGTTCTTTTTGCCTGCGGCTTCGGAGCAGAAGTCCTATTGCCTGCCCTCGTGCGGGGGCGATTGTGAACCCACGAGGGGACTGCCAAAGCCAGTGTCAACAACAGCGCTGATGCGCATATCCAGCCGGTTGTCCTCCACGGATGCCGTTTCGGGGGCGCGGCGGACACAGATCGGGTTTTTCCGATATGGGCTGCGGCAGTGGTCGCATGCTCTCCGTTTGGCCCGTACTGTCTGACGTGCTGCTGTTGGGGGTCATGGTTGGTTCCTGCCTGAGCCGGAGCCGGTGTTGCTTCCCGCTTCGGCGCGGTTAGCTCCTGCTTTGCGCCGGCGGACGCCTGTTCGGCTCGAATGCCCTCGGTTGGACTCTGCGTTGCAGTTCCCCTCGCTTGCCGACCCGCAAGCATGTTGTCCACCGTCTTCCAGGTACTGTCCTGCCCCTGATGGATTTTCCTCAAGAGTTCGGGAATCTGATCCTTGCGGCCGGCAGTTACCGGCAACGGCCCTCCACTCGCGCGCCTGGCTGCGGTCGGAGTGGCCGGCAAGGCCGTGCGCAATGCCTCGGGTAGGGTGGACAGACTCGGGCTCTCAGGAGTTGCTGCCGCGGGTAGATCTGGGATCCTGTTCTCCAACTTGTCATCGCCTCTATCAGCGAGTGGCCTCGGTTCGATATCCGAGTCCGTCTTTGCCAGCGGTTCTGCCGCCGCGTTTTCCATGGTGGAGCCGATAACTGAAGCAGAGGCGGGGCCGATTCCCATCAAACCAGGGGCGCCGGCTGAAGGTTCGGCCAACGCGGTGTCTCCGCGCGCTGCAGGCGGGTCGATTTCAGGCCGGAAATCAGTAGAATCGGGCGGGGAAGTGGAGGGTGCCTCGGCGAGGGACTCCACCAGGTGATGCTGCTCCGCCAATGCGAGGACCAGGCGATTCAGCAACTGGTAGTCCGATTTATTCCCCCCGAGCAGAGCAAGCTCAACCTCGCTCAGCAGCCTTCCCAGCGTCAGCGGCGCTGCCTGACGTCGCGCCGCCTTTTTCAGCCGTGGCAGTGCGGTCTGGAGTTCGATGCGCATCCACTGGGAATCCTCGGCCAGTTCCTCAAGCACACCCTGGCAGGCGGCGCCGAATTCGGACATGCTCGCCAAGCGCTCCTCCGCATCCTTGGCCAGGCATCTCTCCAGAATGGGCCACAGACTGAACGGCAACTCGGGGAACTGCTCAACCGTCGGGAAATGGATTTGGTGCAGGATGTTATCGACCACCTTGCTGCTGTCATCATCATGAAATGGGTGAGTGCCGGTAAGGAACTCGTAAAAAACCACTCCCAGCGAGAATATGTCCGATTGCCTGGTTGCTTCCTTGCCCTGCAGTTGTTCTGGCGCCCTGTAGACATGGGGGGCCGGGAGGGGAGTTTTGAGCGAAGAAAGTATGAGGCCAATGCCAAAGTCCGCGACCTTGGCGGTTCCGTCCGGCAAGATAAGAATATTGCAGGGCCAGATGTTTCGGTGCAGTACCCCTTGGGCGTGGGCATGGCCTAAACCGGCTCCTATAAGGATCATGGCCGCTAACTTCTGCTCGAGTTTCATGGAGGATCTTTCTGCGATCAGACCCTTCAGATCCTTGGCAGGCAACCACTCTGTAGCCAGGTAGTTGATCTGCCCGTCCTGTCCCAGTTCGTAGACGGCGGCAATGTTAGGATGTTTTAGAGAAAAAATCGCGCGCCACTCAGCGCTGTAGCGCTCCTGCGGCGCCGGGTCATGATTGATTTCGGCCCCGAGCATGTGGATGACAACGTGACGGTCGCGGGAACTGTCGTAGGCTTTGTACACGGCCCCCAGCGTTCCATCACTCAACTTCTCGAGGAGCTCGTACATCCCCACTGTTTTCATGTCGTTACAGTCCTTGTGAAAATCAGATTGGGAGATCGAGCGAATGGCGGGCCGGGGTCACCATCATCGGCTGATGTTTCCAATGGTCCAGCTTGCTTATCGGCATCACTCGCAGAAGTCTCAACAGGAATTTTTAATGTGCTTCCGAATCACAGTGATCGACTGCAATGCAGGGGCTGACCTCAGAGCATACATGAAACCACCGGGTAGCGGGACGACTAGAAAAAGCAAAAGCTCAACGCAGAGAGCGCAGAGAAAAAGTCGAGGCCGCAGAGCAACAACATTATTCTCTGCGTGCTCCGGATTTTCTCCGCGCCCCCTGCGTTAAGCTTTTGAACTCAAGAAAAGCAATTTCACATGATGATCTCCCACACCCTGTGATTTGCCGGATCATGCCAATTTCATTTGAACTCTTGGTACCTCTGAGGTTCGAAGGGTTTTCTTTTCGTTCGGTTTTGGAATACCAGCGCTAGGGATAGGGGGCTGGGGACGCTCGCCTATCCCGCGCTTATGGATCGGCTGGGTCAGTCAACATTATTCGCCAGGCAAGTGAGCGCCCCGTTTGTCGCCGCAGTTTCACCAGATCAGTTTGAGAGCCAGCTGGAACTGGCGCGGATCCAGTGCCGCCGAGGGTTCACCTGCGCGGCAAGACGCCGGGTCCAGCGGGTTGCACAAGGGATTCACGTCGGCGACGTTAAAGCGGTTGAACAGGTTGAATGCATCGGCGACAAAATCTATATGCCAACGGTCGCCGGTGAAAAACCCGCGTGAGATGCGCAGGTCAACACTGGCAAACCCCTTCCTGGTGAAGGCATTTCTTCCCAGGTTCCCAACGCATCCGAATGGCGGCGATATTGAATTGGTTCCAAGGGCCACCGCCTGCGCGCAAACAGTCGGAATCGTGAAGTTAACGTTGGGAAGGAAAGGAGAACTCACGCCCGAAGGGCCGACGGAAGGCCGGTCGGTGTTGGAACCGAAGTCGAGATTGAAATCGGACCCGGTCAGAACCATGAACGGCCTGCCGGATGAGATTTCGACTATGGGAGCGACAACGAAATCGGCGAGCAGTTTGCGGTGCCAACCGGGATCTCTCCGCTTGAACGGGCTTTCGAATACGGCACTCGTGACCCAGCGGTGCCGCTGATCAAAGGTCGAGTTGCTGCGTTCGAGATCAGGACGCCGATTGTCTTGGGGGGATAGCAGCGACTGCAGATCGGTGGAATCGTCAATCGCGTGCGACCAGGTGTAGCTCGAGAAAAATTCAAGGTGACGGGAAAATCTCTTCGAGAGCGACAAGGTCATACCGTGATACACGGAATTGCCGGAAGATTCCTGTTGCACGACATCGCTCCACGGCACCTGGACTCCCGCGAAGCCGGTGGGATAGCCCGCTGCCTGAGCCAATGCGACCTGGGTCGCATAGCCGCCCGGGACCAGGCTGGCAAACGATGGGTTGGGGCCGGAAGGGCGGAAAAAATTGAAGAATGCGGCGGTAGCGAGCGGCTGGCCTTCCAGCGCTGAGAGGACCGATGGGCACCCGACGAGACGCCCAAGAACTCCGGCTGCCGTACCGGCCACACCGCTGACTGCCACACCGCAACCACCCGCGGTCGCCGCGAGATTACCCGTGGGAGTTGACACGGTGACAGGACTCGATGGCGACAGGCCCGCGGCCAGCGCGTTGCGGTAGTTGAGAGAGAGCAGGACCGGATCGGTGGTATTCACGTTGCGCGGGCGATTCAGCTTGAGGCCGTGCGTGAACGTGTAGGCAATCCCGATTTTGTAGTTCGAGGCGAACTCTGTCTCGATCGACAGATTCGCCTGGTGCGCGTATCCGAAGCGGAAGTCACCCGCGACAGGCAGGGTGAAGGGCAACAGAGGAATGGGCACGCCCGCCGCGATGAACCGCTGGTTGACCAGCAGCGAAGTTTGCAGTTTGGGGTCAAACCTCTGCTGGTTGGGAAGATATCCCAGAGGCAGCTGACCCTGGTTCAGCACACCCTGGAAGATGGAGGACGCATTCATGGCTGCTGTTGGATTGGTGGATACCGGAATGCGCGTCGCGGTGCCGCCCCCCGCAAGCAGCTGCGACGAGAGCGCACCCTCAGCGGTGGTCGCATTGAATCCGATCGCGAGCAAAGGATGATCGTAAAAGAGGCCGTAGCCCGCACGAATCACGGTCTTCCCGTTACCCATGGGATCCCATGCCAGCCCGAATCTCGGGGAGAAATTATTGTAATCCCGGGGAATCCCCTCGATGACATGAAACGCGGCCTCCGCAGCCCGATTCAGATCGGTCGCGGCGTCAACCTGGGAGGTCAGCTCGACATCGTACCGGAGACCGTAGTTCAAAGTCAGACGCGGGCGGATACGCCAGCTGTCCTGAATGAATCCGGCGATCGGATAATTGTTGAACGGCTTGTTCGAATTCCCTACGCCCTGGATATAGACCTGAGGCAACCCGAGCCCGTAGGCTTGGGGGGCAATGATGCTTGGCAGGCTTACTCCTCCGATGGTCGAGGGCAGGCCGAGCTGTGAAGCAGTCAGACCTCCGAAGTTGTACACGCCGCCGAAGTTCAGCTCGAAAATCTGGCTTTTCGTGGTGTCGAGCTGGATGATGTTGAAGTCCGCTCCCAGCTTCAGCATGTGATTCCCAAAAGTATGGGTCAGATTATCGATCCACTGATACCTGCGCTCGATCCGATCCACTGTCGAAAAGGGTTCGCGACCCATGAGGGCATAGCCTGGAATGTTCACGCCAACCTGGCTGCCGCCGGGAAGAGTGGAGTATCCGTAATGGAGGCCGCGGCGGGCAAACTGGAAACGGGTCTCGTTGAAGGTCTTGGCGACAATTGCGATGAAGTGCTGGGCAACTAAAGCAGCATCCCGTGTCTGCTGCAGGGATGTGCGCGATCCCGCATTCTGTCCGAAATTCTGGTTCTGCGCATTGACCTGGATGCCTGTGACCAACGAGGGGGATACGCTCATGCGAACGAAAGAACTCTGACTGTCGTTCCACCGGTGATCGAGCCGACCGGAGTAATAGCTCGTCCCTTCCGAAATGGGGTAGTTGCCCATCAGGGACCGAAGTGGAACAAATGAGCCAGGCAAAGAGACGAGGTTGGCAGAGCCGCAGGGAGCAGCCGGCGGAAGGCAGTCAATGGGGATTGGGAAGCGAGCGCCTGGTGCGGCCGCTACTCCACGCGAAGCCGCGACCAACCCGGGATCGACACCGTTGAGAGCCACGCTCGAGCCTGAACCCGCGAGTGCGAAGAGCGTCGCCGCGGTCTGGGCTCCCCCCGGCACCGCGAGCACGGCTGGGTTATTGACAAAATCCCGCTGTGCCGGGGTCAGCATCAGGGTAACCCCAGGCACGGCCGGCGTGGTCCCAGACACCAAGCCGAAATTGTCGGCGCCGATGCTGGTAAACCCGGTTTCCTGGCGTCGAGTGGTTTCATAAGACACGAAATAGAAAGTTTTATCCTTCTTGATCGGGCCGCCGATGGTCGCCCCCGCCTGGGCACGGGTGTATGCCTGTTTGACTCCCTTCACGTTTCCGGTCACGGGATCGACCTCGACGGAGAAGGGATTTCTCGCCTGGAGGCTTTTGTGACGCAAGTAGCCGAAAAGGTTTCCGTGAACCGTGTTGGTCCCGGTCTTGGTGACGATGTTGATAACGCCGCCGGTAGCGCGGCCGAACTCCGGCATATAGTTGCTCATGATCAGCTGGAATTCCTGCACCGCTTCCTGCGAGACCGTAGCGCGAATCCCATTGGTAGAATTGTCAACGGCATCGGTCCCATCCACCGAAACCTGGTTGGAGCGGGCCCGCTGTCCCTGGAAGTTCAGGCCGCTCGTCGGCGCCGCACCGATCGATGGAGAACTGTCGCGCTGAGCTTGCGAAGATGTCAGTGTGAAGTTGATGTAGTTGCGCCCGTTGATCGGCAGGTCATTGATGAGGCGCTGATCGATGGTGTCGGCGACCGCGGTCCGCCTGGTTTCGATCATCTCGGCGGTGTCGGTCACAATGATTGTTTCCTGGCCCGCTATCACGCGCAAATGGGCATGAAAATCCGCCGCCTGCCCGATAGTCAACTGCACATCCTGGCTCACGAGTTTGGCGAAACCCTTGGCCTCAACACTAATTTCGTATCGGCCCGGAGAGAGTCCGACAAACAGGTATCTGCCCCTGTCATCCGTCACTCCTTTGCGTTCCGCGCCAGTGTCCAGATTCTTCACGCCGATGGCGGAGCCGGGAACGGTAGCATTCTGAGGATCGCTCACGTGAACCGTGAGATCGACGGTGCTGACCTGTGCGCACACAATCCGGGAAAAGCACAGCAACAGCCCTGCAGCTATCAGGCAGATAGCCGCATTCCGGTTTCGCTGCATAATCGCCTCCTAAAAGTGGTGCGGAATTCGGATATGCCCAGCACAGAAAAAGCTGAAGCCCTTGGCGATGCGCTGCTTCCCTGTGCCCAAGACTGATAATCAGCTCAGCGTCTCAATCCCGAGTGCTCCGGCGCCGAGTTTGTTCGAATAGAGCATATTCAAATTTTGTATTACCGAATGCACTCTTGATCAAGAGGAATCTGTGATTCAGACACGACAAGAAAAGTACAGCCACGAATCACACGTGGCAGCTTAGCCGCGACCAAAAGCATGAGCTTAACGCAGAGGCCACAGAGATCAATGCGGAGGCCACAGAGATCAGACAGAAAAATATCTTAGACAAGGATTTTCTCTGCGGCCCCTGCATCAGCCTCTGGGGTCTCTGCGTTAAGCTTTTGACTTTCGTGCTCTAAACCGTTATTCGTGACGTAACGATCTAAGGCTGCTTGGGGGATGGATGGTTGCCAAGGCGCCCCGTGCGGACAGGCCCCCAGAAAAAGCCGGGATGCGCTCCCGCGTGGCTGGCGCGCCGCCGCAAGCCCCAGGCTGCCACACGATACAGGAGCAGAACACCCAGAACAGCCGCGTAAATAGCGGGTTCTCGCGTGTCGGCCTTGACCTTCCACCAGAAATGGAGAACAGCCGCAGCAGCGCTTAGGTATATGGCCCGATGTAGCAGCCGCCAATTTCTCCCCCCCAATCTTCGGATGGCCGACGTCGTGGAAGTGGACGCGAGAGGAATCAGGAGCAAGAAGGCGAAGAAGCCGGCTGTTATGAAGGGCCGCTTAATAACGTCCTTCACCATATCCGAGAAGTCGAAGAATTTGTCCAGCCAGATATAGGTGATGAAATGCAGGAAGGCATAGAAAAATGCAAATAATCCGACCAACCTGCGAAACTTGATCAGCCAGGCAAGGCCCGTAAGCTTTCGCAAGGGAGTGATACTGAGCGTGACAAGCAGGAACACCAAAGTCCATGTTCCCGTAGAGAGAGTAATGAACTCGATGGGGTTCGCCGTCAACCGGCCGATAAGTCCTCTATAGACTAACCGTCCCAGGGGCGCGAGGCATGCGACCCATAACATGAGTTTCAGAGCCAGAATCTTGCGTTTGGTCACGGCAGTCCAAAGTACTTTCGCAGGTCCACGCCTGGGTAAAGCCCGGCAACTTTGCAGGGATCTCAAACCAACACGAATTGTCTGGGAGCCCGTCCGAGAATCAGGAGGGGCCGCGTTCCGAGCGCCGCGGAGGGCAGATGCAAGGCGGCGCGACGCAGGCGATGTCGGCGTACATCGTCGAGGAGCGCCCGCGTCCCAATCGCCCCCGCGCCGCCGGAACCCGAAGGGCGCATGGGGATTGCGGGGCGATCTCTGCGTTGCTCGTCGTCAACGATGCGCACCGACATTACCTCCTCCTC
>Ga0187878_1003471_pt1 | contig 13000 bp, 7 predicted proteins | sample June2016WEW_17_1_FD_132979 | JGI IMG/M metagenome (GOLD analysis project Ga0187878, IMG submission 132979) | Peatland microbial communities from SPRUCE experiment site at the Marcell Experimental Forest, Minnesota, USA - June2016WEW_17_150 | ecosystem: Environmental > Terrestrial > Soil >...
CAGAAGTGGAAATGGACCGGGGACGGCCCGGCCTATGGATCGCCGGTGCTCATGACAGTCGAGGGTACCAGGCAGATCGTTACTCTCACCGACAAGACGGTCGTCGGCGTGACCCTGGCCGATGGAAAGCTCCTGTGGCAGTTTCCCTTTGCGGTGACCGGAATGGCCTACAACGCCGCCACGCCCATCATCGACGGCCAGACCGTTATTATGGCCGGCCAAAACCGTGGCACCAAGGCCGTCCGGATCGAGAAGCAGGGCGATACGTTCGCCGTGAAGGACCTCTGGGCCAATGCGCAGCTTGGTGTTCAATTCAACACTCCGGTATTAAAGGATGGTTTTCTCTACGGTTTGTCGGACCGCGGCAATTTCTTCTGCATGAACGCCAAGACCGGTGAGACGGCATGGACGGACACGGTGCGCCGCCAGAACTTCGGCGCAATCCTGGATGTGGGCCCGGTTTTGTTGGGCCTGACGCAAAATGGGACCTTGACCGTGTTCCAGCCCAGCGACAAGGCCTACACCGAAATCGCCAGCATCAAGGTCGCGGATGCACAGACGTATGCTCATCCAGTACTCGCCGGGAACCGGATATTCGTGCGGGACCAGGATTCGGTGTATTTGTGGACGATCGACTAGCAGCCCGTCCGATAATTTGGAGGGGCTGCGTTCGACGCGCCGCGGGGCAGGTTTTGTGAAAATTCACAACGACTACAAAAAAGCAGCCACGAATAACACGAAATCTCACAAATACAGTTCTGTCGGCAAGACCGGAGTTCATTCGTGTAATTCGTGTTCTTCGTGGCTGTTTTCAAAATCCGGCAACTGTTTAGCCCCTTCAAAAGCAGCCACGGATTCCATGGATTTCACGAATTTATATGCATATGGTATGCGCGTATCGAGGCGCACCAAATGATGCCGTCGTCTTTGCCTGCATCCTGGAGGCTGCAAGAAGCATCGCCTTTTGGAAGTGCCTTCATAAAATCCGTGGAATCCGTGAAATCCGTGGCAGCTTTTTGCTTTTAAAGGACATCTCGATGACCACAGGGCTAAACACGTACAAAATCTGTAGCTTGGTGCACTGCGGTGCGCGCGCGTTATGGCTTGTGAATTTTTCACGATTGTTGTTATGATGAGTTTTGAGGACAGGAAAATGATGAGCTGGTGCAGCTATCGCTATTATTACCGCGGCTCACGCGATCTAGACCCCTGAGGTGTACCCCTTTCCTTTCTTCGCGAACTGCCAGAAAGCAAAAAAGCGGCCCACCAGGAGATCGGAGGGCCGTTTGCCTTTTAGGAGGAGTTTTTATGATCATTGTATGTGAGACCAAGGCAACCGAAGCGCAAATCAGCGCATTGCAGCAAGTCATACGGGAGGCGGGTTTACAGGTGCACCGTTCCGACGGCACCGAGTACACGGTGCTCGGTGTTGTCGGTGACCGCAGTCGTCTGGACATCGACGCTTTTTCCCTCATGCCGGGGGTCCGCAATGTGGTTCCTGTCTCCACACCGTACAAGCTGGCCAGCCGCGAATTCCATCCGGAAAACACGGTTGTGCCTGTGGGGGAGACAACTCTGGTGGGAGGCGCAGAGGTGGTCGTGATGGCGGGACCCTGTGCGGTCGAAAACGCCGAGCAGATCGAGGCCAGCGCCCAGTTTGTTGCCAAATCCGGAGCACGGATCCTCCGCGGGGGGGCCTTCAAGCCGCGTTCCTCCCCTTACTCATACCAGGGGCTGGGGGTCGAGGGATTGAAAATGCTTCGCCACGCTGCCGACAGTTATCGACTGGCTGTAGTGACGGAGGTGATGACGATCGAGCAGATCGAGACCGTTTGCGAGTATGCCGACCTTCTCCAGGTGGGAGCACGCAACATGCAAAACTACCCCTTCCTGACTGCGCTTGGGCGGGTAAAGAAACCGATTCTGCTCAAACGTGGCATGGCAGCGACCATCCAGGAATGGCTGATGAGCGCGGAATATATTCTGACCGAAGGAAACCATGACGTCATCCTCTGTGAGCGAGGCATCCGCACGTTCGAAACCGCTACGCGCAACACCCTGGATCTTTCGGCCGTGCCGGTCATCAAGCACCTGTCACACTTGCCCATCATCGTGGATCCCAGCCATGGTGTCGGCGACCGGAGATTTGTGGTTCCCATGGCAAGGGCGGCTGTGGCTGCCGGCGCTGACGGCGTGCTGGTCGAAGTCCATCCCGATCCCGACAAGGCCTTGTCTGATGGCCCGCAGTCGCTGACCTTCGAAGAATTCGGGACGTTGATGAACCGATGCCGGATTATTGCAACCACGATCGGACGTAGCCTTGCAAGGACAAATTGAAATGAAAAAGATCAAGATCACCATCATCGGATGCGGCTTGATCGGCGGCTCGATCGCACTGGCCCTCAGGCATAGACGGTCTGACTTGTCTGTTGTATGCCTGGACCTTGAAGATCGCCTGCCGGCCATAAGGGAGGCTCGGGTTGTGGACGAAGTCGGAACCTTGCATGATGCGGCGTCACATCTGCCCGAAAGCTCCATTGTTCTTCTGGCCACGCCTGTGCAGACAATCCTGGAGACGCTGGCGCGCATTCGCCCGTTTTTGGCCGAGGGCACGATCGTCACGGACGTAGGGAGTACCAAGAAGCGAGTAATGGCGGAGGCTCAAGCGCTCATGCCGAGTGGAGTGCACTTCATCGGGGGGCACCCCATGGCGGGTTCCGAACGGTCGGGAGTCGAAGCTGCAGACCCGCTTCTGTTCAGCGATCGGGTCTACGTTCTCTGTCCCTATCAGGACACGCCTCCGGAAGCGCTGCTGCTATTGATGGATCTGGTGGAAAGCCTCCTGGCTCGCCCAATCACCATCGATCCCGAAGAGCACGACCGAATCATGGCCATGGTCAGCCACCTGCCGCAACTTATTGCCGTGGCTCTCATGCACGCAGCTCAGGCAGAAGACGCCACGCACACCATGTTGGACACACTCGCGGGTCGCGGATTCCACGATATGACCCGTTTGGCAGCGTCTGACTACGGAGTGTGGGAGGGGGTCCTGGAAACAAATAAAGAGGCAATCCGGGAATCGCTGGATCGGTTTGTTCGTAGCCTTTCCCTATTGCGTGATGCGATGTCCAAAGGAAATGTGGCACCCATTTGGGAGCAGGCCGGCAGGTGTCGTCGTAAAATGGGATCGGAGAGTCTCACCAGATTGCGGAAGCCCGACCTGCGCACGATGATTGACCGCTACGACAAGCAGATTCTGAGCGCGCTTGCCCACCGGATGCAAGCCGTGCGCAAGATCGGAGATCTGAAGATGAAGCAAGCGGCGCCGGTGCTTGATCCCGACCGGGAAAGGCGCATGGCCCTCCAACGTGGAGAATGGGGAAAGTCCCTGGACCTGCCACAGGAGCTGATCGACAAGCTTTTTGCCGTAATACTGGAGCACAGCGCCCGAATTCAGTCGGCAGGGCCTTGAATGCCTTAAAGGGTGACATGGCGGCCTATCACCATTTTTCCCTTATTCGGGGGATGAAGCGAGGCACTTGCGACAGGAAGGTGCCGCTGGCCTGCTCCAAGGCGCGCTCTTCCTGGGGAATCCGCTGGGTGAGAATTACGGCGTTGGCGAGGGAGAAGACCGCCGCGGTGAGGTATGCGCCGCAGAGAACGGGAATGGCAAGCATCTCCACAATCACTGCCAGGTAGTTAGGGTGACGGATGAAGCGGTACGGGCCTTGCGTCACCACCCCCATTCCTGGAATGACGATAATCCTCGTGCTCCAGCAGCGGCCCAGCGACCTGATGGTCCACAGACGCATGATCTGCGCTGCCAGGATTACCCCAACCCATAACGGCCAGGCGGAATTCCAGCCATGCGAGCGATACCGCCATTCCAACAACAGTGAGATGTAGAACATTGCATGAACCGCGATGACGACTGGGTAGTAGCGCCTGCCCCATTCCATGCCTCCGTGAGCCATGGCCCAGCGCCGGTTGCGTTCCCCCAGGAGCACTTCGCCGATCCGCTGCAAAATGAGTAGGGAGAGAAAGGCGGCGAACACGGGCGGCATCACCCCTGAATCAACATCATTTCTGAGCTAAAGCCCGGGCCCAGAGCCGTTATCAGACCGTATTCACCGGGGCGAATGGCCTGAGCTTGTACGAAGTCCTCGAGCACGAACAGAACCGTAGGCGAGGACATGTTCCCGTAGCGGCGCAGGACGTCGCGGGCGCGGTTCATTTTTCCGTCAGCGAGGCCGAGCGTCTGCTCGTAGGCTTCGATCACCTTCGCGCCGCCGGGGTGAGCGATTATGTGGTCCAGACTCTGGAGTGCGAGCCCTTGGGCAGCGAGGAATTCACGCAAGGTGGGGAGGACGAGGGCGCGCACAATGGATGGAATATCCCGTGAGAAGAGAACCTTGAGACCGTGGTTGTTTATATCCCACCCCATGACATCGAGAGAATCGTAAAAGAGTGTACTCCGGCTGGCGTGGATCCGCAGTCCGGCGTCGTCGGTTGAGGACCCCGACACGAGCACCGCCGCCGCACCGTCCCCAAACAGGGAAGTTGCCACCAGGTTGCTCTTGCTCATGTCGTTGCGCTGGAAGGTGAGCCCGCAAAGTTCCAGAGCCAGCAGCAGCGCGCGTTCACGTGGGAAGGCGAGCGTATATTCATAGGCTCGGGAGAGGCCGGCAACGCCCCCGGCGCAGCCCAGGCCCCAGATCGGTGTGCGCCGAATGTTGGACCGCATATCGAGAATGTTGATCAGGCGGGCATCGATACTGGGGGTGGCCAGTCCGGTAGTAGAGACAAAGAACAGGTGATCAATGTCCTGCGGCCTGAGACCTGCACGCTCCAGGCATGTCAAGATCGCTGCCTGCCCCACCTCCAGCGCGGCTTCGATGTAAAGCTGGTTCTTTTCGGCAAATGAGTGCTCGGTTTCAAACCATTCCGGCGGGACCGAAAAATATCGTTCCTGAATCAGGGCGTTGACGAAGACAGGCAGAAGTCGATCAATATCGGAACATGTGTCCTGAAACAGAGCGCGGCAAAACTGTTGTGCCACCTGCTGGCCAACCCGATACTTGGGAACCGCAGTTCCTACAGAGCTGATTCTGCTCATCCTCACCCTCCACAAACCCTAGAGAAATCTGAGAGGTCTTTGCTCCATCGCCTTCGGCAATCCTTTGAAAGTCGGCTTGACCGGTCAGAATACTCCAAAAAATGGTGACAGGCTACCGTCACCATTGTACCGTCACCATTTTACTAAACCACACTCCCACATGACCGTTCTGGTATAAGATCCTGGGTTCCGGCCCTCATTGGATCGCTGGAGCAGGTGGGGAAAGCTCACATTGTAGCAGGCTCGATGGGAGGTGCGTGATGCGCCGTCTGTTTTATTGTGGAGCCCTCATGGTCGTGCTGCTGGGGACATGTCTCGGAGCCTTGCGCCTGCAGACGCCGGCCCCGCGCGATCCCGAGGTGATGCCGTTCGCACCCCGCCGGTACGTTTGCTATCGAGTTGCGTCGCCGCCGTCCATCGACGGCAAGCTCGATGAAGCTGCGTGGCGCGCTGCGCCTTGGACGGACTCTTTTATAGACATCGAAGGCGACAGCCGCCCGCGCCCACGTTTTCGAACCCGCGCGAAGATGCTCTGGGACGACAGCTACTTCTATCTGGCGCTCGACATGGAGGAGCCTGACCTCTGGGGGACGCTGACCGACCACGATGCCATTATCTATAATGACAACGACGTCGAGGTGTTCATCGATCCCGACGGCCACACGCACAACTACTACGAGCTCGAGGTGAACCCCCTCGGCACCGTCTTCGACCTTATGCTTGTTCAGCCGTACCGCGACGGAGGGCCGCCGATCATCGCGTGGGATGTCGCAGGGCTGAAGATGGGAATCGACAACCGCGGCACGCTGAATCGGCCGGGCGATCAGGACGAAGGCTGGACCGCCGAGATGGCATTCCCCTGGCGAATTCTGCGCGAGGCCGCGCCCGGCAAACGGCCGCCTAAGGCCGGGGAACAATGGCGAGTCAACTTCTCGCGTGTCGAATGGCAACTCGATGCGAAGGATGGCCGCTACTGGAAGCGCATCGATCCGGCCACAGGCAAGCCGGTGCCATCGGACAACTGGGTGTGGAGCGCGCAGGGCGCCATCGACCTGCACATGCCCGAACGCTGGGGTTATGTCCAGTTCTCCGGCATCGAATCAGGCGCCGGGACCGAGTCGTTCGTGGAAGATCCCAACGAGCGCGTAAAATGGGCGCTACGCCGGCTCTACTATCGCCAGCGCAGCTTCAGGGCCGCGAAAGGGTGCTATGCGCCGGATCTGGCCGCGCTGGATGTGAGCAGTATTCGTGTGGAGGGGATCGAGTTTCAGCCGACCATGCAGGCGACGGCAGACCTCTATCAGATCAGCGCAAGAGGTTTTGGCGGCGCAACCGTGTGGATTCGCCAGGACGGCAAGACCTGGACGACACGGTAGCGGCTGTGGTTTTACCAGCAGAACGCGCGGATGTGATTGATAACAATGTTTGGTCTGCCTGATTCGGAAATAGAAGCAGAAAGCCAAAAGCGTCGGGGTCGGTATCGGGATCGCAATCGGTTGTGTCAGTCTGCGAAAGTCGATAGCGACTGCGATTGCGATCCCGATACCGACCCCGATACCGATGATCGATGCCCAGAGGGAGCATACCTTTTCATCCGTCGGGTGCGCCCCCGCGCGTGGGCTACTTTCTCCAATATCGCAACCGATTTCCATCCTGTGCGCGACTTTGCCGGTGACATGCATACTCTTCGCGGCGTGTTGACTCGGGACCTTGCCGGCTGTATCGTCCGATGTCTCGGAAACCTGCTAGCCTTTGGGCGCGCCTGGCGTCAGCGAACGCGTGCGATCTCTTTGGAACTCCAATGGATACTGGTCGACCATCTCGGCGCAGTTCCGGAATGTCAAGCATAGGAGGACTTTTGATGTTACGAAATTTCGTTCAAACGATCGTTGTTCTTTTCCTGGTGTTTTCTCCAGTCAGGGCTCAGGAGGAGCAAGACGTAAAGGGAGGGCAGGACCACCCGCTGCTCTCGCGAATGCCGGGTTTTTATCTATCCGGTTACGAAGCAAAAGACTTCGACAGCTATACGTCAAGCTATCTCTCGGGAGCAGAGGCGGTCTGGGAGGGCAAGCTCACGAAGCTGGACTACACTCTCAAGACCGGCGCTAAGCCTGTCAGCATGGTTCAGATCGCACGGAATTACGAAAATGCAATCCGGCAAATCGGCGGAAAGATCCTTTCCAGTGATCCTCGGATCATAACCGCGAAAATTGAAAAAGCGGGGGCAATTACGCATGTCGAAGTAGCGGCCTACAACGATGGAAGGGACTACGAAGTCGTCATCGTTGAGTCGAAGGCGATGGAGCAGGAAGTGACCGCCAACGCCGCGGCTCTCAGCCAGAGTATCGCTGCCACCGGGAAAGCTGCGGTCTACGGGATCTACTTCGATACCGGCAAGTCAGTGATCAAGCCCGAATCCGACCCAACTCTGGAAGAGATCGCAAAACTCCTCAAGAACAACCCGCAGCTGCAAGTGTACGTCGTGGGACACACCGATAGCGTGGGCACACTCGAGGCGAACCTGAAGTTGTCTGCAGATCGGGCGGACGCTGTGGTCAAGGCGCTCGTCGGGCGCGGAATCGAAGCACCGAGGCTCAAATCTGCCGGTGTCGGCCCATACTCGCCGGCCGCATCAAATAAGACCGACGAGGGCAAGGCCAAAAACCGGAGAGTGGAACTCGTGGAACGAAACTAGGAGCCCGTCCGAGAATTACTAATCGGTTCATCGATATGAAGACATTGAACCTATTGGAGGATAGAACCGCGCCACGATGGACACGATATCTCCGTGAACACTCTTTTGTTTTCTCCGCGTTCTCTGCGCCTCCTCCGCGTCTCTGCGGTGAGCTTTTGTTTTTGGTTGGTTGCAGCCATGCCTGGGATTTTATGCCGGACGTCTACTAACTAATGAACTGATTAATAGGAGTGGTCGCGGTGACCCGGAGATAGGGGGCCATCGACCTCCATCGGCGTGGACCTCATGATTTCTCATCCATCTTTCGCGATATTCTGCTATTGTAAGCCCATTCCGGAGGACAACCCATGCTCAGATTTCGACGTCAGGTATTCTTAGCGTTCCTATTATCCGCCGCGGTGGCTGGATCCGTGCTCGTTGCGCAGATCAAGCCGGCGGCAGCACCTCAGACGAAGACGGCGGCGCCGGCGCCCGCCCAGGCTGTGGCCGGCAAGATTACGACCCCGAAAGAAGAATGGGGCCACAACGTCGGCGATGATTACTTCCTGGCCAACTATCAGCAGCTGATCGCGTATTGGCACAAGCTGGAAAAGCAGTCGCCGCGCATCCATATTCAGGAGATCGGCAAATCGACCGAAAACCGGCCGCAGCTCATGGCGATCATCACATCGCCTGAGAACTATAAGCTGCTCGATCATTACAAAGACATATCCGCGCGGCTGTCTCATGCCGAAGGGCTGACGGATGAGCAGGCGCACGCCCTCGCTAAGGAGGGCAAAACCGTCGTCTGGATCGACGGCGGGCTGCATGCAACCGAATGCCTCGGCGCTCAACAGTTGCTGGAGATGGTCTATCAGATGGTCTCCCTGACGGACGAAGAGACCATGCGATTCCTGAACGACGTGATTCTCCTGTGCGTCCCGGCTAATCCGGATGGCTGGGATCTCGTATCCGACCAGTACATGAAGTACGGCAGCATGAATCCGCCCGTGCTCTATAATCACTATGCGGGCCATGACGACAACCGCGACTCCTTCATGAATGCGCTCGCCGAGACAACCAATGTGAGCCGGGTCATGTACCGGGAGTGGTACCCGCAGATCATGTACAACCACCATCAGGCGGGGCCGGCAGGCTCAGTTATGTTTGCGCCGCCGTTCCGCGATCCGTTCAACTACTTCTTCCATCCGATGCTGCCTGCCGACATTGATCTGATCGGCTCGATCATGGCCACGCGATTCATTGCCGAGGGGAAGCCTGGCGTGACTTCGCGCAAAGGCGCCAGCTATTCGGCGTGGTGGAACGGTGGTTTTCGGACGACGGCGTATTTCCATAACCAAATTGGGATTCTGACCGAAACGATCGGCAACCCGACACCGTCGAGCATTCCGTTCACAACGCGCTTCGCCATCGGCGACTCCAGCATGTGGTGGCCAATCCAGCCGCAGGAGGTGTGGCACTTCCGGCAGTCGATTGATTACTCGATCACGGCCGATCGCGCGATTATGGACTTCGCGTCCCGATATCGCGAAACGACCCTCTATCGCATCTATGAGATGGGCCGCGACGAAATCAAGTGGGGCAGTGAAGATCACTGGACATTCACGCCGCACAAGATGGAGCGGATTCAGGCTCAGGTGGCGGCCGCGGCTCCGCCGGCTCCAGCCGCCGCGGGCGCAGCCGGCGGCCGTGGCGGAGGCGGCCGTGGCGGAGGAGGAGGTGGGCCGGCGCTCTATGCCGCACTCACGACGAAGGAACTGCGGGATCCCCGCGGTTTTATCATCCCGTCGGATCAGGATGACTTCGGCAACGCGACCAGGTTTGTGAACGCGCTCATCAAGTCCGGAATCACGGTGATGCGCGCTACGGCTCCATTCACGGTGGCGGGCAAGCAGTACCCGGCCAACTCCTATGTCGTGAAGACGGCGCAGGCGTTCCGGCCCCATGTAATGGACATGTTCGAACCGCAGGATCACCCGGACGACATCCCATACCCGGGCGCTGCGCCGACACCGCCATACGACGATGCCGGATGGACGCTCGCGTTTCAAATGGGCGTGCAGTTCGATCGGATTCTGGATGCATTCGACGGACCCTTCCAGAGGCTGAACGACCTTGCCAAAGTGCCGGCCGGAACCATCAAGGCCGCACAAGGCGTGGCCGGCTACTATTTCACCCACAAAGCCGACAACAGCTTCATCGCCGTCAATCGCCTGCTCGCCGCGAATGAAGAGGTTTCGTGGCTGGCAAACGGACCGCTGGGCACGGGTACATTCTACGTTGCAGCCAAGCCGACTACGCTCCCGATCCTGCAGAAAGCCGCCACGGATCTCGGCGTGAGCTTCCAGGCAGCAACAACAGCGCCCACCGGACCCGCGGCGAAGCTGCGTAAGCTGCGCATCGGGCTCGCCGATCATGTCGGCGGCGGCATGCCGACCGGATGGACCCGGCTCATCTTCAAGGACTTCGAATTTCCGTATGTGGAAGATACCAATGATGTCTTCCCGCCGGAAATCAACGCCGGCAACCTGCGCGCCAAGTATGACGTGCTCGTTTTCAACAACGAGAGCCTGGGCGGTGGCGGCGGACGTGGCGGCGGTGGCGGAGGAGGCTTTGCCGCCGGCGGCGACATGCCACCAACCGGCGGCGACGTGCCTCCCGGAGCCGCGGCGGGCGCGGGTGCGCCGGGCGGCCGCGGCGGGCGTGGCGGCGGGCAGGCAGGCGTGCGTGCACCGAACGATGATCGGCCCGCTCCGCTGCCTGATCCCGAGAAATGGGCAAAACGGCGAGGCAGTCTTACACCGGAAGGAATCGCGGCGCTCAAGCAATTCGTCCAGGACGGTGGCACGATCATTGCCATCGGCAGCTCGGCCAACGGCGCGGTTCAGGCATTCGGCCTGCCGCTCACGAATCACCTCGTCAAAGCCGACGGCACACCGATTGCTCGCAATGATTACTTCGTGCCGGGCTCAATCCTGCGCGTTGCGATCGACCCGACCAATGTGCTGGCACACGGGTACGGCGATCAAGCGGATATCTTTTTCAGCAACAGTTCCGTTTGGAACCTGGGCGCGAATGCGTCCGGTCCCAGCACGCACTCCGTCGCGTGGTTCCCGAACGCCGAACCGCTCCGCAGCGGCTGGGCATGGGGCCAGAAATACCTCGACAAGGGGATCTTGATGGCTGAAGCCACAGTCGGCAAAGGCCGGTTGATTCTCTTCGGAAACGAACTCCTCTTCCGCTCGGAGCCGCACGGCAGCTTCAGGTTCTTCTTCAACGGCCTGTATTTGTCAGTGGCTGAAGGGCTGAAGTAAGGCAGATAGCTGAACGAGGCGCATTTTCGGTGTGAGTCCTGCGGCCGCCGCCTGGGATCTCGCACCCAAAATGCGCCTCAGCCGCGTCATCTGCAGCCAAACGCCCGTTACTCCCGCCGTGTGCGGAAAGGATTTTTGCCGCCAAGACTCCAAGACTCTAAGGCGCCAAAAGTCTTAATCTTTACTTGAATTCGAAATTCGAGATTCGAAATTCAAAAATCTCGAATCTCGAATTTCGAATCTCGAATCCCCGATTTTTTGGCGTCTTGGTGTTAAACTGAGGCGCATCCGCGATGTCTCGAGGAGGTTTCACATGAGCAGGAGTTCTGTCTTCATCGTGTTGAGCATCTTGGTGGCATTTTTCTCTGCAACCTGTCAGCGCGCCGTCCAAAAGCAGGAAGTCATGCCTCTCCGCGATGGCTGGAAATTCATGACCGGCGACAACCTGCAATACGCCAGGCCGGAGTTCGACGATTCCAAGTGGGTGCCGATCCGCGTCGACCAAAATTGGGAAAACCAGGGCTACGAGAAGCTCGACGCGTTTGCGTGGTATCGGCTCCGAATTGTCATACCCTCGAGCCTGAATAAAAGTTCCTATCTCAAGGATGGGCTGCGGATCTTCCTGGGCAAGATCAATAACTTCGACCAGTCGTTTCTCAACGGCCGGATTCTCGGAATCAATGGCCAGACGGTTCCCGCCGACACCCCACTCGATGATTCCTATACGAAGGCGGACACGAACTTGTATGACAAGGGGCGCATCTATGTCATCCCGCCGGACGATTCCCGCATTCTGTGGGACAAGGAAAACGTCATCGCCGTCCGAGTCTTCGATGCGGGCGGCCTGGGCGGCATGTACACCGGGGACGGGTCGCTGCGAATGACCGCCCTTCCCGATTTTCTGGCTAGCGACAGAGTACAACGGCCCTTTTCGGTCGAGGGCCGCGAGATCCTCAAAAAGTTTTCCATCCAGAACACGTCAGCCATCCACGCGCTTGCGGGGCAGTTCGTGATGCGGGCAACGGACAAGCTGTCCGGTAAGGAACTCTCAAAGAGCGAAGAGCCAATGAGCCTTCAGCCGAATGCCGGCCGGGATTTCACGATCAAGCTGGCTTCGACGGATCACCCGGCACAGGTCACGTGTACGTTTACCTTCGAGCCCACAGGAGAACAGTCGTCATGGCAAGAAGAGGTGCCTTACATCCTGACGCCCGCTCCGCCAGACGGGCCAAGAATCAATGGCGCGACCATTGTCGGTGCAAGGCCGGGCCGGCCGTTTCTGCACGCCATCGCGGCCACCGGCAAACGGCCGATGACCTTCGGCGCCAGAGGATTGCCCGCGGGCCTTGCGCTTGACCCGGCAACCGGCATCATCAGCGGCCGGACTTCGCCCGGAGGAGAGCACCAAGTGAGCCTTACGGCGGAAAACGCCCTCGGAAAAGCGGAGCGCGTCCTGACCATCGTCATAGGCGATCGCATCGCGCTGACTCCGCCGATGGGTTGGAACAGCTGGAACGCTTGGGGCCTGAGCGTCGATCAAAACAGGGTTTTGGCCAGCGCGCAGACGTTCAAGAACAAAGGCCTCCAAAACCATGGCTGGACCTATATCAACGTTGATGACGGTTGGGAGATCAAGAGCGATTCATCCGCGCCGAAGCGCAAGGACAATGGGGACATCATTACCAACGAGAAGTTCCCGGACATGAAGGCGCTCGGCGACAAGATCCACGGTCTCGGCCTCAAGTTCGGGATCTATAGTTCGCCCGGTCCGCAAACGTGCGGTGGTTATACCGCTACCTATGAGCACGAGATCAATGACGCTCGAAGCTGGGCAACCTGGGGGATCGATTACGTGAAATACGACTGGTGCTCCTA
>Ga0187878_1003472_pt1 | contig 12996 bp, 10 predicted proteins | sample June2016WEW_17_1_FD_132979 | JGI IMG/M metagenome (GOLD analysis project Ga0187878, IMG submission 132979) | Peatland microbial communities from SPRUCE experiment site at the Marcell Experimental Forest, Minnesota, USA - June2016WEW_17_150 | ecosystem: Environmental > Terrestrial > Soil >...
TCGCCGTCGCAAATGCCCCGTTTGCCGGCATCGGCCGGGCTGATCAACATGGCCAGGGGTTCGCTCACCGCGCGAATCATCTTCAGGTTGCCGAATTGAGAATGGATGCGGTTCTTGGTGTTGGGCGTTAGGAAGTAAAGTGGGTACGGGCTCGCCGAGGCAGCCGATCTCGGGCAGGATTCCTCCGGCTCGCTGAAGGAAGGCAGCACATCAACCCCCCACCGTACGGCTGCCTCCTGCGAGAGCAACTCGATTTTGCCCGACCGGGTCGGAAATACAAAATCGGAAAACGCAATCTCCTGGCTTCCAGGCGCCGGCACTGGCCCGGAGCGCAGCCGCGCCAGCGTAAGCTCCGGAAAGGCGGCGAGCCTGCGCTCGAGCCAGGACTCAATCTCCGCATCGGAAGGCCCGGGGATTTGCTCGGCCACGGCCGCTTCGGGCATCCCCAGGCGCCGGGCCAGCATGCCATAGATTTCGCTCTCCGGTTTCACCTCGCCGGGTGGGTTGAGCACTTTCTGCCTCAGCTGGAGATAGGAATGCCAGTAAGCGCCGATCACGTCTGATTGCTCGAAAAGAGTCTTGGCCGGCAGCACGATGTCCGCCTCGCGCGCCGTGTCAGTCAGAAACTGTTCCACGACCACGCGGAATTCCAGGGAGCGAAACGCCTTCAGCACCGTAGGAGTTTCGGGGTTCTGGGTAACAGGGTTGCCTCGCTCTACCCAGGCCATCTTCAGCTCCGGCTCGCAAGCTGCAAGGATGTGCTGCCCCAAACGGGCCAGCGAAATGCTGACTCGTACGATGCCGTCCGGCTGCTCCGGCGGATAGGATGCAAGGGGATCACGGACGGCGTCGAAAACGGCACTCTGCAGATTGGCGAACTGCCAGCCTGCGCCCGGGTGGCCGATGTTCCCCGTGATCGCGAGCAGCGCAATCAAGGCCCGCATCGTTTGGCCGCTGTTCGTATAACGCTGCATGCCGAACCCGGCGCAAATAGTCACGGGCTTGATGCTGCCGATGTATTCGGCCAGCCGTTCGATATATCTGACGGGGACATCACTCAATTCGGAGGCCCGCTCTGGCGTGAAATCGGCGGCCATGCGACTGAATTCTGGGAAACCGAGCACGTGGCGTTCGATGAAGGGGGAATCGACGCGATTGTGCTTCAAGAGCAGATGTGCGATGCCGAGCGCCAGCGCCCCGTCCGATCCAGGCCGGGGCTGAAGGAGAAGTTCGGCACGCTCGGACGACTCCGTACGCCGGGGATCGATGACGACGAGCCTGGCGCCATTCTCCAGCGCCCTGTCGATAAAAGGCATTTGATGGATGTTGGTCTCGGCCGGGTTCTTTCCCCACAGGATAATGAGCTTGGCGTTGATCAAGTCCCAGGGAGCATTGTGCTTGTTCTCCCCTAAGGTCAGGCGCGTCGCCTCAAGGCCGGCGGGCCAGCAGAGATCACCGTACGTGGTCGTGCAGCCTCCGAAGAGCCGCCAGAAGCTCATACCCACGGAGTTGAGCAAACCTTTAGTGCCGCTCCCAGCATAATAAAGTACAGATTGAGCCCCCCAGCGTGCTCTAAAGTGAATCAGTTTTTCGGCGATGCGCTCCAGGGCTTCATCCCAGGTAATCCGCTGAAAAGTAGAGGCCCCTGGCATGCGTGCCATGGGGAAGAGGAGTCTTCCAGGCGACGTGACCCTCTCCGCATAGCTCAGCCCCTTCAGGCACAGCCCTCCCGGACAAGCGGCATTTTCCGGGTGCGGCTCGATGCGGCGGATGCGCCCGTCCTCCACCTCCACGATCATCGAGCAGGTGCTGTAACAGTTGCACGGGCAGGCTGTTGTGTATAAAGGCACAATAGTAACGCAATTAAAACTTCAACGCAGAGGCTGCAGAGAATAACACCAATTTGATTTTCTGCGACTTCTGCGTTGAGATTATTTCAGCGAGGGCCGATTGCTTCGGCTACCTCCAGGGCTGCCTGATAACGGCCGAAGGGCGCGCTCAGCTGTACGCCCTGAACCATGTGGCGCACGCCCTGGACCATCTCGCGTGCCACCGCCAAACCTTCTTTAGCCGCGGCTTCGGCATTCTGCGCCCCGCGCATCCGCTCCATGATGTCTCCGGGGACCGGCACCCGCAGCTCATTTACCATAAACTCGGCATTGCGATAGCTCGTGAGCGGCCATATGCCCGCAATTATGGGGATGCGGGTGTTTTCAATACGCTGGATGAAACGCTCGAGCAGCTCCAGATCAAAGACCGGCTGCGTGACTACGTATTCGGCTCCCGCCTGGACTTTCCACTCGAAGCGTTGCAGCTCCTCGTCGAGATTGGGTGCGCCGGGATTCGCCCCTACGCCGATCAGAAACGCGGTCTGCGAGCCCATCGAGTTTCCACCAATGTCCAGCCCGCGGTTGAGGTTGTTCACGATGTTGACCAGTCCAATCGAGTCGACGTCAAAGACAGCCGTCGCGCCAGGGTAGCCGCCCATGCGAGGTGGATCGCCCGTGATACAGATCAGGTTGCGGATGCCCACGGCGTGCGCGCCCAGAAGCTCGGACTGAATACCGAGAATGTTTCGGTCCCGGCAGCAGAAATGCAACACTGCCTCTATGCCCGACTGCTGCTGAATCAGCTGGCACGTTACCTGGGCGCTCATGCGCGCGCTGGCCCGAGGCCCGTCCGGCACGTTGATGCAGTCAATGCCGCGCTCGGCGCACATGCTGGAGGCCGCAATCTCAGCGGAATATTTGACGCCGCGGGCCGGCAGGATCTCGACAAAAGCGACGAAGCGTCCGGCGGCGAGCTTGGCGCCGAGTCGCGATTTCCCTGTCATTGGCACTGAGGGGAGAGCCTGCGCCTTGACCACGGGCGTCTCTACCGCCGCCGCGTGGTGGCGCTGTCCCGGCTGCAGCGAGCGTGCCTCTGCGCGCACCAACTTGATATGCTCTGGTGTAATGCCGCAGCAACCACCCACGATTTTGACACCCGCCCACAACATTCGTCTGGCGTATTGAGCCATGTATTCCGGCGAGCACAGGTATAGTTTGCGCCCGTCCACGAGTGAGGGGTGCCCAGCGTTAGGCATCGCGCTCATAGGCTTCTTGGAATACTCCATCATCTTTTCGACGGTCTCGAACGTCACCTTGGGCCCTGCCGAGCAGTTGCAGCCGATGACGTCGGCGGGCCATTGGTCCATCAGGAGGGTAAACATGCGGGTGTCGGTACCGTCGCGCAGGTTGCCATAGTCGTCGATAGTGACTTGTGCGACGATGACCGGATCATTGCCGCCGACCTGGCGTGCGGCTAGCACCGCCTCTCGCAGCTCGTCGAGATTGCTGAAAGTCTCCAGGATCAGCAGGTCGGCGCCGGCTTCCAGGAGATTTTCGACTTGCTCGGCGAAAATATTACGCGCCTCGGCAAAAGATGTCGGCCCCAAAGGCTCGATATGCGCCCCGAGCGGACCGATCGACCCGGCAACGAAAGCGTCTTCACCGGCTGCCTCCCGGGCAATGCGCACGCCTGCTTGGTTGATGGCACGCAGTTTATCGGCAATCCCGAATCCTTCCAAACGCATCCGATTGGCACCGAAAGTGTTCGTCTCGAGTATCTCCGCGCCCGCCCTTACGTACTCGAGGTGGACCCCCTTGACGAGATCCGGAGAGGAGAGGTTCAGCTCGTCATAACAGCGATTGATGAAAATGCCTTTGGAATAGAGCATTGTTCCCATCGCACCGTCAGCTACCAGCGCGCGGGATTCAAGCTGCTGACGAAACTCTTTCGCTCTAGACTCGATCGTCATCGTGGTTTGTCTCGCCCGTTGGAAGTGATGCGGCCACCAACACCCGGTGCATTGTACCCTATCGAGTCGCAAAACCCACAATCCAAACCGAGAAGTCCGCGGATATCCAAAAAATCGCCTGCGAATCTTTGTAATTTTCGGGGTCCTTGTGATTCTGCGATTCAGACACCGCAAGAAAAAAAGCGGCCACGAATAACACGAATGGGATTTAGGCGGTTGCGAAAGCGCATGCTTTTAGATCTTCTGTCCCATTCCTGGCCGTCGGAATTTTCACCTCCCTGTTCTTGTTATTTGTGGCTATGCTTTTTCCCACTGTCTGAATCGCAACTTGTGGTTCATTGCCCTTGACATGGTCCGGGAGGTAAAGTATCTAAATAAGATGTTGTGCTGGAAGATGAACATGAATGGGACATGCAAGAAGATCGAAATCATGAGCTGCATGGCAATGCCCATGCGCGGCCCCTCTGGATTGGGAGGCACGCTCATGTAGCCGACTCACACAGGTTCCGAGCCGCCACAACCCACTACCAGAGAGGGCCGCTGGTGCGTGGGTTTTTTTATTTCATGCGGCATGTTCACAATGAACCTCTGAAACAGGAATAGAAAATGTCAAAAAGGCGACTCGACACCCTATCATTGCACGCCGGCCAGGAAAATCCCGATCCGGCCACCGGTGCCAGAGCAGTACCGATCTATCAGACTACCTCTTTCGTATTCAAAAATACCGACCACGCTGCCGATCTCTTCGCGCTCAGAGAGACCGGGAACATCTACTCGCGCATTATGAATCCCACAAACGACGTCTTCGAAAAGCGGGTTGCCGCGCTCGAGGGGGGCACTGGCGCCCTGGCAATGGCTTCAGGACAAGCTGCCGTGGCCTGCGCTCTCCTGGCGATTACAAGGCTGGGCGAAGAAATCGTAGCGGCCAATAATCTTTACGGTGGAACATATCAACTATTGCATTACACATTTGCCAAGTTGGGAAGGGAAGCGAGGTTTGTCGATTCCACCAAGCCAGTCGAGTTTGAGAAGGCCGTCACCAGCCGAACCAGGGTAATTTATGCAGAAACCATCGGAAATCCGAAACTGGACGTGCCCGACTTCGAGGCCATCAGCGGAATCGCCCACAACGCCGGCGTTCCTTTCGTGGTAGACAACACAGTCGGAATCGGGCTGGTCCGACCCATCGACTACGGCGCGGATATCACGGTGCTTTCCGCCACCAAATACATCGGCGGGCATGGAACCTCGATTGGGGGCGTGATTGTGGACTCGGGAAGGTTTAACTGGAGTAACGGCAAGTTTCCGGAGTTTACGGAGCCGGACCCGAGCTATCACGGGCTGAAACTCTGGGATGCTCTCGGCAACGTGCCCGGCTCGGGCAATATCGCGTTTATTTCCAAAGTCAGGCTGCAACTGCTGCGCGATCTCGGCGCCGCCCTCAGTCCCTTCAATGCCTTCTTGTTCCTCCAGGGTTTGGAGACGCTGCCCTTGCGCATGCGGAAGCACTCCGAGAATGCTCTCGAGACTGCCCGCTTCCTGAAAGGGCATCCGCTCGTGAACTGGGTCAACTATCCCGGTTTGGAGGAGCATCCAGGTCATGCTCTTGCGGAGAAATACCTGAAGGGACGATTCGGCGGGCTCGTCGGATTCGGAATCAAGGGGGGATTGGAGGCTGGGAAAAAGTTCATCAACTCCGTCAAGCTCCTTTCTCATCTGGCTAACATTGGGGATGCCAAGAGCCTCGTCATTCACCCCGCATCGACGACCCATCAACAGTTGAGCCGTGCCGAACAGGAGGCAACGGGTGTAACGGAAGATTTTATACGCCTTTCAGTCGGTCTGGAAGACATCGAGGACATCAAGGAGGATCTCGACCAGGCTCTGCAGAAGGCAACCCAATGAACAATCATCAATGCGGAGGGCGAAGAGAAGTTCATATTTCCCCTCTGCGGTGTATGCCCGGAAACAGCTCGTGCACATGGAGTCTCTGGGTCATAGAGGTTGCATACCGGAGGACTTCTACGACTCAAGACTCGTAGAAAATCGTTCTCATCAAGCGCTTGGGTATGCACCCTGCGCATGGTGGATTGAAGTGATGTAACTGATAATCAGTTCATAAATAGGTGGACATTTGATCAAAAAATTAGGATCTGGACGGAGGTCGTGTTCGCTTTGGCCGGCGATCATCGGTATCGGAATCGGGGTCGCAGTCGCAATCGCAGTCGGCTATTGCAGACCCATACAACCGATTGCGATTGCGACCCCGATTCCGATTCCGATCCCGACGGATATAGTGTTCTCCTCTCTTTTTGATGCCGCCGAATGTCAACCTACTTATGAACTGATTGGTAAATGGTGGAAGCATGTCCGTCGGAATAGTAAGGACTCAGCATTATCAGTTTGCTGATCGGCCTGATGCGTTCATCCTGGAAAACGGGCACGAACTGGGGCCGATCACGGTAGCCCATGAGACGTATGGCTCGCTGGATGATCGGCAGTCAAACGCCATCCTGATCCTTCACGCCCTCACCGGCGATGCTCATGCCGCGGGATATCACGATGGTGAAGCGAAGCCGGGCTGGTGGGATGAGATGATTGGACCGGGAAAGGCGTTTGACACGGATAAATATTTCGTAATCTGTTCGAATGTGCTCGGAGGCTGCAAGGGGACGACCGGGCCCGCCTCAATCAACCCCAAGACCGGCAAGCGGTATGACCTCGAATTTCCCCTTATCAGCATCCCCGACATGGTCAATGTTCAGGAGCGCCTGATCGATTTTCTCGGGATCGATCGCCTGATGGCCGTCGCGGGCGGTTCGATGGGCGGCATGCAGGCGCTGGAGTGGATGACCGCACATCCCGATCGGTTGAGAAGCGCCATCATCCTGGCGACGGCGGCAAAGCATTCTCCGCAGCAGATCGCCTTTAATGAAGTGGGCCGGCAAGCCATCATGGCTGACCCTTTGTGGAAAGAGGGTCGCTACGACGGGCACCCGCCGGGGAAGGGACTGGCCGTGGCTCGCATGATTGGCCACATTACCTACATGAGCGAGATCTCGATGGGCGAAAAGTTCGGCCGGCGCATCGGAGAGAATCACAAATCACATAAATTCAGCACCGGCTTTGAGGTGGAAGGGTACCTACGCCATAAGAGCAGTCATTTCGTGAAGCGGTTCGATGCCAATTCCTACCTCTACATCACCAATGCCATGGATTCCTACGATCTGTCCCGGGGCCAGGAGCTTCATCGAGCGTTTGCGGGGCTGAAGACCAAGGTTCTGCTGATGTCGTTCAAGTCGGACTGGTTATACCCAACGTCCCAGTCGCGTGAAATCGCGCGTGCGTGCAAGCAGGCCGGCGTGGACACCACCTATTGCGAGATCGACTCCAGTTGCGGCCACGATGCCTTCCTGTTGGAGGTCGAAGAAGAATCGCATCTGATCAAACACTTTCTGCAGACCGTGAGCCGCGAGCTGGCGCGGACCTGAGGGTAAGCCGTATGGGAGCTGACCTGCTTCGCCTGGATCATAAGGCTATCCTTGAGTGGGTCCGCCCGAATTCATCCGTTCTGGATCTGGGCTGCGGGGATGGAGAATTGTTGGATCTTCTCGTCTCTGAAAAGCGGGCCAGGGTCCAGGGCATAGAGATCAATGAGCAGGCCATCCACCAGTGCGTCGCTCGCGGGCTGAGTGTATTTCATGAGGACATCGACAACGGCTTGACGGGCTACGGCGACCGGGCGTTCGAGTATGTTATTCTCAATCAGAGCCTGCAGCAGGTCAGGAAACTGGATACCGTGGTGCAGGAAGCGATGCGGGTCGGAAGTCAGGTAATTGTCGGTTTCCCGAACTTTGCTCACTATCGGGCCAGGTGTCAGATGTTCTTCCAGGGAAAGACTCCGGTCACACCTGCGCTCCCTTACCAGTGGCACGACACGCCCAATCTGCATTTCTTGAGCATTTCGGATTTCGTCGCTTATTGCCGCGAGAGAACCATTCGGATTGATAAGGTGGCCTGGATTGCCGGCAGTCGCAACGTGAAATTATTTCCGAATCTCTTTGCGCGCACCGGACTCTTCCTCATTTCCAAATGAAACCGCAACCAAAGCTCGCAACCACGAAACAAACGAGATACGCATAAAAACCAATTCCGTGCCTTTCGTGTGTTTCTTGGTTTCTGAAGCGCTGAGAATTTTATTCCAGGGCATCCGGGTCCAAGCCGAAGTACCGCGACCATTCTTCGAGGTCGACGCTCTCTTCCTTCGCTCCAGGTTTTCTGGGTGCTTGAGCGCTTGCCGTCATTTTCTCCGTGAATTGACGCCAGTCCATGGTCCTGGCGCCGACGGCGCGGCAGCGTGCGGTCAGCCCATGGTCGTTGGTTACAACTATGATCTCTCCCGGCAATTGCGTTCCTTCTGCCTGGCGGAGAATGGCATCGTCGGTGGACAACGGAGCGCTGAAGCGCACACGCACGCCTCGAGGCGGGACAGTCCGGTCGGGGTCATCGCCGTCGAAGAAGACGACAAATCGCCCACCGCGCGCGGTCGCATAGCCGCTCAAGAGCGCGAGGAAGGATTTGCGTGTTCCTGGATCCTGCCGCGCCGCCGCCGCGGATTGACCAATAATGCTGTTCCCATCAAACCAGTAAGGCATCTGCGTCCGGCCTTTGGACAAATAAGGATGTTAGATCAGCGCCAGTACCTGTGGCAAGCTCACGTTCTGGTATGGGTGTGCGGCCGGGGATTTTTCAGCGGGGGCCCGAAGAAGAAACCGCGAAATGCACGGCGCGGCATAGCCGCTACAAGGTCTTACTCATCAGTTCACAAATAGGTGGACATTTGATCCAAAAATGAGGAGCTGGACGGATTTCATGTTCGCTTTGGGTGGCGATCATCGGTATCGGAATCGGGGTCGCAGTCGCAATCGCAGTCGCTATCGGCTTTTGCAGACCCATACAACCGATTGCGACTGCGATTGCGACCCCGATTCCGATATCGACGGATATAGTTTTCTCCTTTCTTTTTGATATCGCCGGATGTCAACATACTTATAAACCGATTAGTAACACCAAGACGCAAAAACTCTAAGACGCCAAGAAATCGACTGCTTAAGTACTTTGCGCCTTGGAGTCTTGGGGTCTTGGCGGTAAAACTCCTTTCCGCCTGGCAAAAGATTGGCGGGTAAGTAGTACGAACAACATGAAACCATTTTCGTGTCTTTCGCGCTGCCGATCTTTGTTTGATGTTTGTAACCGGCAACGAGATTCCTGTCTGCTGACTTGGGTCGATGCCACACGGACGGCCTGCAGATATGGAGACCGCTCGGGGAGCCTAGGTTTTGCGCGGTATCACATGTAGAATCCTCTGTGGGGAAATGCGAATCAGCCGTACTGCTATCCTGTATCCTGGTCTTCCCCCTTGGCGTCGTTAAGTTTTGAGAGGTAATGAATGACTGACACAAAGATAACTTTAGGCGAATCCGAAATCCCGACGAAGTATTACAACATTGGGCCTGATCTCGCGACACCCTTGCTGCCGCCGCTGCATCCTGGTACAAGGGAGCCGATCGGGCCTGAAGCTCTGGCTCCGATATTCCCCATGGAACTGATAAAGCAGGAAGTTTCCCGGGAATCCTGGATAGAGATTCCGGATGAAGTGCGTAACATCTACCGGCTCTATCGCCCCACCCCCATGTTCCGGGCGCGCGCACTCGAGGAATTTCTCGACACCCCCGCCAGAATCTACTACAAATCCGAGCACGTCAGCCCTGTTGGCAGCCACAAACTCAACACGGCGCTCATGCAGGCCTACGCTAACAAACAGGAAGGGGTAAAACGCTTGGCCACCGAGACGGGCGCAGGCCAGTGGGGTTGTGCGCTTGCCTGTGCCTGCAAGCTCATGGGTATGAAATGCATGGTCTACATGGTGAGGATCAGCTACGATCAAAAGCCATACCGGCGCATCATGATGAAGACCTACGGCGCCGAGGTCGTTGCCAGCCCATCCTCATTGACCGAGGCGGGACGGAGAATCCTGGAGGAGGATCCGCACTCTCTCGGGAGCCTGGGCGTTGCCATTTCCGAGGCGGTGGAAGACGCCGCACAACGCGACGATACCAAGTACGCTCTGGGAAGCGTGCTGAACCACGTGCTCTTGCATCAAACGATCATCGGGCTGGAAGCTAAGAAACAGATGGAGAAGACGGGCGACTATCCCGATATCCTCATCGGTTGTCATGGAGGAGGGAGTAACTTTGCCGGGCTGACCTTCCCCTTCCTCAAGGACAAAATGAAAGGGGACAAGGTGAATCTCCGCGCAATCGCCGTCGAGCCCAGCGCCTGCGCTTCCCTGACCGCGGGCGCCCGCGAGTACGACTTCGGCGACGTGGCGGGAAGCACGCCACTGATGATGATGCACACGCTTGGGCACAAGTTTATTCCGGCTCCGGTACATGCGGGCGGGCTTCGTTATCACGGTTCCGCGCCGCTCGTCAGTCACCTGTTGGCTGCCAATGTGATCGAGGCAGAGGCCTACCATCAAGGGGAAGTTTTCGACAGCGCAGTGAAATTCGCCCAGTGCGAGGGGACCATCCCCGCGCCTGAATCCGCCCATGCCGTTCATAGCGCCATGGTGCACGCGCTTAAAGCCCGTGAGGCCGGAGAGAAAAGGGTAATCCTGTTCAACCTCTCAGGCCATGGCCACTTTGACCTGGCCGCATACGAATCCTTCCTGAATGGCACTATGGATCTCCAAGCCTGAGGGCGCGACTTCATGGCTCTGTAGTACCTGGAATTCAGACACTGGGGGTAAAAACTCAGCCACGAAGAACACCAAGAACGCAGATTGCGAGGCGGAATTCCCAACGAGCGCGAAGGGGAGAGGAAACCGCATGCCCCACATCAGCCCGGACCTCATTCGTGTTTTTCGTGTTATTCGTGGCTGCTTTTTGTTGGTAGTGTCTGATTTGCAGAACAACAATTCTATAAGCCGCCATTGCGCAACGAGACCATCATTGTCTCGCGAAAAGAAAATCATTTTCATCCGAGCCTCGATTTCGCATGGCCGAGACGTGCTTATTTTTTCTTGGGATCAATTCTGAGCTTCGCTGCCTGACAGGAGACCCGGGGAAATGCGTTTGTGCATATTCCTATTCATGCGATGGCATTGTGACTTATGAAAAATGACTATGTGGAAATCCATCTTCCGACTGCTGTCGATGCCGGCGACTTGCTTGGATTGATTGACGGGACGGGATGTTTAGGCGCGCACGAAAAGAACGAGGGGCTCTGTCTCTATTGGCCCAGCGGGCTGTGGTGCCCCGAGATCCTGCGCATGCTGGGTGAGGCGTTGCGGCAACTTGGCGATCAGCAAGCCATCAACACGACGAAAATCGTCGACCTCCCCGATCGCGACTGGAACGAGCGCTGGGCCGCGTCGCTCGAGCCCGTCGGTCTCGGTCGCCGCATCATTGTAAGGCAAAGCTGGAACTCCGGCGATGTTCCGCCTGGCGGATTCGATCTCGTGATCGATCCCAAGCGTGCTTTCGGCACAGGCTATCACGCCACGACACAGCTGATCGCGGAATGGCTGGAAGAGCTGGTTTGCGGCCGTGAGCGATTGCTGGATGTCGGAACGGGAAGCGGCATCCTTGCCATGGTGGCTCTGCGGTTGGGCGCGGGCTCGGCGCTTGGGATCGATAATGATCCGGAAGCGATCGAGTGCGCCCGAGAGTATGCCTCTATCAACGGCTTCGGGCCCGAACTGCAGTTGCGCGTCACTGCATTGGAGGATCTGTGCCCAGAGTCCTACGATCTGGTGCTGGCCAACCTGGATTGCAAGACCCTGCTTCGATATTTGGTTGTCCTCCGCACCTACTTGCGATCCACCGGGACCCTACTGATCTCGGGCTTGCAACAAGGCGATTATCCGGAAATCGCCGAAGCTCTGGCCGCAGCAGGTTGGCAGGTGCGAGGCCGCCGGGAGCGCGATGATTGGCTGGCGCTGGCATTGCGGGAAACGCACCAAGGAACTGAGAAACAATAGCGTACTGGCGTTTGCCTAGGAGCCGGTCCGAGACCTAGGAGGGGGGAGCGCACATGGGGCTTGGGGGCGAGCTCAAGGCGCCAGTAAGAGGCGATGTCCGCACACATCGCTGACGACGAGCAACGCGGAGATCGCCCCGCAAGCTCCATGCACCCTTCGGGCCCCGGCGGCGCGCAGGCGTCTGGGACGGGGGTGCTCCTCGACGATGTATCCTGATATCGCCTGCGTTGCGCCTACTTGCGTCGGCCCCCGCGGCGCTCGGAACGCGGACCCTCCTAATTATGTTTCGGAGGTTACAAAACTAGTTGAGAGCAAATCGGTTCACGTCACGTTTTTTGAGTTGTCTCAAGGGGCCAAGGGGTCCGAGGGGGCAAAGGCCCTAAGGCAGCATCTCAGTCCTCTGTGAGGGTTGAACTCTATGGCTTCTGATCCCTTTGACCCTAGGCTCCTGTGTCCCTCGGCCCTTGAAGTTTTCCGGCGAAGCGAGCTAAGATCCGGACGAGCTCCTAAGCATTTCTGTGGAGTAAATGCTTTGATGCAGCTTGCGTCGTCGTTCGCAATGCGTTATCATACAACCCCTTTGACCCAGCGGGGTCGTAGTTCAGTTGGTTAGAACGCCGGCCTGTCACGCCGGAGGTCGCGAGTTCGAATCTCGTCGGCCCCGCCATCCCTATAGAATCCGCCAGAGCAGCTTACAGCTATGATTTGGAGAGGCCGGGAAGTCAACATAATCTCTCAAGTACGAACCCGAGGACCGAAGGGGAGGTCGGACGATCGAGCGCCTTGACGCGGACCTCGATCGAATATCAGGCCTGTCCTTCCTACCCGCCGAACAAGATGCAATCTTGCATGGTTGCCTCCTTGACTTCCAGTTGTATGGCTTATGTCAACTCTGCGCGTTGCTCCGGTATTGGCTTAGACCCCGCGGTTGCGAAGACTACACCCATCCCATAGCGGTGGTATCCGAATATGCACTTACTTTCGCTAAAGTTCCAGTTTGCCTTGGTAGCTCAGCTTTGCGAGATCGAACTTCAGAGCTCCTGACATGGTCGAGAAGCAATCTGTCCCAATCCGGGGTCGGAATCGGTATCGGAATCGCTATCGATTCGGTTTCCCTACGATTCCGATGCCGATTCCGACCCCGACCCGGAGA
>Ga0187878_1003476_pt1 | contig 12992 bp, 8 predicted proteins | sample June2016WEW_17_1_FD_132979 | JGI IMG/M metagenome (GOLD analysis project Ga0187878, IMG submission 132979) | Peatland microbial communities from SPRUCE experiment site at the Marcell Experimental Forest, Minnesota, USA - June2016WEW_17_150 | ecosystem: Environmental > Terrestrial > Soil >...
TCGCCCTTTAAGTCAAAAATCTCTGCGGTTTTTTGGTGTGCCATGAGTTTTCAACCTATTTTCCTTGTGGAGATTCCAGCGATATATATGTGATTTGTGGTGCTGCCTCAGGGATTTCTCTGGGCGGGCGTGCAGGAACACGCAAGCGAATTTGGCGTTTTTCCGTTCCAGGTATGCTGCCTTCGATTAGTATGTAGGGTCCTTTTACTTCCCCATATCGGATGTATCCGCCTTTGACTGTTACTTCTTTGCCGTCTTTGCCGATTTTTAATATGCGCTTGTTATATTCTATGCGTTGGTGGTAACCCATTTGTCCTGCTCGTGGTACCGAGTACGTGACGTGGTGTGGGTTCCATGGGCCTAATGTGGCGACGCCACGTTTGGTTTTTCGGCCTTTATGCTGGAGTATGCCTACTCCCCAACGTTTAACTGGACCTTGGAAGCCTTTTCCAGTTGTGATTCCTCCAATGTCTACGTATTGTCCGTCTTTGAATACTTCTTCCGGCGTCACTGTTTTGCCCAGAAGCTGTTTGGCGTATTCAAGTTGCTGGGGGATTGTTCCTCCGCCAATTTGGATTTCACATGCTTCAGGCTTCTTCTTTGAAAGGCTAGTCTGTGATGGTTGCGTTGCGGTGATTACGCGGATTACGGCTGTTTGGTCGAGGTTTTGCTGGACTTTCTCAAGCATTTCTTCAGTGTTAAAGTTTTCTGGAAGAACCAGTAAACGGTCAAGGATTGCTGGAGGATCTTTCATCCAAGCTTCCGTAATATTTTGGAGTCCGTATGGTGTTTTGGTGTAAGTGCGAATGCCACATACAAGTATAGGCGGCGTTTCTAGAATGGTTGCTGCTCGCATGACTTCCTTTCCAAAGTGAGGTGAACGTTTCCTATCTTCTATTGTGAAGACATAGGTCATGCCTGCTTTGTATGATGTGAAGCCTAAGAGCCTAGGTGTATCCGCGTTTATTGTTGGCCAGAAGCGAATTCGCGCGACTGGTTTCTTAGCGCGTTTCCTAGGTAAATAAGCAAGTGAACCACGTCTTGGAGCATGCTTTTTTCGATGTCCCATTGTACTTCCGCTTCGCGCCTTTAGCAAATAGTAAATAAAGTTATAAACGTTACCATCAAGAATGAGAAACGAAATTACGTTGATTAGGGGAATTGCGCTTACTTTTTTGGTTAAGGTTTTAATTTTGAACCAAATAGTTCAAAAATGGCTAAATTTTCGAGTTGAATAAGCCTGAAAAAAGCTTGAAATTGGAAAAGGTGAACGGGAATGGTGTTAAGTGGTTAAGAAAATTGAACTAATGTGATGTTATTTTGATATTTAATTGAACTAAAATGATGTAAACTTAGGCGTAATTGCAGGTTTAGTCTGCGCTTGAACTGAAGGCTGAATATGCTAAATGGTTTTCATTTTCCAGAACTTACTTACGGAGCAACTGAATTAGATTTCTTTTAGGCTGCAAATAGGTTCTTGGGTTTTTGGAGTTTAGAATTTTTAGGGTCTTTTTGGCTGGAAATGTTTTTACAGTGCAGACGCAATTCCCTATATCAAGCCGGGGTGGCGGAGTGGTTAACGCGCTGGCCTTCCTCGCAAATAAACGTGTGAGGACCAGTCTCGAGATCCAACGTTGCACAAAGTGGGCAAGCCAGCCAGTGGGCTTCGTGCTCGCAGGGGTTCGAATCCCTTCCCCGGCGCCATTTTTGCAATCTATTCTTGAGCTTATTTTGGCAAAAGACGTTTGATTATAGCTCTTTTTTGGAGTTGCTTCTACAAGTAACTTCAACGTGTTGAATGTTTTTTACCGGTAAAGGCGACTCGAACTCTAGCAAAAAACGGAGACGAGAGCTATTTCCACTTGAGGCGTTACCGACCTACTTTCGCGCGCAAGGCTCAATTCCCGGACAGACCCGTGGTCGAATTCCAATATAGTGACAGATTTCCAGAGGCGGTCATAATCTCTATTGAAACCGAGGAGGCTGCAACTAGACTTCTTTTCAGTAACTAGTGCGAACGTATTCTTTGTTTCAATCCCTCTTACTCTTCCTAGCGTACGAAACTTGCGCCTGAAGCAATTAAAAGAAAAATGATAAGGTCACTTCAAGTTTTTGTTGAAGAAAGACACTAAGTCTTGTCCAACCTCATCGTTATTTGGAATCCCTGAAACTAGAGTCACGTGGTCTCTTCCAGGATAGATTTTGAGTTCTGCTGGAACACCGTTAGCAACAAGCGCATTGTAAAATAAAACTGCCTGTGAAGGCGGCGAATTTACGTCTAGAGCCCCATGCAGCAAAAGGAAAGTTACATGGTCGTTGCTGTCAATCTGGTCTATGGGAAGCCCAAGACTCTGCGGGTCAGCAGTCGACAGCCACTCCATTATCGTGTCCTCACGCCTGGGCGAAGTGATGTTGATTCCTTGAAGAGTGTAACCGCCTGCCAATGGCGCAATTGCGTAGACTCTGGGAAGCGTGCTTCCACCGGCAATGTAGTCTTTGTCTTGGGTTAAGGCGTAAAGTGCAATGAGGTGCCCGCCAGCGGAGTGCCCACTCATGCCGATACGTGTGATGTCAATACTGTATTGTTCAGAGTTTCGGTTTACCCATTGCAGGACCATCTGAATGTCTTCCATCGGAGCGGGATAGGAGAAATTAGGGAGCAATCGGTAGTTCATGTTGATTACCACAAAGCCTTGCTGTGCAAGGAAAATTGCAATCGCCGATACGTTGCTTTTGTCTCCCGCTATCCATGCGCCGCCATGGACGAAAATAATCAGTGGCAAAAGTGTGTCTGCGTTTTTCGGAACGTAAACGTCGAATCTCTGTGCAGGATCAGTTCCATAACTAACATCATTGTAGGTTGAAATTGCCATTGGGGTTGGAGACTGGGTGGGTTCGGACGTGGGGCTGGGGGAGGTTTGTGGAGTTTGTGTTTGGGAGGTTGATTTTGTTGGGGGAACCGAAGGTGAGGCTTGAGCTGTTTGGGTTGGAGTAGGTTTTTGGTTTGATGATCGTCCAGTGGCTCCCTCCTCATTCACGTCAAATACTCTGAAACTACCCAAAGCTATAACAACTGTTGTTAACAAAAGCACAACTAATGCAACGCCAACATGAATTTTCTTCAACTTCGTTCTCGTTACTCCCTAATATTTTCTGCCACGATTTAGCGCGTAGCAGGCACTATGTGGTCCAACCTAAGTTAACCCCGCGCATTGAAAAAACATTATGAATTTAGAATCATGTTTCAACAACAAGAAATTTTTCACGAGCCGACAAACTCTGCTATTTTTTTGTTCTTGTCTTGTGTGATAGGTAGATATAGAAAGAGAGAGAAAAATAGACGGAGGTTGGATTTAGATTTAGAAATAGAGAGGGCTACAGGATTTGAACCAAACCTTTAAGCACCTTTGTTACCGGTAAAATGGGGTTCGAATCCCTTCCCCGGCGCCAGCTTTTCAAGTGTGAACGGGTAGGGGCGTGCATTAGGTTAATTTTATATCTAAATTCAAAGAATACATTGGTGATGAGTGGATTTAGCAAAATGGAAAAGATTGCTGAAGGCATCAGTGACTTTGGTGATTTTAAGGCTATTTTGTTTAGGACATCTAATGGGCGTCATTTTGTACGGTTCGAACCTTTGAACAGTTCGGAAAAACCGCATATTGAGTGGCTTTGCGGAGATGACCATTTAGAGTGGCTCAGATGCTTGGGTACATAAGCTGGGACTGAACACTCAAAAGCTACTAAATAAAAATAACTAAAATTTATGCTTCGGTAAAGGGTGAAATACATAGCGGTTACCAAAGAAAACCGCTCGCGATTGTATTCTTGCTTATTCTGTCATGTAGGTAATGTCGTCCCACGGATGCCTGTAGAGACCCTGCTTGAGCCGCTTCTGGTCCAGAAAGTGCCCTGTCATGCCGATTGTCCTGCCAACCACGAACAAGCCGTTGAGAGCACCCATCTTAATGTAGTCATCAGCTTCCTGCTTTGGCATCTCGTTTCTCAGCATGTCAACAAAGCAAATCCCGATACAGCCGTCCACATTCAGGATGAGGTTATCTTTCTTGGCTGTCGTTACCTTCTCAACTTCGAGGGCATAATCCAAAAGCGGTGTTGCCTTGAAGTGCTTCTTAACGTACTCCTTCATGATGGTCACTCGCATATCAGGGTTGTTTACGCTCTTTATCAAATGCCCGATACCCTGGATGTTCTCACCCTTCTTCTTCATCTCCTCCACAAACTGTACTGGACTTAATCCCCTATCGTATGCGTCAGAGAAGCTCTGTGCTGCCCCGTCGATGGCGCCTCCGAACCTAGGTCCGATGGTTAGCATACCGCTCGCGACTGAGGAAACCAGGTCCTTGCCCGCCCTGGCAGCGACGATGGCGTTATGGGCGCCTGACACTGCAGGCCCATGATCAGCCGTGACCATGATAGCCATCTCTATAAACTTGGTTGCATATGCTGGGAATTGGCGCTTGAACCACAGAATGCTCAGCACCCCGCCGATTCCTATGTTCTGTTTGAAGACCTCGGAGATCGGCATCTTGCCATAAAGCAGTTCTTCGCCTCGGTCATCTGAAATTGTGCAGATAAAGTTAGATGGTTTCCTGATGAACCCTTCCTTAAGTGCCTTGGCGTAATCCATCGGGACCTTCGGCACAGGGGGTTCGGGCTTTGGCTTGATGACGCCTTTCTTAACTAGACTCTCATATGTGGCTTTTATCTTCTGGTCGTAGTCGTCATATGAGTTGGGAACTATGGCACCAGCAGCCCTGAGAGCAGCATTTTTCGCGTCAGCGGTTTCCACTTCGCAACCCGCTTTTGCGCCAGCGTGACCGAACTGAACTTCCGTCTTGAATGCCTTGGAGCATGTGCCGGTGACCCAAATCACCAACGGTTTCGTTATCTTCTTGTTCTTAAGCGCCTCAGCAATCTCATACTCGGCGTTTCCGCCTACTTCACCCAAGCACACAAGCATTTTGACGTCAGGTATGTTCTCAAACCTGAGGAGGTGTTCCAGCAGTGTGGAGCCTGGGTACGTGTCCCCGCCGATAGCTATGCCCTCGTACAGACCGTCCGTGTTCCTAGCAATGATGTTATATGCCTCGTTGCTTAGGCCGCCGGATTTAGATACGAATCCCACGGAACCGGGCCTGTGAAGCTTCGAGTCGATGATGTTTTCAATCGTACCGCCGGCGTTGCCGATCTTGAAGCAGCCGGCTTTTATCCCTCCGACAGTCGCGGGGCCGATGATGACCTTTCCAAGAGCTTTGGCCTTGGCTGTGAGCAATTTCATTCGCCTCTCTGGCACTCCCTCCGCGATTATCACAATAGTCCGTATTTGTGGTATGGACAACGCTTCCTCAGTTGAGGATACCGCTGACCTGAAGGATGCAAAGTTTATCATCACATCAACGTTAGGATGCATCTTTGCGGCTTTCTCGATAGTCTTGTAAATAGGTATTAGGATCTCGCGCTTGCCGAAGAAGAACTTTGAGAAGCTGTCTGAGACAGTGGGGTTGATTATTGCTGCAACTGACGGTGTCTCGCGGCCTGACGCGTAGTCGAAGTCCAGCATTCTCTGTGTTGCGGCGACCTGGTTGTTGTAAATGAATGATTGAGTGTTCCTATTGAACAGTTCATTTGGAGGGATCTTCTTGGCTGACTTTACCTTTGTCATACTACTTCGCTCCCTTCAATGCCATCGAAACAATTTTGGTCATGTGGGTTTCCGGTCCATACACTTCAATGGGCACGCCTAGCTTCTCGCCTAGCTCCCTCATCTGACTCAGGCCTTCCTGGTAGTTGGGTCCACCTCTGCGGACGTAAATCTTGACCTTGTTGTCCTGGAGATTCTTCTGGTACTCCTTGAGGGCTTTGATTATGCCCTTGAATGTAGCGGCTACGTCGGTGAAATTTGCTATTCCGCCGCCTATAAGCAGGAACTTGCCCTTCGGGTTTATCTTCCTGGTCATGAGGTCAAGTATTGTTTTAGCATAAAGATAGGTGAACTCCTCGCTCGGGTCCCCGGAATATTCACCGTAATTAGCCAACTCATTCATGTAGCCAAGATCGGTTATGGTATCAGCAAATATGACTGACGCACCGCCGCCTGCCACCATTGTCCAGACCCTTCCTTCAGGATTGAGCACAGTTAACTTGAGAGAAGCCCCAGTCTTGGAATCCAAGTCCTCGATGAAAGCTTCTTCTTTAGTCGGAATCCTGCCAAAAGGTGCGGGAAACTCTATGCTGCCCCATTTTGCGCCGCTTTCGAACTCGGCAGTGCTGTCCAGCTTGGCTGCGAGGTCCAGTGGGATGACCGAATTCTCGGTAACTACAATGGGGTTCATCTCCAAATAAGTGAAGTTAAGGTCTGCGTAAAATTTGAACAAAGCCTCGATGAAACCAGCAATGCGCTTCTTGCGGCTAGCGGGGACTTTTTCTAAGAGTTTTTTCTCGATTTCCGTAGATGCCGGGAATGTACCGATGGGTACTTCCAAGCGTGCCGCTTTAGCGTCCACATCTCCAACGTTAACGCCGCCTTCGTGGTAGAACATGATGGTATCGCCGTCTTTGGTGGACATTATGGCGAGGTAGCATTCATCCGAATCCTTATGAGTTATCATGAGCTCGATGATGAAGTGTGTTAGTTGCCCAACCGTTCCTTTGTCCGCGGGTTTACCGTTGGCATCAAACTTGCCGTAGATGATAATCGGTCCTTTCGACTTCTTTTCTATCCATGCTTTGGCTTGGTCGTAGTTCGCGCCGACAAGGATGAGTTTGTTCTTTCCCCTGCGCTTTATCAACTGGTCGGGTTTGACGACCAACTTCTCAGTAGTTAGCCACTTGTATTGGTTCGGCAGCTTAGTCATGTCGGTATCTGGTCCGACAGTGACAATCTTATCCGAGATCTGGTAGTTTCCTTCAGAGTAGCCCTTCAACAAACGGGCAAGCATGCGCTTTCCGTCAGCCTCTCTGATCGCTTTGTGCGCCATTCATATCTCCCCTTACTCAAGCTTCTTCTGAAGCCTTTTAGCAATCTCGGCAATAAACTCCTCGGTGTAAACCTGCCTGTTCTTTGGATCCGGTGTGGCAACCAGCATCAAATCGCCCGTCATGACCCCGCTTTCAACAGTCTCAAGAGCCGCCTCTTCCAGCTTCTTCGCGAATTCTACAACTTCTGGTGTCTTGTCCAGTTCTCCCCTCTTTCTAAGGCAGCCTGTCCAGGCGAATATTAGGGCCATTGAGTTGCTTGAGGTTTTCTCACCTTTGAGGTACTTGTAGTAGTGCTTCTGGATCGTGCCATGTGAAGCTTCAAATTCGTAATATCCCTGAGGGCTGACGAGGACAGAGGTCATCATCGCCAGGCTGCCATAGGCTGAGCCGAGCATGTCGCTCATAACGTCGCCATCATAGTTCTTGCAGGCCCAGAGCATCCCGCCCTCGGTCTTCATAATCCTGGCAACAGCATCATCGATGAGGGTGAAGAAGTATTCGAGTCCAGCTTCCTGATATTTGGCCTTCCAATTCTTCTGGTATTCTTCCTCGAATATCTTACGGAATTGCGCGTCATAAGTCTTGGAAATCGTGTCTTTAGCACCAAACCACACGTGAAGTTTTTGGTCATAAGCATAGGTGAAGCATGCCCTGGCAAAGCTCTCTATGGATTTGTCGGTGTTGTGAATGCCTTGAATGACGCCGGGACCTTTGAAGTCCTGAACGGTCCCGCGAAACAGTTCCTTGCCGGCGGTGTTCGTGAACAATAGTTCAGCCTTTCCTGCTTCTGGGACTCGGTACTCGCAGTTCTTATAGACATCGCCGTAGGCGTGCCTTCCGATGTGGATTGGTTTCTTCCAAGACCTGACTGCTGGTGGAATGTTCTTGACTAGGATGGGCGCCCTGAAAACTGTGCCGTCGAGCGCGGCTCTGATGGTGCCGTTGGGGCTGCTCCATTCTTTCTTGAGGTTGTATTCCTTAACCCGATCCTTGTTCGGCGTGATAGTAGCGCATTTTACGCCAACGCCGTATTTCTTAATGGCCTCCGCAGCCTCAAGGGTTATTTTGTCCTCAGTCTCGTCCCTCTTCTTAAGCTGAAGGTCGTAGTATGCAAGGTTCATGTCCAGGTAGGGCAAAAGAAGCTTGTCCTTAACCATATGCCACATTATTCGGGTCATTTCGTCTCCATCTATCTCGACGATTGGTGTCTTCACCTTTATTTTGCTCAATCAGATTCCTCCTCTATTTCACTTGACTGTGTACGGGAGCAAGCCGCCCGCGTAGAGAATGTCCTTCTGTCTCTGGGAAAGGTTGTAGACAAGCTCGATTTTGAGGCTCTTGGTCTTGTTCACCAAAATGACTGGCTCGTTGTTTTGCAGTTTCTTCTTGATGTCTGGTATTTCAATTTCATCGCCCTGCTCTATCTTGTCATAGTCAGCCATGTTCTTGAACGACAGCGAGATTATGCCGAAGTTCACAAGGTTAGCCGCGTGGATTCGTTCCACCGACTTGGCTATGATTGCCTTGACGCCGAGGTACATCGGGCACAGTGCGGCGTGCTCCCTGGAACTTCCCTGGCCGTACGACTCGCCGGCAACCACGACCGTGTGAAGACCTTTCTTCTTGGCTTCCATAGCCCTCTTGGGGAATGCTGGGTCAATCGGTTCGAAGACGAATTCTGAGTACTTGGGCACGTTGGACCTGTACTTGAGTCTGGCTCCGGCTGGCATTATGTGGTCTGTTGTGATTTTATCGCCGACCTTTATCCCGACAACGCCTTTTATTTGCTCCGGCATTTTGTCGTTCACCGGGGGCGTGCCGATATTTGGACCTCTGGTAATCTCAACATTTTTGTCAGCGTCTTTCGGGAAGATAAACATGGAATCGTCAACTAGGAATTTCGTTGGCATGCTGACCTTCGGGTAGTCGATACCTGCCTTTCTGGGGTCAGTGAACTTCCCTGTGATTGCTGCCACAGCCGCAACTTCTGGGCTCACAAGGTAGACCTGCGCGTCCGCGGTGCCGCTTCTTCCCTCAAAGTTCCTGTTACTTGTCCTTAGGGATATCGCATGCGTCATGGGGCTCTGACTGTTGCCGATACAGAAGCCACATGTCGCCTCCAGGAGTCTAGCGCCAGAATCTAGCAGGTCAAGGATGTAACCGTCTCTTGTCGCCATCTGCAGAACCTGTCTTGAGCCTGGTGCAACCCCGAATGATACGTTTGGATGAACTTTTTTGCCCTTCATAATCTTGGCTACGGTGGCTATTTCTTTGTAGGAAGAGTTGGTGCAGGAGCCTATCATTACCTGGTCCACTTTCATGTCTTTCATGTCACTAACTCGGACTATGTTGCCTGGGCTGTGTGGCGCCGCGGCAAGTGGCTCCAACTCGCTGAGGTCAAGGTCTAGGACCCTATCATATTCCGCGTCATCGTCAGCTTTTAGCTCGATCCAATCTGCCTCCCTCCCTTGCGCTTTTAGGAACTTCCTTGTCTCCTCATCGGAGGGAAATATACTGGTGGTGACACCCATCTCTGCACCCATGTTGGTGATTGTGGCTCTCTCTGGGACAGTGAGGTTCTTTACGCCTAGCCCTGCATATTCAATGACGACGCCGACATTACCCTTCACCGTGAACACCTCCAGCATCTTTAGGACTACATCTTTTGCGCTGACCCACGGCCGGAGAGCACCCTTCAGGTTTATCTTGTAAACCTTTGGGCAAGTTATGTAGAATTCACCCCCGCCCATTGCCACTGCAACGTCCAGTCCGCCGGCTCCAATGGCTATCATGCCGATGCCTCCGCCGGTCGGTGTATGGCTGTCGGAACCGAGAAGGGTCTTTCCAGGCTTGCCGAACCTTTCCAGATGGACTTGATGGCATATTCCGTTTCCAGCTTTCGAGTAAACGATGCCATATTTGGCGGCCACTGTCTGAAGGTACTTGTGGTCGTCAGCGTTCTCGAATCCGACCTGAATAGTGTTATGGTCTACGTAGCTAACGGAAAGCTCGGTTTTCACCTGTTTGAGGCCCATTGCCTCGAACTGCAGGTATGCCATCGTTCCTGTAGCGTCCTGGGTTAGGGTTTGATCAATCTTTATGCCTATTTCGTTGCCTGGTACGTATTCGCCTACTACCAGATGTTTTTCTATTATCTTTTGAGTAAGAGGCTTGCCCATAGATGTCTCATCCTTTGGAAAGCTTTGTCTTTCTTTTGCACATATAAAGGTTGTCAATTTATATGACGAATAGCATTGTCGTATTTACTTAAATTAAGATTGATTCATTATATTACGACTTAAAAAATAGTGCCAAAAAAGAAAGCAAATTGGGGTTCGAATCCCTTCCCCGGCGCCAACTTACTGATAATGATAAGGTGGTAATTGCGCTTGCTCCCCTTTGGGTAGGCAGATTGGTTCCTAAAAGTCAGAGGAATATGCTTTCAATTCTAAATAGTTTGGACGCAATATAGTGAGGTCTATTCAATCATTTTTGGAAATCTAACAAAGATACTTGTTTCGTTGGTTTTTCAGGTTCTGGTTCTTTAACAAGCGCTGATGTTTCTTCCTCCGCAGGTTCTCCTAACCTTCTGTGGAATTCTGCGCTACTCATCTTCCCAATTTCCCTCAATTTACTTTGAATGACCAAATAGTCGACACGAGTCTTGAGTTTTATAGTGTTTGATTTTCGGTCAAAGGAGCCCAAATTAGGTACTATCCGAAAAAGAGACGCAAAAATCCTTCTCAGACGAGCAAATGATACTGCTAGGTCTTTATTTTCATCTAAGAATTGTTCAATAGTAAATTCTTCTGGTGAACTTGTGACTATTGATCCGAGGAGGCGGCGACCAATAATGGAAGTGAATCGTGAATCCGGAATATCTGGACTCGAAAGGAATTCTCGTGCAGGCGGTCTACACTGCACGCCTATAGTTAAAGCTGCATTTAATTCTTTGTCGATGTGCGTGCCATCAAAAAGTTTCGTACTAATTTGATCTGTTCCGGGAATCTTATCAACAGCCCATATAACTGTGTTTGATATGGATTTCAATTCATTTTGGTGGCTTTTCAAAAAGAGCTGAATTTCTTTTGCTACTTCAAAATAAGTTATTATAACTATTTCTGATCTTTGGAAGTTGGGTATAATGGTGTGAATCACCTTGAGAAATTCATCCGAGGAATAACATTGTAATTGTTTTATCAAACGTGAAACGGTGCTGTTTTCCTGAATACTTGACTTACATTCAGGAATCAAGAGGAGCTTATTCTGTTCATTGTAAATTAATCCATCAGGGAGACTCATGCCTCTAGTTCTTGCCTCTTCCATGTCGGAGAAATGAAATACGTAACCTAATTTTCTCTTAAGGAAGCCATTAATTCCCAAGGGAGCGGTTATACCACTAATTACTGGTTGAGTGAGGGTAATGGCGACTGCAAGAAGGTAATCATGAGGATGCATTAGACTCTCGTTTGAGGTTATGTACGCTCACTCACCTAGCTACACAATACGAGGTATCATTGTTGGGTCAACATATCTCTGGAGAATGCGGATAATCTTTGAGACAGTAGCTACGTTTGTTTCTTTGTATACCGGGGAGATCCTGATTTCATCTTTGGTTGCTGAAAGATACACAGCTGATCTATTTTCAGTGTCAATAACATGGGCTAAGAAGTATGGGTTTCCTCGTTCAAGGATAAAGTTCACCAAGTTTTCATCGTTAATGACTGGAGCACTGAACACTTTCACGACATTGCTAAACCAGTTTTCAGTCATTGTCTCGCTGATTCCAAAAGAGAGAATTTCAAGCAGACCTATTGACCTATCCTCATTTTCTAGTGCTTTAGATTCCCTTTCACCTGATTGTATTATCATTCTTTTTCGTGAAGCATCTCTTAGTATCATTGAATTCTCAATTAGAGGCTGAACAAGCTCTAAGAACGAAAACAAATCGCCCTCTTCAAGAAGCAGTTCACCTTCGTCGGATAGGGCGAACTTGAATACGTGCCCATCCTTTTTTATTGAACAATGCAGTCTCTTCATATAGAAAATGCGTTTAAATTTCTCGTATTCGGATTTCTTTCTTTCAAATAGCTCTTCTTTATCTTTGAATGCCCATCTAACTTCTGAGGAAGTTTTTCCGATTTCTCCAACTGGTCTTAGTTCAATCGTCGCTCGATCAATTTGGTACGCAATTTCCCCAAGAACCCCTTTTGCGATTTCGTCGAAGTTTTCAAGTATCCGAGAATCAATCCATGAAAATGACATATCAGCATTTGCGTGTACTAGTGATTTGAGGCACCCTTGTGCATATTCAAACTTCTCAATGCTGAAAGAAAGCACTGTCACATAGTTTTCGTCTTCATTCCACACCTTCCAAAAGAAACGGTGAACATCCAAATCGTTATCCTTGTTAACATATTCAAGCACGTAGAAGTCTTCCTGAATTGGAGTAATGTTAACAAGCCATCGTCTACGACCATCACTAGAATAACTGTCCATGAATCCTCGAAGACTCAACCACATTCTTTTTCTAATGAAGATTAGATGAACGTAAACAGCGCCTTTGGAAGCTAGCACTACGTTTCTGGCTTCATCCAGAAATGACCGATAATTGTAGCCAATGGGTTTCTGCAAGCTCAAGAGTATCCACCACTCCCATCCCTTATTCCGTAGTAGTCAAGCCATTCAATAAACTGCAATTCAATATAAATAATGTGCCGCCGCGCAAAGTGCATATTTTTTGATGCCTTCAAATCATTGAATGCCTTATGGCTAAACTTTCTTTAATATGTTGTTGCGGATAGCTCTTTAGATTTTACTTCCTTTCTATCGGGTTTTAGTTTTTTATTAGTAAACTGGGGTTCGAGTCCCTTCCCCGGCGCCACTTCAATGTTAGCATGAATACTCGAATCGCGCGTTATTTGCTTTTTTTCTTTCATTTGTCTTTTTTTCTTGACGTAGACTACTGCTGCTGCAAAGGTTGCGACTAA
>Ga0187878_1003479_pt1 | contig 12985 bp, 11 predicted proteins | sample June2016WEW_17_1_FD_132979 | JGI IMG/M metagenome (GOLD analysis project Ga0187878, IMG submission 132979) | Peatland microbial communities from SPRUCE experiment site at the Marcell Experimental Forest, Minnesota, USA - June2016WEW_17_150 | ecosystem: Environmental > Terrestrial > Soil >...
ATACTATGATTCCTTTCCTTACTGAGGGCATGGGGAATGCCCTTTCGGTTATGCTCTTTTCTTTGCGATGTGTTTCATCAGGCCACCGTCGCTGACTAGTTGTTGCATGAACGGTGGAATGGGCTCTATACGAAGCGGACTCCTATCGCTCCCTAAAATCCTGATGCTTCCCTTGTCACCGTCCACTTCGATTTCCTGGCCATCAGAAACCAAGTCCCACAAATCCCTCGATTCAAAAATGGGCAGTCCGATGTTGAAGGCATTGCGATAAAATATGCGTGCAAAACTCTTGGCGACGACGCAGGAAATCCCCACGGACTTGATGGCGATGGGCGCGTGTTCTCTCGATGAGCCGCAGCCGAAGTTTTCCCCCGCTACGATGATGTCGCCGGCGCTGATTTTTTTCATAAATTCAGGGTCGGCGTCTTCCATGCAGTGCATGGCGAGAAACGCAGGATCGGATGATACCAAATAGCGGGCCGCGATGATCGCATCGGTATCTACGTTATCTCCAAATTTCCAGACTTTCCCTCTGAACTTCATAATATTTTACCCTCTACAACTCCTCCGGACCGGCAATCCGTCCCAAGACCGCCGATGCCGCGGCAATAGCAGGACTGGCAAGATATACTTCACTGCCGGTATGACCCATACGCCCGATGAAATTCCTGTTCGTTGTGGAAACGGCCCTCTCGCCATCCGCTAACACGCCCATGTGACCGCCCAGACAGGCGCCGCAGGTCGGCGTGCTGACAGCCGCATGTGCATCGATAAATGTCTCTATGAGGCCTTCCTGCAGTGCTTGCTTATATATTCCCTGTGTGGCGGGCACGATAATCAAACGGACATGGGGCGCCGCCTTCTTCTTCTTGAGAATGCCCGCTGCAACCCGGAGGTCTTCTATTCTGCCGTTGGTGCATGATCCGATAACAACCTGATCAATCCTGACATCGCCCACCTGGCTGATCCCCCTGACGTTTGAAGGAATATGGGGGAATGCCACCTGGGGTTCAATGTTGCTAACATCTATATTGATGACATCGGCATATTGTGCATCGGGGTCGGAGCTATAAAAACTGTAAGGCCGCTTTGCCCTCTCCGCCACATAAGCCTTCGCTATATCGTCCGGTATGAAGATGCCGTTCTTTGCGCCTGCCTCAATGACCATGTTAGCTATGGTCAATCTGTCCGCCATGCTGAGCTGCCCAATGGTCTCGCCTACGAACTCCATCGCCTTGTAAAAAGCGCCATCGACGCCAATTGAGCCAATGATATAGAGGATCAGGTCTTTGCCGGAAACCCATTTTTTCATCTTGCCGGAAAGGACGATCTTCATCGTCTCAGGGACCCTGAGCCACACCTCACCGGTCATCATGGCGGCCGCGAAATCGGTACTCCCGACGCCGGTGGCAAACGCCCCCAGGGCGCCGTATGTGCAGCTATGGCTGTCGGCGCCGATGACCAAGTCTCCGGGGAGGACGATACCCTGTTCGGGAAGGAGGGCATGCTCAATGCCCACAAGGCCTACGTCATAGTAATGGGTTAATCCCTGCTCCCGCGCAAAATCTCTCATGAGCTTACACTGCTGGGCGGAATCGATGTCTTTATTGGGCGTGAAGTGGTCTGGTATGAGCACCACCTTATCGCGGTCAAAGACCTTGATGCCCCCAGCTTTTCTGAATTCCAAGATGGCAATGGGTGCCGTTATGTCATTTCCGAGGGCGATATCCACTCTCGCGTTTATCAGCATTCCCGGATGTATCTCTTTGAGATCTGTGTGGCTGCACAGTATCTTTTCTGTGATGGTCATTCCCACGGCGTTAATTCTCCATTTTTTTATGCGAGTATTTCCTTACACCATTATCCTTTTCTATACAACTTTAACCTTTTTCACATCCCCTTTGAGAAACTCGAGGCGGTTCAGCGCATTGATATAAGCCTTTGCAGATGCAACAATCACATCAGGCTCGGCGCCGCGTCCGGCCACAGAGCGCCCGTTGTACTTGAGTTGCACCATGACTTCTCCCAAGGCATCGGTTCCTCCGGTGATAGCGGAGACTACATATTTGAGCAGGTGGTAGTTGGTCTTGGTAATCTTCCTGATGGCGGCGAAGGTTGCATCCACAGGCCCTACACCAAAACCTGCGTCCTGAATGGTTTTCCCGTCTACCTCCATCTGCATGGTGGCCGTAGGTACGGCCACGTTGCCGCTTACCACAGTCAGATAAATCAGTTTGTACCTCTCGGCAATCTTATACACTTCTTCGTATACAATGGCCTCCAGGTCTTCATCAAAGATATCTTTCTTAACGTCGGCCAGTTCCTTGAACCTGACAAATACCTTCTTAACGTCAGCCGAGGTCAGCTTATAGCCCATTTTCTTCAGATGTTCGGAGACGGCATGACGGCCGGAATGCTTCCCAAGAACCAGATGGGTTCCGGAGATGCCGACGGATTTGGGAGTCATAATTTCATACGTGATCTTCTCCTTGATCAAACCGTCCTGGTGGATACCTGATTCGTGCGCGAACGCGTTGGCCCCGACGATCGCCTTGTTCGGTTGAACCGGTATGCCTGTTATGTGTGTCAAGAGTCTCGATGACTGGTAGATGTTTTCCGTTTTGATTCCCGTGCGAAATCCGTAGAAGTCCTTCCGGGTCGCGAGGGCCATGACGATCTCCTCCATGGCTGCATTCCCGGCCCTTTCTCCGATCCCGTTGATTGTGCATTCCACCTGACGTGCCCCGTGTTTGACGGCAGCGAGAGAATTAGCCACGGCGAGCCCCAGATCGTTATGACAGTGAACGGAAATAACTGCCTTACGGATATTCTTGACTTTTGCAAAGAGATAATCGATCAGACTGCCAAATTCATCAGGCACTATATAACCCACGGTGTCAGGGATGTTCACGGTGGTGGCCCCGGTTGCAATTACTGCTTCCACCATGTCACAGAGATAATCCCAATCCGTTCTTGTGGCATCCATGGGAGAGAACTCCACATTCGGCGTGTAGGAACAGGCACGTGCCACGGCCGCGCGGGCTTCTTTCAGAACCTGGGCCCGTGTCTTTTTGAGCTGGTACTTCAGATGGATATCGGATGACGAAATAAAGGTATGGATCCGTGGATGAGCTGCATCTTTGATGGCCTCCCAGGCGCGGTCGATATCACCCGAATTAGCCCTTGCCAGGGCGGCAATCTGCGGTTCTCTGACCTCACGGGCGATCTGCTGCACAGCCAGAAAGTCTCCATCTGAAGCGATCGGGAATCCTGCCTCAATGATATCTACTCCGAGCTTTTCGAGTTGTCTCGCGATGCGCAGTTTCTCATCCAGGTTCATGCTCGCCCCTGGCGACTGCTCCCCATCCCTGAGCGTCGTGTCAAATATTAAGACCCGCTTTTTCTTTGTATCCATATCTTCCTCCCTTCAATCTGATCCAGAAAATAAAAAAGGCCATGAGCTTCTGGAGCCCATGGCCTTTAGGTACGTTTTATTTGGGGTTGACTACGGATTACCTAAAACCGACGGGCGCCTGCCATTAAGTAAAAGGCGAAGAAGGGCGAGGGCCAGCAGGGTCGCGTTGCTCTTTGAATTAACCAATGCCTTCTTCATGCCGAACGTCACTTTCAGAAAATCCTTTTAATATTAGAATTAGAATAAATGAGAATAGAACCACTGTCAAGGCATTTTTTCAAGAGCACAAAGGGTCACAGGCCAGAAGCGGTGCAGGGAAAGGTCACAGCACGCTCTTTCTTATATCACAGCCGCAACTTGGAGAGGTCCACTTCGTTGATACTTTCGGGCTGCCAGCGGGGCTGATCATCCTTATCTATGATCCGGGCGCGAACGCCTTCCAGGAAGTCTGGATGTCTTACGATAAATTGCAGGGCCCGAAAGTCCGCCTCATAAACATTTTCCATAGGGAGATGCTCGTTGTGGCGCAACAGCTTCAGGGTCAAGGCCAGCGCCGTGGGGGACCTTTCTGAAAGTTCCGACGTAAGGCCTTCACAGGGGGAAAGAAGGATAGGGCACGCCTGAAGGGAATCGAGAATCTCCTGCAGGGATGGTTGTCCTGCAAAATATTCTGCCACCCACGTGTCTATGTCGGGTCTAGGCACTGTATTCCTATCGAAGTAGATTTTGATCTTCCTCATTAGCAGGGCCAGCAGTTCCTTCGCGCTTGAGATGCCCTTTGTCTTGAATCTTTCGATGGAACTGATCAAATCATTGACCTTGTCCGCGGATGTCAAATGTGTTGCGACACCGACGCGGACACACTCACTGCCCTTCAATTCATGACTGGTCAAAGCCAGGTATTCCGGATAGCCGGGCAAACACTTGCTATACATCCATCCGGTTGCGCCCACATCGGGGAAGAAACCGATCCTCGTTTCCGGCATGGCCATCCGCGTCTTTTCCGTTGCAATCACCCAGTCTGCGCCCGCTGCAATGCCGAGGCCGCCACCCATTGTGATGCCGTCTGCTATGACAATTACTGGTTTGGGAGATCGCTGGATCATCAGATCGAGACTGAATTCCTCGAGAAAAAATTTGTTTACGTCATCCAGGTCGTTGTTTCTCATATCGGCTGCGATGCGCCTGATATCTCCGCCGGCGCAGAATCCCCTGTCACCAAGGCCATAGAAAAGGATAAGTTTGCATTCGTCATCCGCAAGCGCTTCATTAAAATAGGCCGTTATAAGCCGGACCATCTCCAGGTTGAGACTGTTCAGCGCCTCTTTTCTATTCAAGATGATCGACATGCCGGAACTGGTCTTGCGCATTATGACGGAAGACTTTTTAGAATTGTTGCTCTTCATAAGGGTGACCTGTTCTCTAAAGAAAATTCACCACAGAAACTACTCTAAATTTCATCGTAAAAAGATCGCCCTTATTCTCAATCTTCTTTTTCCAGGTCGGCTTCCGCATTCAGGGTAATGTTGATATGCTTCCCCACTGTGAATCCCCCCGGGTATTTATAGTTCCACATCATTCCGAAATCTTCCCGCTGGAGGTAAGCCGTTGCGGCAAATCCCATAGTGGTATACGAACCGGTTTCGTCTGTGAAGTAGGTCGGACCGAAAAATTCGGCGTGAAGGAGAGCGGGCTTTTCCACGCCGCAAATCGTGAGGCGTCCATGGACCTTGAACAAGTTGCTTCCGACCTCTTCGATTCTAGTACTCTTGAAAATAATATGGGGATACTTTTCCACATCGAAAAAATCCGAACTCCGGAGATGGTTGTCTCTGGCTTCAACGCCGGTGAAAATGCTTGCCGCGTCCATCTCGATCTCCATATATGCACTGGCTATATCCGATGGGTCAAAGTTGATGAAACCGGAGATTTTATTGAATTGACCGTGAACATCGTTTATCATCAAGTGGCGCACCGTGAAATGGGCCACTGTATGATCCGTGTCGATAATCCATTTTACCATATGAAAACTCCTCCATCACTATTCATCGAGACATCGTATTTTCGATTTTCCCGAGAAGAAAGATCATCTAAGAAGAAGAAATCATAGTTGGATATTAACATGTTGTGGAGTCAGTTCTATAAGGAGAATGCTAAATTACATCTTAGAATAATCTTATTTATCTGTCATCCAATGGATTAAAGAATTTACTTTGCAGGAAGGATGTCCTTTTAAGACATCAATCCGTATTAGGGTAAGGAAATATGTTCGACTGCCGGCCGCGAAATCCCCAAAAATATTTTTGACCTCGATGAGAGATATGGGTATTATAGTAATGATTATTGCATTTGCTGATTAACATCATTGCTTTTCGTTCTATATGGACAGGTCGTCCGCTCATGTGGTCCGGGAAATGTTAATGCAACCAAACAAATGAATGAAATTTGAGAAAGGAGGTATCTGTCATGTTTGTGGCCATAATCAATTTCCCGCCGATAAAGGCAGGAAAGGATGCCGAATTTAAGGAATGGTTCGCCTGGTCAAATAAAGAGTTTGCGAAGCACAAAGGATTCGTTAGCCGGCGATTGTTGAAACCCCTGAAGGAGGGTAACTACGCTGCTGTTGTAGAACATGATAGTCGTGAAACCTTTATGGCTATGCATACCAGTCCCATTCATGACGAGGCAGGCAAACGTGTTGCGCCTCTATTTGACGGTCACCCAACGCCTCAGTTTTACGAGGTGATCGCCGGGTAATATGGATGGACCTTGTTGATCAAACTGTAAGAGAGTTAGTCATAGGAAGAAGGGAGATAGCGTATGAAGTTACATATTAAAAGCAACGTGTCATGGGTTGGTAAGATAGATTGGGAGCTCAGGAAGTTTCATGGAGATGAATATTCCACACATCGCGGGTCGACCTATAATTCGTATCTCATCGAAGAAGAGAAGGTGGCTTTAATCGATACGGCATGGCTTCCGTTCGCAAAAGAATATGTTGAGAACCTGCGAAAAATAATTGATCTAAAAAAAATCGACTATGTTATTGCAAACCATGCGGAGATCGATCACAGCGGCTCCCTGCCCGAGCTCATGAGCCATATCCCCGGTACGCCCATATACTGTACTGCAAACGGCATCAAATCCCTTAAGGGCCACTACCATCAGGATTGGGACTTCCATGCAGTAAAAACAGGAGACCGTCTGAGTTTAGGGGAAAAGGAATTGATTTTTGTAGAAGCGCCGATGCTTCACTGGCCCGACACCATGTTTTGCTACCTGACGGGCGATAATATCTTGTTCAGCAACGATGCATTCGGTCAGCACTATGCAACGGAATTCATGTTTAATGATCTTGTCGACCGTGCCGAACTGATGGAGGAATGTATAAAGTATTATGCGAATATCCTCACGCCGTTTAGTGCTTTCGTCGGCAAAAAAATTAAGGAGGTCTTATCCTTCAAATTGCCCGTGGATATTATCTGCACAAGCCATGGCGTCATCTGGCGGGACAACCCCGTTCAGATTGTTGAGCAGTATCTGAAATGGGCTGATAGCTATAAAGAAAACCAGATCACCATCATTTACGATTCCATGTGGAACGGCACCCGCGTCATGGCGGAAAACATAGCTTCCGGCATTAAGCAATCTGATCAGAAGGTAAATGTGAAGTTGTACAATCTCTCCAAATCGGACAAGAATGACGTGATCACGGAGATTTTTAAATCAAAGGCCGTTCTTGTCGGTTCCCCGACCATAAACCGGGGTATCCTGACTGCTGTCGCCGCCCTCCTCGAAGAAATAAAAGGTTTGAAATTCCAGGGCAAGAAAGCGGCTGCCTTCGGATGCTACGGCTGGAGCGGTGAATCCGTAAAGGTCATTTCAGAGAACCTTGAATCAGCCGGCTTCAAGGTGGTCGATGGGGGCATAAAAACCCTGTGGAATCCGGATACCGAAAGCATTGGGGCATGCGTTGAATATGGAAAGAAGGTGGTCGGGCTGTTTGATTAGATGCAGAAGATATTGGAAATCGCCACAACATTTTGCGAAGATCGGAACTGAATTTTTTTGAGACGATGCGAAATATAAAAGATTGGTTGTATCGAAACTCCGGAAGTCAACACGATGATCATCCGGAAGGTGGAGGTCGCCTTCCGGATGGTCGTTAGAAAGGAATATCTTACCAGTTGCCTCTCATCATGCCCGGGTTTCCGCCCATGCCTGGGCCACCACCCATGCCTGGGCCACCACCCATGCCGGGGCCACCACCCATGCCGGGGCCGCCCTTCATACCGGGGCCAAAACCGCGTCCCATTTTGAATGACTTCAGCTTTTCCTGCTGTTCGGGTGTCAAGACCTTGAGAACCTCCAGCCGATAAGCAGTCATTTTATCCTGCATTTGATCGCGAAGGGATCTGATCTCTTTCTGCGCCGCCGTAATCTTGTTCTGATCGGGATTTGTCTGCAGCCAGAGCAGCCTTAAATCGCCACGCTTGCTGAACATCTTGTCCTTGAGGGGCTTCGTGTCCCTTAGGTTGGCTTCACGCAGGGAATTGATTTTTGCCGTCTGTTCGGGTGTCAGATTGAGCCGGGATAGAAATGATGTATCGGGCCCATAGCAATCTGCTCCGCCATGCCCTCTTCCCTGGCCCGGACCGTAGGCAAAGGCATAAGCCGATAAAGCCATCACGACAAGCACTGTTACTACCGTCATTGTTAATTTTTTCATGGTTACATTCTCCTTAGATATTATTTCTTTCTTTTTCTTGTATGCAGAGCAAGGGTTGTGCCAGATTAATTTCAGAACATGTAACGTGGTTATATAACGATGGTATTGGCGAATCATCTACGTTACTCAACACCCTGTCTGATTCTCTAAAGAAAAAATATGGATAAGAAGTATCCACTTATGGTATCCAGTTGAATAAAAAATATCCAGATGAACACGAAGAACAAGATTAATGAAAGAAGCAGGAAATTCTGGGCCGGTGTCTCGCCCTGGTTTATCATCGGGGCCGTGGTCATCATTGTGCCCGTCTTTGTCGTATTGACCATCCAGAGTATAAACAAACAGAAGGAATACACTGCCCAGCTCTTGATCGAAAAGGGAGCGGCGCTGATAAGATCCTTTGAAGCTGGCGCGAGAACGGGCATAGGAATGCGATGGAGCAGTTTTCAACTCCAGAAGTTGTTGATTGAAACAGCGCAGCAGCCGGACATCGATCATCTGATTGTAACTGATGCAGAGGGTACGATCGTGGCCGACAGCGATCCCTCTATGATTGGGGAAACATACGGGACGGATCTTGATCTCGCGCGTCTTGCTGCCTTAAAACAAGTGGAATGGCGGCAGGTTCCCAATCCAGAAGGCGCCGATACATTTGAAGTATACCGGCAATTTTCTCCGACAGAGAAACCTTTTCAGGGATTTGGGAGAGGACCAAAATCAGATAAGCAACCATTGCCGCGAGCAACGGATAAGTCGGCGGGAGCATCGTCGGGATTCATAATTTTTGTCGGGATGGATATGGGGCCGGTCATTGCGGCAAGAGAGCAGGATACACGTCATACCGTCTTGATTGCCGCCATCCTTATTCTGATTGGATGTTCGGGAGTCATCTCTCTTTTTCTCGCCCAAGGGTATCGCTCGGCAAAGACCTCCTTCTCCAGAATAAAAATATTTTCCGACAGCCTCGTGGAAAATATGCCCATCGGCCTCGTTGCCATAAATGACCGGGAGGAAATCATCTCATTTAACCAGACCGCCGAATCCATCCTGGGCTATTCACATCCGGATGTCCTGGGAAAGAATGCCCAAGAGATCATACCCTCGCCGTGCATGGCCTTACTGCAAGGCCTGAAACCTGAGAAAAAAGTAATCGAGAAGGAAATAGAATGCCCTCTTGCAGATGGCAGAACAATTTCCCTCGAGGTGATCGCAACAGCCCTGGAGGAAGATAACGGCAAATCTCTTGGCTATGTAATACTTTTCAGAGACATCACCGAGATGCAGCATCTGAAGAAAGAAATGGAACGAAGCCAACGCCTCGCATCAGTGGGCAGTCTGGCAGCCGGGATCGCCCATGAAATAAGGAATCCCCTGAGTTCCATCAAAGGATTCGCCACTTTTTTCAAAGAGCGCTACCGGGATAACTCTGAGGATCAGAAGACCGCAGACATCATGGTTCAGGAGGTAGAAAGGCTAAACAGGGTTATCGGCCAGCTCCTTGAATTTGCAAAGCCGATGGAGATGAAGAAACATTGGACTTCCATAGAGGAGATGATAAGACATACTCTGAAAATGATCGAAGGCCAGGCCAAGGCCAAAAACGTTGCCGTTCGCACAGACCTGCATGAGCATTTAGGGGATATCTTCATAGATAAAGATAAAATCACGCAGGTGCTGCTCAATCTGTATTTGAATGCCCTGGAAGCCATGGACAAAGGCGGCACGCTTACGGTAGCAGTCCTGCCACACGAGGGCCGCATGGTTAGGATCGATGTTATCGACACGGGAAGAGGTATCGATGAAAAGGATCTTGCCCGCATCTTTGATCCATACTTTACGACCAGGTCTTCGGGAACAGGTCTTGGGCTCGCCATTGTCCATAAAATAATGGAATCCCACGACGGTGAGCTCAGGGTGACAAGTGAACCCGAGAAGGGAACCACAGTGTCAATCTTTCTGCCGGTCGGCCCGGTATCTAAGGAGTGCGCGTAACATTTTTATTGGTTCAGGTCTCTGCTTGAACCCAAGAGACGGACATTGGTGAATGAGATATATGAAAATGAAAAATACTATTTTGGTCGTAGATGACGATCTTGCCCATCGGACAATGTTAAGGACGCTGCTTGGAGGCTGGGGATATGATGTTACCGAAGCCGACGACGGTGGAAAGGCCGTCGAAGCCGTTTCACAGAAACCATTTGATCTGATTCTGATGGACATTCGCATGCTCAAAGTCTCCGGATTAGAGGCCCTTGCGGAGATAAAGAAACTCAACCCTGCTATCCCCGTCATCATCATGACTGCGTATGCCTCGGTGGAAACGGCGGTAAAGGCCCTCAAAGAAGGAGCCTACGATTATCTTACCAAGCCTCTTGATTTTGACGAACTGAAACTGACCATCGAACGGTCTATGGAACACAGCCACTTGAGGGAGGAGAACCGCCACCTCCGGGAGAGTCTTGCCACTCAATTTGACAGTCAACACTTAATCGGGCACAGCTCGGCCATGACGAGACTCATCGAAACCATGGTCCAGGTTGCGCCTTCTGAGGCAACTGTTCTGATTACCGGCGAGTCCGGAACAGGAAAGGAAATGATTGCAGGAGCCATCCATTTCAACAGCCTCCGGAAAAACGGCCCTTTCGTAAAAATCAACTGCGCCGCGATTACGGAAACACTTCTCGAATCCGAGCTTTTCGGCCATGAAAAAGGCGCCTTTACCGGCGCCGAAAGAAGGAAGGAGGGAAAATTTCGTCAGGCCGAGGGCGGTACTCTCTTCCTCGATGAAGTGAGCGAGATGTCTCCCGCCATGCAGGTCAAGCTATTACGCGTTTTGCAGGAAAGGGAAATCACCCGCGTGGGTGGCGACGATGTCATCAAGGTGGACGTGCGGGTTATCGCAGCCACCAACAAGGATCTGGCGCGCGAAATTGAGGAGAGACGTTTCCGCGATGATCTTTATTACCGTCTGAATGTAGTAACGCTTAACGTTCCGCCGCTGAGGGAACGGAGGGAGGACATACCGCTTATTGCCCGGCACTTTCTCACCTTGTTTGCCAAGAAGAATCACAAAAGCATCAAGGGATTCACCCCTCAGGCCATGGATCGGCTCCTGAAGAATAATTGGCCGGGTAACGTCCGGGAACTGATGAACGCCGTCGAACGGGCGGTTGTGCTTTCCCGCTCGGAATACCTCGGTGAGGAGGAATTCACCCTCGTCTTCCCGGCAGAGCCGCAGGAGAAAGAAACGCAGGTTCAGCAGCCAGGCGTATCAGAACCGTCTCTAGAGTCTGTAGAAAAGGAAACGATCCTGAAGGCGCTGGAAACGGCCGGCGGAAACAAGAGCGAAGCAGCCAGACGGCTCGGCATCACCCGGCGTACGCTGCACCTGAAGCTGAAAAAGTATGGTATGATGTAAAAGGGAAAATTCTTGCCGACGCCTAAATCAAACCGGCTACGAGGCTGCCTACTTCGCTCGTTGAATAACCCATCTGTCCGGCGGACATGCTCTTAACCTTCTCGGCTACAACCTTCATGACGGCTCTTTCGATGGCTGCGGCCGCATTATCTTCTCCCAATGTTTCCAGCATCATCTGCCCGGCCATGATGGCGGCAAGCGGATTGACCACGTTCAGCCCCGTGTACTTGGGCGCTGAGCCGCCTATGGGTTCAAACATGGAAACGCCCTCCGGATTTATATTGCCGCCCGCGGCTATGCCCATGCCTCCCTGGATCATCGCTCCCAGATCGGTGATGATGTCGCCGAACAGGTTGTCCGTCACAATCACATCGAACCATTCGGGGTTCTTCACCATCCACATACACGTCGCATCCACATGGGCGTATTCGGTCTTAATATCGGGATATTCCTTGGCCACTTCGTAGAATGTCCGCTCCCACAGGTCGAAGGCATACGTCAGCACATTTGTCTTTCCGCATAGCGTCAGCTTCTTTGCCTTGTTGCGTTTGCGGCAGTATTCGAAGGCGAACCTCACACAGCGCTCCACACCTTTGCGCGTGTTGATGGATTCCTGTGTCGCGATCTCGTCTGCCGTGCCTTTCTTCAAGAACCCGCCCGCGCCTGCATAAAGGCCTTCGGTGTTTTCCCTGACGACGACGAAATCTATATCCTCCGGTTTCTTATCTTTGAGAGGCGTGTCGACGCCGGCGTAGAGCTTGACAGGTCTCAGATTTATGTATTGATCTAGGCTGAACCGGAGCTTAAGGAGGATGCCCTTCTCCAGGACGCCCGCTTTTACATCGGGATGGCCGATGGCGCCGAGATATATTGCATCGAACTTCCTCAGCTCTTCAATAGTTTCATCGCTCAATATCTCGCCTGTGCGCTTATATCGCTCCCCGCCCAAATCATAATGGGATAGGTCCAGTTTGAAACCATACTTTGCGGACGCAGCCTTGAGGACCTTCAATCCTTCTGCAATTACCTCGGGTCCTGTTCCATCACCCGGCACTACGGCGATTCTGTACGACTTACCCATTATATTTTCCTCCCACGGATAGTTTGATTATAATCCCAACCGGTCGCTGATTTCTTTCATTGCCCCAAGACTGATCTCCGCAAATTCAGCCAATGGAATGCCGAGTTTTTCACATTCCATGATCGTATCCCGATTGACGGATGCCGCAAAGGCCTTTTCCTTCATTCTCTTGGTAACTGATTTTGTCTTCACGCTTGCCAATTTTTTATCGGGATAAACGAGGGCAGTAGCCGCGATCATGCCGGTGATGGTCTCGCCTGCGGCGAGAGCGTGGTGGAATACAGTATTCCTCTTCACGCCCCAGGCATCTTCATTGTGCATCTTAATGGCGTCAATAATCTC
>Ga0187878_1003482_pt1 | contig 12972 bp, 13 predicted proteins | sample June2016WEW_17_1_FD_132979 | JGI IMG/M metagenome (GOLD analysis project Ga0187878, IMG submission 132979) | Peatland microbial communities from SPRUCE experiment site at the Marcell Experimental Forest, Minnesota, USA - June2016WEW_17_150 | ecosystem: Environmental > Terrestrial > Soil >...
CATGGAGTTGCCTCCAGTAGTAGAGGAAAGGGATCGTGAACCGCCCATGGTATTGGACAGGCCGGTGCCGGTACCCAGGCCCCCCTGCCCTGTTGTCCCGCGCTGGTTCGTGCCCACACCGGTCTGGCCGGGAGCGCCGGTCTGCTGCCCTCCGATCGTTGTGCCGCTATCGCCACCGAAAAGAAGCGCGAGCACCCCGGCAATGTTGGAGGCAGTGCCGTTCTCGACCGTGTAGATGAATGTCTGGACGCTTCTGCCGGTAGTCGTATCCAGCACTTTGATCCAACGTTTTACCTCCTCCAAGGCTCTTTTGGAGTTGGCCATAACCAGGATGGCATTGAGGCGGTCCAGCGAGACCATGTTGATGCCGGTGTTGCTGTCTTTGGCGCCACCGAAGACCTTTTTCAAGTCGTCGAGCACATCGCCCGCGGCATTGTATTTGATCTCGATCAGCTCGACCAGATCTGCTTGCATATAGGTGCTATCCAGGAGGTGGACAACCTCCAGCAGTTTCTGGACGTTATCGGTGTAGTCGGTGATGATCAGCATGTTCTGCCGCTCGTAGGGCATGATCACGCCGCCCTCGGTCATGAACAGCTTGATCGGTTCGACGAGGCTCTGAACCGGAACGAACTCCGCACGAATGATGTGGGTCGCCAACCGGGGACCATCCGGACTTGCAGGCCGAGCCTGTGCCGAAGGAGTCGCCTGCGCCTGGAGCGGATTCTGGGCTGGGGCTGTACCCGGCCTAGTCTGGCCCGTAGCGGCGCCCGGCGGAGTCTGAACAGCATTCACAGGCTGAATCGGTGTGGCGGAAGGCGGCGCCGTGTCGGGCGGCTTGACCGTGCCGTCGGCCGGCACGTCCGTCTTCTTTGGAGTCTCCTTGTCCTGAGCCGGCTTTGGCGGCGGAGGCGGGAGGGTGTCCACGATCTCCAAGCCCTCTTTCAGGCCCTGCGAGATGGGCACGATCTTGTAAAAATTCCCGGACCTCACAAGCGCCGCGTTGTTGTTTTTCAGGACGATGTTGAATATTGGGATCACATCTTGTTTTGACATGGGCGCGGAACTGTAAATGTAAACGGTTCCCTTCACATCCGGGTCGATCAGGATCGGAGTGATTCCCAGCATGTCCGCAATCTGAGTAATAAAGTCATACAAAGGCGCATTGTCGTATTTGAGCTGGATCTGATCGGCGGAGAGAGGCGCACGTTGGACAATCCCCGGTAGGGCCGATTGGGCGGGCGCGGCCGGCGTCGGGACTGGCGTCGCCGGGGATGGCGTTTGGGCGGGCGGCGTGGTCTTCTGCAGATCCTGCAAAATCTTCTCCAGCGCTTTGCGCCGCTCCTCCGCGGTCTGGGCCTGAGTCTGGCCCGGGCTACCGGGCGGGGGTATCCCCTGGGATGCGGTCTCAGCCAGCGTGATGCTGCATGTTGCGGCCGAAAGAAAAACAAGGCAAGCGATCCATGGGTTTTGTTTAAAGGTTCGCACGTGACTCCCTCTTGATGACAGATTTATGGGCTTACTTTTTTATTGGCGGCGCAGGCTGTTGCGCCGGTTGGTTCGGAAGCGGAAATGCCCCGAACGGCGAATTCATGATGATCCTTCCCTGGGAATCAACGGTCTGATTCCATACACCCGTCGGGGCGGGGGCTTGTACGGCCGGCAGCTGCTGGCTCTGCTGGCCAATCGGGACGGTAGCGCGTTGTTGATTGGCACCCCCGCCGGGCTGAACGACGCGCGCTCCTCCGCTCGATCCCGGAAACGGAGGTGCGCCCGGCCGGCCTGCGGACGCCGAGGTCACAACCATGCCCATTTGCCCCGGGGCCCCTGTGGCGGCACCGAAATTGACGACCCGAGAAGCGATGATCGGAGTCTTGCCTCCCTGGGTAGGTTTGGCGGTGTCGTATAGAGGAATAACTTCCCGGCTCGTGCCGTATTCGAGAACCATGCCGTTGTCGGTAATATCCGTCACCACGAACCCGCGATAGTTGTCTCCAAGTCTGATGTTCTGAGTGCGCCGCGCGTTCGGAGTGTTGGCCGGCGCGGGATCGTTGATCATGGCCAGCCGTTGGGATCCGGAGACTATGACCCCGACAAGGATGGGCTTGATATCCAGAACCCTGGCCTCCGGCGGCGGCGGAGGTGTATCCACCGTCTTTTCCTCAAGCTTGCGAGACTCGGCGAACAGATCCTGAGCCGGGATGACGGCAAACTCCGCATCCGTGTATTTTTTGGTGAGCTGAAGTTGTGAAAGCCCGCCGTCCGCGGCACCTTTCTTCTTCGCGGGTTGAATCCGGACAAGATTGGAGATGCTATTGCTCGTATTAAAAAGCTTGACTGAAACATTGAGTTGCCAGGCCAGCAGTCCTGCGCCCAGAAGCAGCATCAGATTGATGGCAGTCCATTTTTTGGTCATATCAGCCTCAGTTCTTTCGGACTCCTATTTCCCGCCGGCGGCGGTTTCCGCGGGTTTTGCCGCGGGGGCCGGGGTCGCGACCAGGCCGGTGACGTTCAGCCTTGGCCGGATCTCGTCCTTGTTGCGCAGACGCATCCCCTGGATAAAAAGGTCGTCCACCTTCAAAAACTTCTCATAGTTTTCAATCCCCGTGATCAGCCGTACCAGCTGATCCAGGGTGCAATTCATGTCCAGTTGAACCGTGACCTTTGTCAGGTTATCCGGGAGCTTCTGCTCAGGCATGATGGTTTTGCGCGAGATCTCCACCTGGTTCGAATCGGCAAGATCCTGCAGCACCTTCTGCAACGCCGCTCCGGCGGCGGAAGGGTTGTCTCCCGGCAGCAGGCGATTCAGATCCTGAGTCAACCTTTGCTGGTCCTGGGCGATGCGCGCCTTGAAACTCTCTTCCTGGCTGATCAGCTCCCGCTGCCTTTGCAGCAGATTCGCCCTGTTCTGGACCGAGGTGGACAGATCTTCCGGAAGGAGCATCGGCACCAGGTAAAAAGCGATCGCCACCAAGGCAATGCCCGCGCCGGCCATCAGAAACCTTTGTTCTCTTGTAGATATCTTCACGGCTATTTCTCACACTTCGCTTGAAGGGTGAATACGTCTTTCCCCGTCTGCATGTTTTTAAAGGTAGCTGATTGGGTTCTCGCGTCTTTCAGCAACGGCGACTTTTCAATCTTGGGAATCAGATCCGAAGAAGAAGATGGCGGACTCTGCCCCTGCAGCATGATCGTACAATCCGTGTTATGGTAAAGCGTAAGGTACGTATCAGATGGAAGTATGCCGGTCAGTTCCCGCAGGATTTCCAGATTCTGATCGCGCTGGCTCAAAAGCGTTTCGAGAGAAGAGACTCGCTTGTCGAGGGCCTGCAACTGGGCCTGCAAATCTCTCGCGTGATTGGTGGGCTCATCGAGAGATTTCTTCTCCTCATCCAGATTGCGAATGAGGATTCGCTGCTGAACCATCTGGTGGAAGCCCAACCCCGCGATCATGCCGGCAATGGCCAGGCCAAGAATGATTGTGGGAATGTAAGCCCAACGCTGTTGGTGCACTCTCAGCTCAACGGGCAGCAGGTTGAGCCTCATGGCCAGCCGGCGTGTGATTCCTGCATACGCCAGCCCCAAGGAGGTCGCGGAATCCTTGAGAGAGGCCTTGAGCTGGGGCGACATCTCGAAGCGGAGCTTGGTGGCCATCAGCTCGCAGCCCGGCACCTCCTCCCCCAACTCTTGAATCAGGCTCTCCGACTCCTCCCCGGCCATGAGGATGCTCTCGATGTTCTCTTCCGGGTCCAATCGCACCTTACCAACGGCGACTTCCATCTCGCTCAGCAAGAGCTGCTTTAAGGACATTTCTCCCTGCCTGGCGGCATCCCTGCCGTATACAATCGCGCCGCCGCGCAGCACGACGAGCTCGATTCCCGCGGGCTTCAGATCGGCTAAGAGGAAGGTCTTGTCCCGGGCTCCCTCACGCGTTCCCAACAACATGTTGGCGAGAGCCACCGATCCGGCCGTGACAGCGGCTGGGCGGATTCCGAGCTGGCGCATGGCTTCCAGGTGGGCATCCAGACTGGATTTCCGGATCATGACCACCAGGACGTGTATCCGCTTGTCGGTCTTGCCGTTCCTGATGGGCACATAATCGTAGTACAGCTTCTCCTCTTCGGTCGGCTCAAAAGACTGCACTTGGTAGAGCATGACCTGTTTCAGGTTGTCCTCAACTTCCTTGGGCAGATCGAGGTAGCGCAGAATGACGTCTTTGCGGGGAATGCCGAGCACGATGTTGTCTCGGGTGAGTTTCTCCGCCTTAAAAAAATCGTCGATTTCGCTGCGTACTTGTGCCTGATCGCGCTGACGATAGCCGGAGATTCGTACGAATTTGGTGAACGTGCCGCCGGCGAAGTTGCTTCTTAGACAGGAAATCAGCAGATCCTCCTGTCTGATTTCAATCCCCACGCTGGTCTTTAGATAAATCACTTTTTTCGCCTTACCAGTTTGGAACGTTCTCGTTCCAGTAAAGGACCGTGTATTTTTCCTGCCCATTAAGATTGATCCGGACAACCGCGCGAACGATTCTGCGCGCCTTCGAGTCCATCCTGTGGGCCGATGCGGTCAGGGTGAAAATGGAGGTCCGCTGCCATGTGAGGTTGGACATTACCGTCGGCCCCGGGTTCGGAACCACATCTCTATTGAGGTCATCAACGGTAACGAATGGTTTAACTTGACGGCGCTCGTAGATCGCCTGTGCCGCCGCGGGAGGCATGCCCGGAATCGACAGCAGCACCGGAAGTGGAGCGGAATTGATATTGATCCGGTTACCAGTGCCATATACGGTCAAATACTTCGAAAGCCCATAGCGCTCGATGATCTGTCCATCGGGCGTCCTTTCCCGGCGCCCGTAATAGTACTCGGGAGTCACACCTCGGACGAGCAGGAGCTCCTCCACGGCCTTCATTCTCCCGCCGTCTTTCCAGATCGCGTACGGAGGCTGCAGAGTCTGGTAGTAGCTGTCTTTGGCGCCATTGGCGCGAGGGATGTCACCGGGAATGCGCCAATCCAGGATGGAATCCACGATGATGTCGGCATCGGGCTCGCCTATGCCAACCACCTGGACCAGAGCCCTCAGTTGGTCCTCGCTGGCGAAGTTAAGATTGATCTTCCCCGACTCGTCCTGGATATCGACATCAAATTCCCCATCGCCGAAGGTTCCCGAGACTTTACCCAGGTCGACGGCGTCGAACTGCTGCCCCTGAAGATTAGGCAATCCTTGCGCCACGCCCGAATACATCTTTTGATAGAGTTGGTAAACGGTTGTAGCGATCCCGGCTCGCGCAATGTAATAAGCATCGACCAGATCGCGCGCGTTGCGCGCAGCGCCCACCTCAACGAAGGTCTCGCGCGCGAAGCTGAGCGCAATAACGGAGAGAATCGTCAGAATCCACAGCAGGGCGATCAAAATAACGCCCTGATTGGCTTTGCGTGCGTTGATCATCGGATCGGAATCTCCCACTATTTTCATCGAAGGCCGCATCATGGAAACCGGCCTCCTCTTCCTCCGCCAGGAAATGGAACATTATCGTCCGGGCCTCTCCGTCCACCACCGGCGGGCGGAAAACCAAAACCCGGTCCTCGCCGCCCTCCTGGAGGCGGGCCGTTGGCTCCGGTGCCTCTGCGACCACTACCGGGCGGGGCATTAAAACCGGGGGACCCACCCCTCCGGCCCTCGAACGGATCCACAAAAGAAGGCTGCGTGGTATCAGTTTCCGCCATGATCGGAATGATTACCTGCCGGCTCTGAACGGCCCCATTGGTGTCGCGGGTATTGACTGTCATCGACAAAGCCGTTGGTAATCCGGCATTATCCTGGGCATCCCATGTCTTGACCCATTGAGGCGGAACTGTGCCGTTGCCAGGGTCATAGTATTCAAACGACAGGCCGGCAAGATGCTCGAAGATGGTGGTAACGGGCACGTCAAGCAAATCAAAATTAACGTCCAGGGTCGGATCTCCGCCGAGGTACCGCGTCTCGCGCTCGACGAGTGCATAGTCCCCGTCGTTTCCGGCTACCACTTCATAGGAAACCACTGCCAAACCGGGGTTGTCGCGAAAACGGAGCGCGCAGAGCGAGATGAACTCAACACTCGTGTCCGATCCGACGAATATCGGAAACTGCCCCGCTCCGGTCTGCAGATCGAGAGGAGGAACCAGACTGGAAATGGATGCCATCTGCTTCTGAATCAGATCCAGCGTGGCACGGCGCCGCTGGTTCTCATCCATGAACTCCGTGCCGCGCTTCCAGGATGAAATGCTGATGCGCAATACCGCCCAAATACATAGCGCCATCATCGCGATCAGCGTGACCGAGATCATCATCTCGATGAGGGTGAAACCCTCGGCTCGCGTTCTTAGATGTGGTCTCCGTGGGTTTATCATCTCGGCACCTGGGTACCAGGAGGTAAGGCGTTGACCAGTTTCAGCGTTTGCAGCTCAAAATCCGGTTTTGGGGAATTAGGTCCCGTGACATCCACAACATAGGAAAGCGCCTTGGGCATCACCATTTGATTGAGCTGCGAGTTCGGCGGGGCCGATGGCAAGGGCGGCATCTCGACTTCGCTGATCTGAACGGACCAGCGCGTGCCGTCTTCAAAGTCGCCGTTGAGCGTGGCGGCACCATTGATGGAGTCATCAAGCAGCGCCAATTCCATTACCGCCTGGGCGTGCTCGATCAGGCGGGACTGGCCCCTTACCTTCCGGATATGGCCTAGCGAACCCGAAATCAGCGACAGCGTCAGAGCAACCCCGACGGCCAGCACGGTCAGTGCCACCAGTACTTCCAGAAGAGTGAACCCTGATTCTCGCTTCACGGCGCCTTCTCTCCCGCAGTCGATAGGATCCGAGCCCCGCCGGTGATCGGATCCAATATGATCCTCAGGCTCGCCCCCGAATCAGCCTTTACCAGGATCTGTGCATCCTCCGAACTCCCGTTTGGAAGGAATCGAATCACCAGCTGGCCCTGCGGTTGTTCCTCTCCGGTACCGCTCAACCCCAGAATCTTGACGTCATCGGGGGGGTGAAATGTCCGTGGGCCGTCGCCCACCTCGTCCGACACTGTCACTTGCTGCGCCTGGGAGTCCACCAATACCAACATTACCTTCTGCTCCGTCACGGCCGACTCCCTGGCGACGCGCAAGGCATTGACCACGTCCCGTCCAACAGCGCGCAGATGAAACGCCGTTTTGCCCCGCGACATCGACGGATATACCATCGTAAGCACAAGGCTCATGACAACGAGAACCAGGATAAGTTCGAGGAGCGAGAAGCCGCTCTCACGCGTTTGCGTGGGGGCTTCACTTCCAGTTACCGATTTCGTCACCTTGACCTTCCGTTCCACTTGGCCCTAAGGAGAGGAGATCAAACTCGTTCGCATGCGTTCCCGGGCATCGGTAAACGTAGGGCTTCCCCCACGGATCCATAGGAACCGCCTTGTTGATATAAGGACCTTTCCACGAATCGACGTTCCCCGGATTTGAAACCAGGGCTTCCAGCCCTTCGGAGTTGGTCGGATAGCGACCTACGTCGAAGGCAAACATCGAGAGGGCGCCCTCGAGCTCATGGATCTGGATGCGCGCGATTTCTACCTTGCTCTTTGACAGATGTTTGGTGATGTTGGGCACCACGACTGCCGCCAGTAGCCCCAAAATCACGAGCACGACGATAAGTTCAATGAGCGTAAATCCCTTTTCGGAGATTCTGGTTTCACTGGTAGCCGACATTTTCCCTCCCCGGTGCCGTTGTCTCGAACAGATGTCCCGCGGCACGTCGGCCGCTCGAAGCCATGACCCGGCAACATCAGGTGTTTGAACAACCATACGATTCCCTCCGCGCCGCGGAGCGGCGCTTTGGAGTGCGGCGGCAAGACGCCGCTTTTGGAGCTATCTCCTGCCACCGTGCTCCAAAGTGACATCCTAGAGTGGCATGTCGTTGATGCTGAAAATGGCCAGCAGCATCGAGACCACGATCGTGCCAATGATGATGCCCATCGCCAGAATCAGGGCCGGCTCGAAGAAGGCGATGAGGTTTTTAATGGCGTTGCGAACCTCGACGTCATAGACTTCGGCCACCTGGATCAGCATGGTGTCGAGCTTGCCCGACTCCTCCCCTACTTCGATCAGGTGCATCGCAAGCGGCGGGAAGACGCCGCTTTGTTTCATCGGTTGAGCAATCCCTTCCCCTTTTTTGATTCCGTTGCGAATCGGCTCGATCGTGGTGGCGATGGCCTGATTCGATAGGATCTCCCGCACGATATTCATCCCCTGCAACAGCGGAACCCCGCTGTGGAGGAGTGTACCCAGAGTCCGTGAAAAACGCGCCACCTCAATCTTGCGCACCACTCCACCCCAAAGGGGAAGCCGAAGGAGCCAGCGATCCCACTGCAGCCGCCCCACGGGGCTGTTATGAAACCGATGCAGGTAGACGCCAATCAGGATGCCGGCAATGACAAGGAGCCACCAGTAACCGGTGAGAAAACCGCTGAGCCCTTGAAGGATTGCCATGGGAAGCGGGAGCGGCACTCCCATGTCTTTGAAAACGGCAGCAAAGCGCGGCACGACAAACAACGTCATGACGGAAATGCTCCCCACTGCCACTGCCGACAGCAGAGCGGGATAGATCAAAGCGCTGACCACGTAAGAGCGCAGGTTCTCACTGGTCTCCAGAAAGATGGTCAAGCGCCCTAAGATCTCTTCGAGAACCCCGCCGACTTCCCCGGCATGCACCATGTTGACATACACTTTGGGAAACACTGTGGGATACTCCCCCAGCGCCTCGGAGAAGGATTTGCCTTCCTTGACTGCCCTGAGCACATTCTGAATGACCTCGGACAGCGCCGCGCTCTCAGCCAGTTTGGCAAGCACGGCAAGGCTACGGTCGAGAGGAATGCCTGATCTAACCAGGGTGTGGAGCTCATGGGTGAAAACCAGCAGGTCCTTGCGTCTAACCCTCCTGTGCTTCCATGGCCAGGGAATGTCGCGAGTGAACATGGTCGCTTTCGCGGCACCGCCCACCCGCATGGGGAGCAAGCCCATCTCCTGGAGTCTGATCGACACGGTCCCATGGTCGGGCGCATCCATTGTCCCTTCGACCACCTTGCCATCCATCGTCGCTGCTTTGTATAGGTAGGCTGCCATAAAATCCCCGGTTGTCAGACCTCCTGGGTGACTCGCAAAATTTCCGAAACCGTTGTCATGCCCTGTCTGACCTTTAGCCAGCCATCATCCCGAAGGGAGCGCATGCCATACTCCATTGCCTTCTTGCGAATCTGTCCCGAATCCGCTTTCCCTACCGTCAGTTTGCGAACTTCGTCGGAAATAAGCATGAGTTCGTAGATGCCCACACGCCCAATGAAACCGGTGTTGGAGCAACGCTCGCAGCCCCGGCCTTCATAGAAACGGTGCGGTTCATGACCATTGCCGCGCCGGTAACCGATCTCATCCAGCATCTCGGCCACTGGGAAGACTTCGACGCGGCAGTGAGGGCAGATCACCCTAACCAGGCGCTGGGCCAGAACGCCTAGCAGCGATGAGGCAATCAGGTAGTCCTCCGCCCCCATGTCGACAAGCCGCGTAATGGCACTGGGCGCATCATTGGTGTGCAACGTTGAAAACACCAAATGGCCCGTCAGGGCGGCTCGGATCGCAATTTCGGCGGTTTCGAGGTCGCGGATCTCGCCGATCATGATTACGTCAGGATCCTGACGGACGATGTGGCGCAGGCCGGCGGCAAAGGTCAAACCGATCAGAGGATTGACCTGAATCTGGTTAACGCCGTCCATCTGATACTCTACAGGGTCCTCGATGGTGATGATCTTTTTGTCGGGAAGATTGATCGTGTCAAGAGCGCTGTAGAGGGTGGTGGTCTTGCCGCTTCCGGTCGGTCCTGTAACCAGCAAAATGCCATGCGGCCGGCGGATGAGCGCCTCCAGATCCCTCAGCGAATCCTCAGGAAAGCCCAGGCGGCGGATGTCGTAAAGGTCGCTGTTGCTCTTGTCGAGAATGCGCATGACCACACTCTCGCCGTACATCGTGGGCAGGGTGGAGACGCGCAAGTCAATGTCCTTCCCCAAAACCTTCAGCTTGATGCGGCCGTCCTGCGGCAGGCGTCTCTCCGCGATATTCAGCTTCGACATAATCTTGACGCGGCTGATGATCGCCGCTTTGAGCTTTTTGGGAGGAGATTCGATGTCGTAGAGAATGCCGTCAATGCGGAGGCGGACCTTCAGGTCCTTTTCGAACGGCTCAATGTGGATATCGCTGGCCCTGCTCTCGATCGCCTTGGAGATAATCAGGTTTACCAGCCTGATCACGGGCGCTTCGGAGGCGAGGTCTTTCAACTGCTCAATATCCTCGATCTCGTCCGACAGGGCTTCGAGGTTGCCTTCGTCAATGCCCTCGATGATCCGGCCGAAAGTGGAGGCGGCAGAGCCGTAAAATTTCTCGAGGACGTCCATCACCTCACTCTCGGCTCCGAGGACCGCTTTCACGGCGAATCCCGTCGTCTGGCGAACGAGATCAAGGGTGGCATCATCCAGTGGATCCGTCATCGCCAGCGTGAGTGTGTTGTTCTCCATCGCTATGGGAACGAACTTGCACTGCTTCATAAAACGGTACGTGAGGACGTTTTCCAGAACAGGGACGGCGGGATATTCCGTGCCTGAAATCGCGGGAATGTCCAGGTGCTCCGATACGACGGCAAGACAATCCTTTTCGGAAACATAGCCGAGATCGACGAGCAGTTTGCCGAGCTTTTCCCGCGATTCCTCCTGAAGATTGAGGGCTGTGCGGAGTTCTTCCTCGTCAACCAGACCTCGTTCCAGAAAGACCTGACCAATCAGTTTGCGCGATTTGACTGCCTGTACCTTAATACTCAACGATTTTCACCTTTTTCTTGAATTCGTTAAGGCGATCCTGTTTGTTGCCCAACTCATCAAGATCACTTTTGAGTATGCTCAGGATAACCGTCTTGTTTACAGTCCCCACATCGGGGTTGGTCTCTTCAAAGAAGGCTGTGATCGTAACGTACTTATCCTTCTCCAATTGGGCCATTCCACTCCCCAGATAGAATAAGACGCTTACGAGTGCGTCCTTCAATGCATCAATGCGCTGCGACCTCTGCTCAGGGGTTTGGTCCGGAGTATTCAGATAATCACCAAAAGGAGTGTGGGATATACCCCAGCGGATGTTGACAAGGAAGCTGAAGGTATACCCGTACCCCTGCAGATAGGCCCCTTTGGGAGCCGCCTTCACGCCCAGCGGGTTGTTAAAGGTTGCGTTGATGGCAGCGAGGATGGCCGCCTCGAATTTTTGAATCGAAGGGCGCACCTGCCCATAGTCGACAGTGCCTCCTTTAGAGCTTTCCTTAGCGCCATCCTTAGCGCCTTCCTTGGAGCTTTGGGCTGCCAGCGGCAACCACAACAATCCAAGAGCCAGAATGATCAACCACACTCGCCGTTCTTTGCCCCTTATTTTCACCTGTGATCTCCCCTGGATCGGTCCGCCCAAACATCGGCGGGACCGGTTAGTTCTTGTTGCGGCTTTCTTTGAGTTTATTGACGACGAAGCGAAGATCGGCACCGTTTTCTTGCTCCATGGTTTTCATCGCGCGCTGAATCATCATGAGGTTGAATGCTTGAGAATCGGCCGTAACTCTATTGACCACCTCCAGCATCTCCTCCTTCGTGTAGTAGTCTGGGGCCGGCAGCGGCTTCGCGGCTGTCTTAGGCAAAAGGCTGGTCCTGAATGAAAACCCATTCTGGTCCCAACGGATATCAGCATTCGAGATCCCGAGAAACGCCAACGCCACCAGCGCCGCAATGGCCGCATATCGGAGCGCATGCCAAACAGGAAAACGCATGCGGCGGTAAGCGGGTTCGGCATGCGGAATCACAATGGGCCGGATGGGCCGCTCGTCCTTCCAGACCTTGAGCGTCACCTGGAGGTCCTTGAGCTCAGCCAACTCTTGCTGGCAGCTCGCGCAGCTACGAAGATGGTCCCGCAGCTCCGGGCTAGCTGAAGGAGTTCCCTTTTCGTCGTAGAGCAAATCAACAAAACGTTCCCGGATTTCATTGCATTTCATATCGAACTTCCTGGCTAATGACGTTACGCGCGAATTCCGATTCGAACCAGATTGCGCTGCACCCCTCTCAAGCCGTGATACAGCCGAGACTTTGCGGTCGACAGGGGGCAGTCCATGACTCGGGCAACTTCCTCGAGATTGAGCCCCAAATACTCCTTCAGAATGATGGCGGAGCGGTGTTCATCGCTAAGTCCCATAAGCGCCTTTCTGATCAGGTCGCGGGTCTGCAGCGCATCGCTCTGATCGCTGCGCGTCGCCATCGAGAAGGTGAGCTCTTTCTCCCCTCCCTCGTCGCACTGCAGCGGGTCGTCCAGCGAGAGGTCGGGAGACCTTCTGCGCCAGCGCGAACGGCAATGATTGAGGGTTATGCGGTAGAGCCAGGTGGGAAAGCTGTCGGGATCACGCAGGTTCTTGGCCGACTTGAAGACAGAGAGGAAAGTCTCCTGAACCACGTCTTGTGCGTCTTCCCGGTTTCCCAGGTAGCGCCATGCGAGATTGAAAACCTTGGTTTCCCACTGTCTGACCAGCTCGGTGAAAGCCTGTTCGTCACCCTTCAGAAATCGTCGAATCACCTGGTCTGCCTCTTACCCCCTGATATTTCCGCTGCAGGCCAACATGGTAGGGACGCGGATGCCGGCCGGAAAGTCTAAACGAAAAGGGGGGCATTACGATTATTCAAAGCCCGGAGCACTGGAGGGGCGGGGAAGAATGAGCCTAACTACCTGCCCTCCAGGCATGTCCCCTTTTTTGACGCTGAGCAAGGTGAATTGTTCCTTTTTTCGTAACTACTCAGGTGGTTAGCAAACAACTCTCATTCGGCGTCGGAATCGGTATCGGAATCGGAATCGAAAGGAAACGGAGTCGATACCGATTCCGATACCGACG
>Ga0187878_1003483_pt1 | contig 12970 bp, 10 predicted proteins | sample June2016WEW_17_1_FD_132979 | JGI IMG/M metagenome (GOLD analysis project Ga0187878, IMG submission 132979) | Peatland microbial communities from SPRUCE experiment site at the Marcell Experimental Forest, Minnesota, USA - June2016WEW_17_150 | ecosystem: Environmental > Terrestrial > Soil >...
AAAATGAATATTCTTGTCACTGGAGCTACGGGATTTATAGGAAGACATCTTACGGCTGCTCTATCCAAGAGCTACTCTGTAAGATGTCTGGTAAGAAAAACCAGTGACATCTCAGGGTTAAGAAATTTTAATGTCGACATAACCTACGGAGATTTACTTGCCAAGGATTCATTATTGCCTGCCTTAGATGAAATAGATCTCGTCTATCATTTAGCTGGAGAAGTCTACTCCCGACGTAAGGACGATTATTATAAAGGAAATGTTTTAGCCACACAAAATCTCTTGGAGGCATGTAAAGAAAAAGGTGCACAAAGAATAATCTTTTTAAGTAGTGTAGGAGTTTATAAACCAGTTACCACGAAAACGTTATTAACTGAAGAGTCTGAATGTGAACCTATAACATTTTACGGAAAAACTAAATTAGATGCCGAAGGATTGATTAAGAAAGGTGATATTCCCTGGGTTATTGTGAGAGCGCCCATCATTTACGGCCCCCAACAACCACCTATTCTAAATCGATTTTTTGTTGATGCCTTCAATAAAAGAAAAATATACATTGTTGGCAACGGAGATAACTTGCGAAGCCTTTGTTTTATCGATAATCTTGTTGAAGGATTGGTATTATTAGCGAATAAGGCAGATGTCGATGGAAAAACGTACTTACTATCCGACAACTCGCCGTATACTTTCAATGAGATTATAGTAACCGCTTCATCTGTAATCGAACAAAAAATAAAAATCGTCCGTTTACCGGATATCCTTGGAGACATTTCATGGAAGATTTATAATATTATGGGTAGTCTATTCAAGTTATATTTTTTAGATCTTTATACCATAAAAACAATGCAAATAAATTTAGGTTGTGACATCACCAAGGCCAAGACAGAGATAGGATACAATCCGACGGTGACTTTGGGAGCGGGTATCAAACATACTGTAGAATGGATAAAAAGCAATTTCTCCAAAGAACATTAAGAATACAAAAGTGGATTCGACTATGCCTTGTGCTTTTTCAGGAATTTAATAAATGAAAACTGTCAAGGACGTACTATCTCTGATTAGAGTTATTGGGATAAAAGAATTCTTAAATCTAGTAAGAAGTTTAAGACAGAATACTACCTACTTCAGGGGATTTTTTGTCTCCTCTTGTATTGGTGCGCTCCTCAAGACACCTTTTTTTGAAGAGCTTTTGGCGAATGGTAGAATAGATCTAGTCAAATTCTGTGATAGAAATAATTATGACATGTATTTCTTAAAAACAATCTGTAATTATTTAGTTTCGGTAAATTTACTAGATCTAGAGGATAATATATACAAAAAGAAAAAATCTTTTCACCTTGAATATAGCATGGGTGGTTACCAATTCATAAATGCGTATTATTCTGTATTTGAAAATTTGGCAAGTCTATTAAGTAAACAAAAACGATATGGGATGGAAGTAAATAGAGATATTAGGTATGTTACGGCAGGAAGCGCAGAGACGGAAAAAATAATACCCTACCCTTATGCAAAAAGATTTATAAAAAAGTATAAATGTAAATCAGTATTCGACCTGGGTTGTGGCAATGGTGAATTTTTAATTTATCTATCCGACGTCTTGTCAGAAAAAAGTTATGGGGTTGATATATCAACTGCGGCCGTCCAAGAGGCGATTAATAACATAACCAAGCATAACTTGAGTGAATGGATTGACGTATTCCAATCGGATATATTGAATTTAGGTGACAAAATAGATGTGAAAGCGGATGCTCTTACCTTGTTGTATATCTTACATGAATTAGTCGGGCAAGAAAATGATACGGGTGAAATAATTAAACTTTTAGAAAGTTTAAGAACATCTTTTCCGGATTCGAAATTAATAGTTTTGGAAGCCTGTAAGTATGGTACTCCTTTTTTGAGAAAAACAAAAAGCTTCCTTGCGGAACATCATTTGTTTCATCTGGTGTCAAAACAGACTCTTTTAACTTTCGAGGACTGGAAAAACATTTTTTTGAAATCCGGATACAAGATATTGGAGACAATAGAATTGAGAATTGTTGGACAAGGGTTTTTCGTATTGGAATGACATAGATAACGAATTAGAGTAGCTTCTCTTCGAGATCCGAGACGAGGTTTTATGGACATTTTATAAGCTTTAGTCTCTTACGCAAATATCACCTTGAAGTGACCATCGGAGGGGTTTACATAAGAAAGTTTTTGATTTAATCGAAGGAATAAAGGCTGGAGAAATGGATAATAGAAGAGTGGTTATAACAGGAATGGGTGTTCTTTCTCCTAACGGTATTGGAATAGAAAGCTTCTGGAATTCCTTGGTTCATGGAATATCCGGGGTAAGAAAAATCACTCATTTCGATGCCTCATCTTATCCTTCACAAATTGCTGGAGAAATAAAAGATTTTGATCCATTAAATTACATGGGTCCCAAAAGTGCTCGCCGCATGGATAGGTTTGCTCAATTTGCCGTGGCATGTACAAGGATAGCTTTAGATGACGCAAAACTGGAAGTATCCGAGAAAAATTCTGACAGGATTGGGATCGCTTTAGGATCAGCCCTTGGTGGTATTCCATCCGCAGAAGAACAACACAGCATATTCATAGAAAAGGGGCTGAAAAGAGTAGATCATTTATTAGCAATAAAAATTTTCCCAGGGGGAGCAACGAGCCAGGTTTCTATTGAATTTGGTATATGTGGTCATTCTAACACCATTGGTGGAGCCTGTTCGGCAGGCACGGATAACGTTGGGTATGCGTTTTATGTGATTAAAAATAATCTTGCCAATATTATGATTGCCGGGGGAGTCGAGGCACCCATTGTCCCATTAACATACGGTGCCTTTTGTTTAATAGGAGCCCTTTCTGAAAGAAACGGAGATCCTACAAGAGCTTCAAGACCATTTGATAAGGAGAGAGATGGTTTTGTAATGGGTGAAGGAGCTGGGGTTCTAATATTAGAAGATCTTGAGCATGCACTGGAAAGAGATGCTCCTATATATGCAGAGGTACTTGGTTACGGAACAACAAATGACGCTTACCATATGGTTCAACCTTCACCGGATGGAGAGCAGGCAAAAAAGTCAATTCAGTTAGCCCTTCGCAATGCGAAAATAGATCCCAAAGAGGTCGATTATATCAACCCTCATGGTACTTCAACACCGTTAAACGATAAGATAGAAACAAAGATAATCAAAGAAATATTCGGCGAGTATGCTTATAGGATCCCTATTTCAGCTAATAAGTCTATGGTGGGCCATGCTTTAGGAGCCGCAGGGGCAATAGAACTTGTTGCAAGTGTTCTAACATTAAAAAATCAATTTATTCCTCCAACAATAAATTATGAATTTCCAGATCCAGAATGTGATTTAGATTATGTTCCGAACAAAGGGAGAAAGGCTTCGGTTACCACACTGCTAAAAAATTCTTTTGGCTTTGGGGGTAAAAATTCAACTATGGTCATTAGAAAATTCACCAAGTGAATATTATTAACGAATCGATCTTAGTCTATGAATAAAGCTTACATCATTTCATGTGCCTTAGCCGGGACACTGAGTCTTCTGCTCGGGATCTTTGTTTACTTAAAAAATAAAACCTCAAATGTTAACAAAATTGCCATGTTTTTAAATTTTGGCGTTGCGTTATGGAGTTGGGGTATCTTTGGGAGAGAGTTATCTTTCGAAAGAACAACCGCTCTTTTTTTTGTAAGATTATCTTATTGTGGAGCGATTTTCATCCCCCCGCTTTTTTTTCACTTTGCAAGCTCATTATTGAAACAGGTAAAGTATACTTTAATTTTATTTGTTTATGGTTTAAGTTTGATTTTCTTAATTTTCGATTTCACACCCTTGTTCATCAAAGATGTAGGGCCAATACTTTCATTCCGTTATTACGGTATTCCTGGAAAAGCTTATCCTTTTTATGCTGTTTCGTTTATCAGTATTATAGGCTACAGCCATTACATCTTAATTAAGCATTTTAGGAAAGCTGAAGGTCAAACTAGAAATCAAATCCGATATTTATTATTTGCAGCAATCATTGGTTTCTTTGGAGGTGCATCAACATTTTTGCCTAATTTCAATATCGAGATTTTTCCATTTGGGTTTTATTTAATCTCAATTTACGTTGGAATTATTTCCTATGCGATTGCAAAACATAGGTTGATGGACATCAATATTGTCCTAAAAAAGGGGACAACTTATGGACTTCTTGTCATGCTCCTTTTCGTCCCATCTTCTCTTTTAGTTCTCATTTTCCAAAAGCTTATCTATGGAGATATCCATTACCTGCTCTCAGCCTTTGTTTTCTCACTCCTTTTGTTAGTGACGCTCCTGTTTAATAGGATTAAGCCTCATACAGAAAAAGCCGTCGAACAGCTTCTTTTTAAAGACCGATATGATTATCGTGAAACATTAGGTACATTTAGCAAAGCCATGGTAACGATTCTCGATTTACAATCTCTGTCAAAGAGAATCATCGAGACAATCACACAAACTATGGGTGTTGAGAAAGCCTCTCTATTCTTATTGAACGAGGAAAAAGGGAGTTATGCTTTATTTGAATCGAAAAATATTAAAATGACTCCTTCAACTGCTGAGCTTTCTAAAAATGATCCCCTACCCCACTATTTGCAAAAAATCGGAGAGATTATTATACGGGAAGAATTGGCCAAGGGGACTAATATTTCAGAATTAAATGGGGTTACTAAAAAAATGTCTTTATTAGAAGCTGAAGTGAGCATCCCATTCATCTCGAGGGGACAACTCATTGGCATGATTAACCTGGGATATAAGTTTAATAAAGATATTTATTCTCATGAAGATATTGAATTGCTTAGCACCCTGGCAAACCAAACAGCAGTCGCCATTGAAAATGCAAGGCTCTACGAAGATTTGAAGAGATCAAAATCCTATATTCGTAGGGCAGACCGTTTGGCCTCGTTGGGAACTTTGACAGCAGGGCTGGCCCATGAAATTCGTAATCCCCTGGTTGCCATCAAGACCTTAACTCAATTATTGCCAGAACGGCTTGACGATGAAGAATTTCGAACCCAATTCCTCCAGATTGCCTCCGGAGAGGTGGATCGCATCTCTTCGCTCGTCACTGAACTCCTCGAGTTTGCCAGACCCTCCGATCCAAAGTTGGAAATGGAAGATATCAACACTGTCTTAGATGGAATGATCCTTTTAGTTTCAACAGAAACGAAGAAGAAACAAATCAATATTATTAAAAACTATGCCCCTGATTTATCTCCTATTCAGATTGATCGGGAACAGATTAAACAAGTTTTCCTGAATGTCTTATTAAATGCGATCGAGGCTACTTCCGAGAATGGAAAGATTGTGGTTAAAACCCGGTCCTTTATAAAACCAGGCGGAGAACCTTATGCCCAGATTGAGTTTACCGATACAGGATGTGGCATTCCAGAGGAGTATTTAGAGGATATCTTTAATCCATTCTTTACGACGAAAAGTACAGGAAGCGGATTAGGGCTATCCATCTCGAATCAAATCATTCAGGACCATAGAGGATATATCGATGTGGAGAGCCAGTTGAATAAAGGATCATCCTTTTTTATCAATTTGCCGGTAAATCAGGAGCATCCTAAAAGACGAAAGAGTGATTTTGAAAATAATCAAAATATTTCCAATATCTTTGAGGAACGATGAATTACCAAGAGTTGATTCATTCCCCAATCATCCCATCTCAGATCGTTACGCTCACCCAGAAAGCCGCTCGTAACAATGCACCCGTTTTCATCCAGGGAGAGCATGGGACAGAAAAAGAATTAATTGCGAAGATTATCCATTATGCCGGAGAGTGGAAATATTATCGTTTTTACAAGATCGATTGTAAAATTCAAACAGAGGATTCATTCAATGACCAGCTTATCCGAATCTTTAAGGAAAACAATTTCGGAACCATCCCTGCTACGGTTTACTTAAAAGAAATTGGGGAGTTGGGACAATTCAGCCAGTCAAAGTTATTGGAACTGGTAGAAGACGGTTTTTTCCAAAACGGTACTGAGAAAAAGATTATCAAAAATCTTAGGTTCATTGCATCCTCTTCAGAGAATTTGAAAGAAAAAATTGCGCAGGGCAAATTTTCAGAGGATTTATACCACCGATTAGATACTCTATCGATCCATATTCCACCACTGAGAGACCGCTCCAAAGAGATTTCAACGATCGCTCAATATGTTTTGAAAGAATACTCTAAAAAATTGAAAATAAATAAAGCAGGAATTTCTGACAACGTTTTGAAATTGCTTCAAAACTATTGGTGGCCAGGGAACCTGAGAGAACTGGAACAAGTCATTATACGGAGTGCCATGTTTTCAGAAGGTGAAATTCTGATGGAAAAAGATCTTCTATTTGAGACAGAAAATGAAAATAAATCATTTATCACCTTTTTGAAAAAGGCCGATCTGAAATCAACCGAACCTAAACCCCGGAACTTCTCCCCTGAACAGAATGCCAATGTTTTATCGCTCTTTTTAATTGAGCTGGTCCATCGTATCAAAAATCCTTTGGTCTCCATCAAAACCTTTACTCAGCTTTTAGGAGACAAATTCAATGATGGGGAATTCAGAGAACATTTTTACAGGATTGTCACTGGCGATATCGAGAAGATCGATTCCGTGCTGAACGGTCTCCTCAGTTATATTAAAATCAATACCCCTCTTGAAAAAAAAGACACGGTTCACTTTATTCTCGAAGATGTTTTAAAGAGACATGAAATACAACTGGAAGATAAAAAGATAAAAATATTTAAAAAATTTGAAAAGGATCTTCCTGAAACGATTGTTCACGATGAACAGCTGAGATATATCTTAAATGCTCTTCTTCAATATGCCATCCCTTCCATTCCTCCCAATGGGAGCATTTGATTTTTAACCAAATCGTTTGACCTGCCAACACAAACGGGAAACAGTAAAAAATTCCTCCAGAAGGATGGGAGATATATTGAGATATTGATTGTTTTTACGGGTTATAAGAAGCCTGTTGAACAATTTGAAACCGTATTGGGAATCCCTGCTGTTCAAAAAGAAGAGGCTATTGAATTGGAATTACGACTCATTAAAGAAATTATTCAAAAGAACCAGGGGATGATGAAATTTGAAGTGAATGAAAAAAAACCGAGGACACTTATTTCTTTGAAATTCCCTATTGAAAGAAGAAAGTTAATTTATTATCAATCGGGGAATGTCTAAAAGAGAGCCCTGAAAAACTACTTTACGCTCTCTTGATTACACAGATTTAAAAAATGATCAAACAGATTTTATCTACTTTCAAAGCATTTTTAATCCGTGTAATCGTTTCATAATCTACGTAATCAGGGATTTGTGGACTTTTTCAGAAATCTCAAAAAGGGGAGCTTATGCCGAGAGGTGAGAAAGTGAGAAGTGTTTTAATCGTTGATGATGAGGTTGGGGCCAGAGAATCTCTCAAAATGATTTTAAAGAATGATTATGAGGTGTTTTTAGCGAAAGACGCGGAAGAGGCATTTCTCCAAATCAAAGCGCACTCCCCAGACGTTATCCTTCTCGACATCATTTTACCCGACCTGGATGGTTTAAAAGTTTTGGAGAGAATCAAACAGAATGATCCGGATATGATTGTGATCATGATTACGGCCACGAAAACCGTGAAGACGGCTGTCGAGGCGATGAAGCTCGGAGCCTATGATTACGTGACCAAACCTTTTGATATTGATGAACTGCGTCTCATCGTCAGCCGGTCTTTATCCACCAAGGCTCTGGAGCAAGAGGTTAAATATCGTCGTGAAGAAATGGATAAAAGTTTCGATTTTGGAAATATCCTTGGGAAAAGCAAATTGATGAAAGAGATTTTCAAAGTGGTCAAGCAAATCGCCGATTCGAGATCGACCGCTTTAATTATGGGAGAGAGTGGAACAGGAAAAGAACTGGTTTCTCGAGCCATTCATTATAATAGCAATCGGAAAAATTATCCTTTTGTCACCATTAACTGTGCCGCCATTCCCGAGACATTGATTGAGAGTGAATTATTTGGACATGAAAAAGGGGCCTTCACCAATGCCATTGAGAGAAAATTGGGTCGCTTCGAGGTCGCCCACCAAGGGACCCTCTTTCTCGATGAGATCGGTGAATTGAGTTTAGCGACTCAGGCCAAAATCCTCAGGTTTCTGGAAGAAAAAGAGTTTAATCGTGTAGGAGGATCAAAGACAATTAAAGTCGATGTCAGGCTGATCACGGCAACCAATAAAGATTTGAACCAACTGATCAAAAAAGGAAGTTTTCGTGAAGATCTCTATTATCGTATTAACGTTGTCCCCATCGTGATCCCCCCTTTAAGGGAAAGGAAAGAGGACATTCCCATATTAATCGACCATTTTATAAATAAATTTAATGTGGAAAATAATAAAAATGTGAAAGGGATCAATAAAGATGCCTTAGAATTGTTGATGCAATATGAATGGCCTGGAAATGTCCGGGAATTGGAAAATTTGATCGAACGTGTGATTGCTTTGACATCCAATGAATATATTCAGTTGAATGAATTGCCTCTTTCTTTTAAAAATATTCCTAAAATCAATGGATTAAAAGAATCTGTTCTAGACGGAAAAGTCTCTTTCTTTCAGGCGGAAGAAGAGTTTGAAAGGGAAGTCATTTTAGACGCCCTGAAGAGGACCAATTATATCCAATCTCATGCCGCAGAAATCTTAGGGATTAGCCGTCGAATATTAAAATATAAAATGGACAAATTAGGCATTAATCAGAATAAGGTCAAAGATTATTAAAATCATTACAAAATTGTTAATTCCCGTTCAATTTTGAAAAATATTGATTTAGCTTTCCCCGTTTAGTTTTCCCCCTCCAAATTACTTAGTAATTCCTTTTAAATTTCAAAGAGTTATTAATTTAATGAAATGATATGTCTTGCTTACACATGGCAAACTTTTTGCTTAAGTATATCTCTTGTCTGTATCTTATTTTGGATTTGGAAGGGGAGAAAATGGAAGCGAAAGTCAACGCATCCAACATACTCATCGTAGATGATGAAATTGGGCCAAGAGAATCTTTGAGGATGATTTTAAAACCAAACTATAACGTCTATGCCGTTGAAAATGGATACGCGGCTATTCAGATGATTCAACAAATTGAAATGGACGTTTTGACATTAGATCTTAAGATGCCTGGCATAACGGGGATCGATACCCTGAAAGAAATTCGAGCGATTGATCCAGATGTGATGGTAATCATTATCACCGGATATGGAACCTTAAAAACCGCGATCGAGGCCATTCGTTACGGTGTCTTTGATTATATCCCGAAGCCTTTCAATGTCCCCGAAATTTTATCCATTATTGATAAATCTATTCAACGACGAAAACTAAATCTAAAGGTGAAAGAAGTTCTGGGGAATTGCTTCAATCAACAACTGCTTAAAGAACCTGTCGTCGATTCTGATTTTCCTCTCTCAAAAGAGACCAAAGGAATGGCCGATTATAAATGGGATGAGGTCAACCTTTCAGACCACAAAAGTTGTTTGGAATTTGCAAAAGTCCTCGCCTACACCCTTGAGGAGAAGGACCCTTATACCTCGGGCCATTCAGAACGGGTCTGTTACTATTCGGATTTCATTTCCAAACATCTCTCCTTTTCACCCAAAGAGCGGAGCGAACTCCAGATCGCCTCTTATCTCCACGATATCGGAAAGATCGGCATTAGCAATCGGTTCATTAATAAAAAAGGAACTCTGACTCCAACAGATTGGGCCATCATTAAGCAGCACACTAAAAAATCGATTGAACTTTTAATTCCCTTAAACCTCTCCTCTAACATCCTTTCCTATATTCAGCACCATCATGAACGTTATGACGGAGCAGGTTATCCGGATGGATTAGCAGGGGAGCAAATTCCATTGGGGGCAAGAATTATTGCTATCTCCGATTCCTATGACAGCATGACCTCTGATCGTCCCTATCGAAAACCTCTTACCAATGGAGATGCGAAGAGCGAATTGGCGAAGAATGCCGGAAAACAATTTGACCCGAAGTTAGTCTCTCTTTTCTTAGGTGTTTTGAAGGAGATGGAGGAGGTCTTTCTCGTGAAAGACCATCTCAGGGCCCCTGCTATCTCCTATTAAAATGATCCGGGAGATTTAAATGAACCAGCTCATCCGTTGTAAAAATTGTGATGAAATTTTTATGAAAACCCCCTTTGACCAATACCCGGAATACGAATTTGAACCCGACCGGTCCCCTGAGAATTTCCGAAGCATTGAAAGAGACGATTTTCAAGACTTTTTAATCCATCACCATGGGCACCCATTGGAAAATTTAAAAATTATTGAAGACTCTTTCGTCAGCGAAAAGCCTTATTCCGAACCTATCAAAACTTCTTTTTTTAAGGCGACCAATGGAAAAGAAAAATTTGTGATTAAAAAATCCAGAGAAAGAATTGATGAACCGCTGAAATACCAGGTGATCCCTGGAGACTATTCCCTAAAATGCACTGCCATCGAAATTCAATTGGAAGAGATCTCCAAGCAAATCGAAAGAGAATTGAAGCCTCCCCTTTCTCAAACCCAAATCGATGCTTTCCTTAAATTGTATCGTGCTATTACTGAAAACATCGATATTAAAGATTTAGAAAGGATCCCCGAAGAATCTGATCATCCTTTGAAAATCTACTATAAAATAGATGACATCCGTTTAATGTATTTGTTGAGAAACTGCCGTAATATTTTCAATGGACAAGAATATTCTGCAGTGGAGGAGTTCATTCACCGACATAAAGACGATGGGGTATTGTTATTGAAAGGGACTTATAAAATCCAACTCAGTGAAATAGCCAAACCAAAGAAAGAAGCCGACCTTACTCAAATTCCTTTAGAAGGAAAAAGGATCGAGAAAAAAGCATAAAGCCGATCCCCTTTGCTGCTAAGCCCTCCCCTGCCCTTCTTTCCTTAGTAAGCATAGTTTTACAGAGATTTCACAACGTTTTGCATCATTTTATGCCAGGCAAAGCTTAACATAAGAAAGCCCTGGTCGATGACCAGGGCTTTTCTTGTAATAGTTGGTGGCCTCAGCGGGATTCGAACCCGTGTTACCGACGTGAGAGTTACTGAAAATGCATATTCCGCCATTTTTAGACCTTTTTAACCCCCTTTAGCCCGGTCTGGGAGGGGTAAGTCCCGACCAGATTCACGACCAAGAATTACTTCCTGTAATCCAGTTTTCTAAATCTACCCGCCAAATAGAAGACTTCAATCCGAAATCAATAAAAATTAAGGGAAATCGTCGGAAAAGTTTACAACTTTAAAAATGGGCTAATTCCTTAATTAAATCAAATTATTTAGGCCACAAGTGAAAAAATACTGTCGGGAAACTTTACGCTTTTTAATTGTGTAGGATTTCACGAACATTTATGTTAAAAATTATAACAATTTGAATAGATTACATATTGGTGAAATATTATTAAATGGTAAAGTTTTGGCATAAGAAATGCTGTATTTTAAGGAAGTTTTTGGTACGTATAAATCCCGACAAAGCCTAACTCTCCGTGAGAAGGGGGCGGAAAGCGGCGGGTCTTTTAGGAAAGATGGCCGAGCTGCCGAAGGATGAACCTGCGGTATGTTCGGCTTTTTTATTTTTGCAGATAATGATTTTAGATAACCATTTAAGGCAAGTTATGAAAGGCAGTATTTTGAAATGGCCACTATGAAGCCTCCAGGGGATATTTCGTCCCTTTGGAGGTTTTAGTTTTGTTTATTAACAAGCATTTCATATTGCAGTCACAAGCTATAAGGAGGAATAGACATGGCCAAAGAGAAAGCTTCTTATAAAGTGATTCCGCTGATAATCTCTCTCCTGTTGGCTGTTATACTGCCTTCGCCAGCCATTCCCGAAGTTATGTACAGTTATACAGGCAGCAACTTCAACAATTTCTTGAACGTGCCCGCAAATCCATCCGGGACAAACATCTCGGGCTATTTCACTTTCCCAGACGGCCCATTGCTCGACGTCCCCTACCTCACTCCCCTTACATCACTCCCGCATCCGGTCACCATCTCATTTACTGATGGATTGAACGGCACCCTTGATGCGAATAATCTCATGACCACAGCCGGTGGGCAGCCGACGTTCGCTATAACCACCGATCACACTGGACACATTACGTACTGGGACATCGAGTTCAGCACTAACATAGGCAACCCCCCATACGAAGGACCCGGCACCCTCGACATTCACACTTACCACTTGATCTCGCCCCCATCCACCTACGATGACATTGAGCAAGCATATACCCTGAATCCGCCTATGTTATGGTGGGCCGCAGAAGTCATTGGAGCCAGCCCAGTGGGCGACTGGACTATGACCATTTTTTCCACGCCGCCGAACGCCGGTGTTCCCGAGCCCTCCACTATCCTCCTTCTCGGTTCGGGCTTAATCGGTCTTTGGGGTTTCAGGAAGAAGTTTAAGAATTGAAAGGAATGTGTAGTATGGAGGCTTACGAATTTTACTGGCTTGACCCAAGAGGGGGATACCAGATAATCGGGGTTCTCCCCGAAAGGAGAAAGAACCCCGAAAGAATAACCAAAGAATCGGTTATGAATTGGGGGGCAAAAATTTTTGGTAAAGATTTTGATACCAAAGATATTTTTCCCATTCAGGTAACGATAGACAAAAATACTGTTAGAATTTTTCGACCTATTCCGTTCTCTATAACTCAGAAGGAAATTTAAAAAGTAAGTCTATATATGGTTTGAGGAGGGCAAAGGCAGGGCCTAATTAGCCCTGCCCTTTTTATTGTATGTTTCTACTCGTAATCGTTGACCTGCGATGCTTTCTTAGAGTGAACATTTGTAGGTGAAACAAACAACCCCCTTTCTCACCCCTTCCATCCCTATAGCCGTGATTTTTAAAAAAATTCGATAAACCCTTACAATATTTTCATTGGAAATCACCATCAACATTTTTTGCTCCTTGACTC
>Ga0187878_1003484_pt1 | contig 12965 bp, 16 predicted proteins | sample June2016WEW_17_1_FD_132979 | JGI IMG/M metagenome (GOLD analysis project Ga0187878, IMG submission 132979) | Peatland microbial communities from SPRUCE experiment site at the Marcell Experimental Forest, Minnesota, USA - June2016WEW_17_150 | ecosystem: Environmental > Terrestrial > Soil >...
ATGGCAGCCGGAAAGTTAATTGACTCAGCCGCTCCCAGCAGGAAACGTGCGCCAGCAAATCCGAACACCGAACTTACCAGAGCGTGGGCTGCCGCCATCAAAGACCAGAGAATCAAGCCGCCGGCGAAGCCGAGCTTCACTCCGACCGCATCGACAATGCGGCCGGCGACAGATGGGAAAATGGCATAAGCGGTAACAAAAGCGAAGGTGATCCAGCCATAGTCGACTTCGCTCCAGTTCAATTGCCGCTCGAGCGTGGTCTTCAGCACGGAGAGCGCGTTGCGATCGACGTAATTGATGGTCGCGGCAAGAAACAACAGGCCACAGATCCACCACCGCAAGCCCGGTATGTAAGACCGGCGCAATGGGTGGGTTTCACCAGCGGCGGGTGGAGCCGCCTCCACTTGACGATTCTCTGATGTCATAATCCTTATCCTCAGCGGGCATTACGAATAGTCCGAACAAACTGCGATTCCTGCGATCGGAGGTCTGCTCCGGGGATTAGGCCAGCCTCCGATATCGGGGTGTCATGCTGACTTCGCCCCGTCTGCCACGACTGGCAGAACCCAATGCCGATCAAAGCCGCGATTTTACCCCAAAACGATGTCGCCGGGTATGAAGTCTTCACACCCTTCCCCTGCCGGCCGCGGCGGGTCAACCAGCACCGCCGATCTCCCTTCGCGGCCCCCTCCGATTGCCCCGGCGATGCCGGCTTCAGATGAGCCTTCCGAGCTGTGCTTTCCGTTACCAGATGATTGCATGCGCGCAGTCGAAGTGTGCAAAAATCTATATTCATAAGCACGGTTTATCGTAAAATCAAGGATGAGCCGCCGGTTTGGGGCAGATTCCAATGCCTTGGTTTACATAACACCCCCAAATCGGAAGCTGGCAGGATCGCATGCAGAAGGCCGTGCCGGGGAAGCCGGCCGCGGTCAGGCAGGTTATTTCGCCTATCCATAAATCCCCGTTCCGCAAGTCCATCCGGCGTCTGACCTCGCTGCCGACCTGTGACCACTGACTATGATTGTCAGGATATTGACTGTCACCCAGATCAGTGTTGTTCAGATTTCAGGTTCTGCGAATCTACGTCGCGATCGCCTGCGGTCACTTGGATGTGTAGTCGGCTTATCCCATAAGTGGCCCATCGCATCAATCTTTCCAGAAAAGTCATCGATGGGAGGTTGCGGCCAGCGAACGAGCGTGTCTAACGTTAGACTGCAGATGTTGCGGACTTGCCCAGCTCAGCCTGGGGCGCGCAGCCTATATCAACTTAGCCGGCTGCACAGGGCAGAACGCTAAATCCAGCTTACCTGCGATCCGGTGGATTGCCGCAGCAACTTGGCAATACGCTCACAATTCTCGATTCGCAGTGCGGAATTCAAGCTCCGCTGCCGGTTCATGAAATCGAAGGGGATGCCTTGCTGCGAGACGATTCGTCCAGCGTATTTGGCGGCCCACTTGCCGATGAAGCCGACCACCCTCCCCGAGAGCCAATCCAGAGCATCCCCAAGAACGTTGTTGCGGCAGAATCCTGCCCTCAAAAACGATAGGTCATTGCGGAAAAACGCCGCATTCGGATTCTGATAGCGTTAGTGCAAGCAGCGTGGCCGACGCTCCAAGATGCTTCGCACAAAGAACCTATCTCTTGTTTTTGAGGGAGACACGGATGGCGCGGCCGTTCTTGAGATTATACGTGCCTTCAAGCAATAAAACATGAGGGCTTTCCGTCGTTATCTTGGCAGTGTTGTCCTGCGTATTCAGCTCGACGCGGAAGTCTGCGGTACCATCGCCGTCGTAGTCGATCTCCTCTTCCACCCTTGCCGGCAACGGACGGTCTGCGGCCCAGTCGACCTGTACGAAACCTTGATTGCTGTCCCAAAGAAAGCCATCGAACACCGGACGGTGGATCCTTGTCTCAAACTGGCCGTGGTCGATCATGCGAACCACTTCGCCCCCCGTATACCAGGGTGTTACCGAAAGCCCGGTGACCGCAACAAGCTCCTTGCTCCAGAATCCCATCCCCATCAATGTCGCCAGCACGAGCGGCACCATCAGGAACGCTATCGTGTATCCGACTGCTGTCTTCACCCGGTTCATGGTGCAGGCCTCCCTTAGATCAGGTTTCTGAAAGAGCTTAGAGCCAGCAAGAGCGCGCCGTTGATCATCCCGCCCCCGATGGCGGCGGCAAAGATATATGCCGGGTAGAGGAAGAGCAAGCGAGCCGTGTTCGTGGCGAGGCCGGCCCGAGTCCCTTTGATGTGAAAGGAAACCGCCTTTTTCGGGCACGCGTCGACGCAGTGGCCGCATTTCGTGCAGGATAGCAGCGCAGACCCGCGCGCGACGCTGGGTTTATCGATCGAAAATGTCGGGCAGGTATTGACGCAGTGATTGCAGTCGGTGCATTTGTCCCGGTCGATGCGAATGTCGAATATGTTCAGCTTGTTGAAAAACGACTGAAAGGAAGCGAAAGGACAGAAGAGTCCGCACTGTATGCGCCGCCGCGTCAGTACCGGCAGCACCACCACGAGACCCGCGAAGAGGGAGACAAAGATGATCGTTGCCAGTACAGTGCGGAAGGAGTCGACCTTTTCAAATTCCGTTACTGCTTTGAACGGGCAGAGCCACTGGCAATACGTGGGAGATAGGGTGAACGTGGAGGTCAGGGCTGCTCCCAATAGCACCGCATGAGGCATATACGTCCACCTGGGGTCGATATTTTTGATAACGGGCTTCTTGCGGATACAAGAGAATCCCTCATCGAGGCCACCGAAAAAGCACACCCAGCTGCACCAGCCCCGGCCCAGAGCCAACGACGCACCGAGCCAGATCACCAGCATGGTCGCGATCGCGGCAAATCCTGTCAGCATCGCACCGGGGAAGATGACGGTTCGCTTCAATACTGCTGGGAGCAACGTCATCGGGATCACCAGATGGCAAAAAGGTGTTTCCCCGTTGATGACGTTGTCGCGCGTCAGGGCGAGGCTGCCTCTGGCCGCGAGCAGATTGGACATGAACGTGATCACGAAGCAGACAGCAGTCACGACGAACAGAACAGCTCGGAATCTGTGCGTCTTTCCCGTGTAGACCATGAGGAAAAAGAGGACATTCAGGAAGGCAAAGCTGATCGCCCACGCGATCAGCGCCGGAGCCGCGGATGGGAGGCGGCCTTGTGTCGTCATTAATCCGGTCAGCAGAACCATCGGAAAGCTGAGCAATGCGGCCTTGACCAGTTTCCTCGGTTCTCCTGATCCCGCCGGTGCTTTTGATGCTACGGTGTTGCCCATAGCGTGACAATGCCTCCTCCGAGCATGACAACTCCGAGATAGAAATAGTAAACAGCAACCACGAACCCGGCCAGCTTGCCCACCGTTCGCAGTCCTCCAAACCGTGTGAACGCTCCAATGAGCGGGGCCGGGATAAAATAGATGGAAGTTCCCAAAAAGAAAAACACAAAGAATAGGGCGCTTTGGGCAAGGCTCAAGCTGCCGGCCGCGCCGGTGAACGCCAGCAAAAACGGGGGGCAAAGATTCAGTCCGGTCAGGAAACCCAATACCAAAGGAAGCACGGCCGGATTTTGGCTGATGGCACGAGGCAAAATTGAGGCCGAGCGTCCGGCGGCGCACTCCTTAGCAGGCTTGGAGATGCCATAGTGCACGAGGAGCCCTGAGAGAAGCATGTATACCACCCCCAGAACCAGTTCGTGCCGGCTCAGATTCTCAAGCAGCAGTCGATGCGTCAGCCAGGCTACAATGCTGAACAGGATATAACCGGAAAGGCGCCCGAGCAGAAATTCACCCAGCACAAGGAAGTTGTTGCGGATCCGCCGGCCCTCGCCAAGCAGATAGGGCATCAGCACGGGAGCACAATAGGCAACACAAACGGTCCCGTTAGCCAAGCCTAACAGCAATCCTTGAATCAAAGTTGCCGCCCATCCACTCCAGTCTTACCAACCGTGTGGCGTTTGAATATTGGCAAATGCTTTTTCCTGTTGGGCAGATCATACGACAGATCGCTGATAGGAGTACGCGGAATTCTTTTTCCATCCAGGCAGGCGGGCGAATTTTGAGCTGTGATTGGAGATAAAGGAGTTGAAACGGGCAGGTGAGGCGCGGACGCCAGCATGCCTCCCCCTTTGGGGGGCCCGCCGGTTTGCCCAGGGGAGCATAGGGGAGTGCCCCGACTCTATTGGGTTCGTTCCAACCAGTGCTGTGATCGAAGCGATTAAGAGACCGACGTTGCTGATCGCGCACGATCTTGACCCTATCCATCTCACGGAGTACTCATGCGAAAGCCACCGCTCAAGAAACAGGGAGTGCCCACTGGCCGCCGTTCCCTCTCCGGCTAAATCCTGGACATTTCCGCGGCGAGCGCCCGGTATGGCGGCACGGAGAGACTCTGGTACAACCGAGTCGCTTCCGGTCAAGTTCCATATCATCGATGGGGCGGCCGAATATGTTTTCTGGTCTCCGAGCTCGACGCATTTTTCACAAACTTGCCGGGTGTTTCACTCGAGGGGGCGCGCGCCAACCTCGACGCAAGACAAGGCGCATGATCGATGCCGCCGCGCCGCAATTGGGGGGCTTTCCGCGATTTCGAAATCACTATCCCGGGGCGGCACCCGGGGGATTTCCTCCAGCACTTCTGGTTGAGGCAAGTGCAGCCCAGATGAACTCAAAGGACGTATCCATGAACAATTCACAATCGCTGAACGCTGAACCGCAAGGCAGCCCCTGCATCATCAAGAAGAGAGTGATTCTCACCATGGGCAGCAAGGGGGCGTCGGGAAAACCAGCATAATGGCCGGGCTGGCGGAATGGTTCCAGATGCACCAGATCCCCGTGAAGCTGCTGGATCTCGACACCGAGAACAAGGCAAGGAGGTCGTTGACCCACTTTTTTGCCGGCAGTGTGCCCAGGGTGAACATCCACACTCCCGCCGGACTGGATGCCTTCGTTGACCATTTGGCTGACGGTTTGCCTGTGGTTCTTGCGGACATGGGAGCCGGTTCCGGCCAAGTCACGTACGATTGGTTCGACAAGATGTATCCGGATGTTGAGAACGAGGGCATTGTATTTACAACCATCGGCGTGGTCACTTCGGATCCGGCGAGCGTCGAGAGCGTCCTGGCATGGGCGTCACGGCTGCAGAACCGGGTTATGTACCTGATTGTCGAAAACAGCATCACCGATCAGGCGGACTTCACCTACTGGCAGGAAAGTGAACAGGCAAAGCAATTCCGGAGCATTCTTCAGCCGGCCGTGATCCGCCTGGATTACCGCCTTCCCGACCTGGAAAAGGCTGCGCGCAACCATGGAGCCACCCTTGGCGCGGTTGCGTCGCGCAGCACCGATGCCCCGGAATTACGGAAGGCTTCGCTCGTGATGAGAGCCCGAAGCTACCGTCGCCGCATGTTCGCCGAGTTCGACAAAGTGAAGGAGCTGCTCCTGCCGTGAAGGATACTGAAGGTCATCATTCTCCTGAACCGGATCTGATAGACCGGATCGCAAATGCGCTTCCGGCTGAAGTGCGGGCCGACTATTACCGCGAGCTGACGCACTGCCGCTCGCTTCCAGAAAATGATGAGATGCTTCGGATTCTTCGCGCCATCCTGTTCATGGCTCTCCTGATGGAACAGGTGCCCAGCCGCGTGGTCGCGGAACGCGAGAGGCTTGAGCAGTTGTTCCATACAGCGCTTGAAGCTTTGCGGCAGATACACGGCGCCGCCCTGAACTTTCAGCATCAACTCGACGAGCGATTAGCTTGCCTTCCGGAACACGTCGCAACGGGAATAAATCCGGAAGCCATCGTCGCAGGCATCAACGAAAGCCTGCGCCAGCAGTTCGCGAAATCCACTCTCCCTCAGACCGCCGAGGCTCTTGGGGTTGTCTCGGCGAGCATGAAGAAAACAGCCGCAGAGTTCGGGCGCAACGCCGGCAGCCTTGGGGACGCTTGTCGTGGTGCGGCGGAGGCGGCCCGGCGGGCCATTGGCGATATGGAATCGACCATTTCCCGCGCTGCCGAGAGCGCGAGCCGCGCCGCAGATGATTTGACGATCACATTTCATAAGGAATATCGGTGGTCGCTCTATTCACTCTCCTGCGTAGCGCTCGTTGTCGGGATCCTGCTTGGCATGCTGCTGTTTAAGTATTTTGATGCGCAGTACGAACAGCACGGGAAAACGATAATAACGGCGCCTCAACCCAGGCCAGCGACCCGTGCTCCGGAAACACCGTCATCGAAGAGAAAACGATAGGAATGCCCATGTTGACAATCCGGGCGATGTCGGATGGGAGGGGATATTCCTCACGCCATCTCGAAAACCGGGACTACTACGCCGAAAATGAACGGGTCGTCGGGCGCTGGCAAGGCCGTGGAGCTGAACTGCTGAACATCCGGGGTGAAGTAAGGACCGGGGACTTTGAAGACCTGTGCCAGGGCGTTGATCCCGGAACCGGAGAGTTTCTACGGCAGCGGCAGAGTGCCGATCGCATTGCATCCGACGGGACAACGCAGTCCCGCGGACGGCATTTGTACGACTTTACGATCTCGGCCCCAAAGTCTGTTTCCATCATGGCAGTTCTCGGCGACGACCAACGACTCATTGACGCTCACGAAAACGCCGTAGCACAGGCTCTCGAGGAACTCGAAACCTATGCGGCCAGCCGTGTCCGGCAGCCCGGGGCAAATGCAGGAACTGCTTCGGATCGCCGAGCAGCGGTCGGCTCGCATCATTTTTGGCGGTGACACAAAACAGATCCAGAGCGTCGAAGCCTGCGATGCGCTGCGAGTGCTGGAAAAGGAATCGCGCCTGAAGAGTGTCTCATTGACCCAGGTGCGCCGGTTAAGAGAGCCGGTCCGGGCAGAACATTTCAGCCATGATGCCGGATCCCAGATCGTCGGCATTGCGGTTCGAAGAATGGAGTAGCACGTGCCTGGTCTGTTACGTCGGCAAGCAGTCATCGGAAAGACACCATCCCTAAGCCTTCGGCTTAGGATCCCGCTGACCCGCGTGATCGGGATTCTTGTTCGGCACCTGTTCGGTGTCTGTTCGGTGCTTGTTCGGCTTTTGTTCGGTGTTTGTTCCGTACGCGTCCGGTAGCGCGTTGGCGTGGGTCGCTGATGGATTACAGATTTCAGGACATCCTGGATAGCGTACCTGAGAAACGGTCCCGCTCTCGCCTGGAGCCGTACGGCAAGTTGATTCACGAATTGCTACGGCGCGGCCGAACGTATCGGGAAATCGCGTGCATGTTACTGGAGAGATTCCATCTCCATGCGTCAATAAGCACCATCCATGATTTCGTCTGCCTTCGGGCAGGGCAGGCACGGAAAGCTCGGAAGCGCAACCCTGCCGGATATGATCAAACGACTAGGAGGAATTTGCCTGAAAGGGAAAAGAAGATGCCGATGGATGCTATAGCACCACGGGCGGCACTGGACGAGGTCCAGCAACGAATAGCGGCTTTGAAACTTCGGCCGGCACAGGCACCGACGCAATCCCATTATGATCCGAGCGAACCGCTTCACCTTCCGCCGAAGACCGGATCAGGCAGAGCTGGGAAATGATTATGGATCTCGGGGACCGCCCTCGGCGGCGGTTCTCGCGATGCCCATTCATTCGCAGTGGATGATATTATATAGTCCGTTAACACTGAAAAAGTTCGGTTCAAACCATGTGGCGTCACTATAGCTGGTAGCAGGGCAAGAAAATGGATGTCATTCAAATGAAGAAGGCGGAACCAAATCCCGCCGACAGGAGGCTTGATGGCAAGAAAAGGAGATCCGATCTACAAGCGGGGCGATGCCTGGCGGCTGGATTTCACCCATGAGGGCAAGCGCCACGTCGTGCGCCTCGGCCGCAAGATTGCGTTTGCGGCAGCCAAGGATATTGCCGTCGCCAAACGCGCGGCGATCCTCAAGGGCGAAGTCGGGATCGCAAAACGCCGGAAAGATATTTCCTTCTCTGACGCGACGGAAGAATTCCTGAAGTGGGCGAAGGCCAACAAACGGGAGGGAACGTACGTTCGGTATAAGAGTTGCGTGACTCGGCTGAAGGGATTTTTTGGAGACCGCAAGCTCGGCGACATCCATCCATTTCTAATCGAGAAGTACAAACAGAACCGGTTGAGTGAAGGAGCAAAGGTCGCCGTCAACCGGGAGCTGTCCCGGTTGCGGACCCTCTACAATCTGTGCATCAAGTGGAAGAAATACGAGGGAGATAATCCGGCAAGACGGTTCCAGATGGTACCGGAGAGCCGCGGCCGATTCCTGTCCAACGAAGAGGAAAAGAGCCTCCTCGCCAAATGCAGCGAACCGCTGCGATCGGTCGTGGTGCTCGCAATCCATACAGGAGAGCGCGCCCACTCGGAAGGGCTAAGCCTGACTTGGCAAAATGTCGATTTCGGCCGGCGCACGATTACTGTGGAGGATCATTTCGCCAAAAACGCCGAGACCCGGACGGTGCCGCTCAACTCGATTGCACTTGCAACGCTTAAGGAACTCGAAGGACGTGTTCCCGGGCCGTGGGTGTTTATGACAAACAAGGGGAGCAAGAGCCGCGGGGACAAGCACTGGGAGCAGTACAAGAGCTTCAGAACGGCCTTTGAAAGCGCCTGCCGGCATGATAAATTGTCGGGCGTTACGCCGCACGTTCTTCGGCATTCGTTCGCCAGTCGGCTTGTCATGCAAGGAGTCGACCTGCGAACCGTGCAGGAACTTGGCGGCTGGAAGAGTCTGAATATGGTTCAGCGGTATGCGCATCTCAGCCAGGATCATAAGCGGCAGGCGGTGGAGCTGCTTGTGAAAAATTCCACATCACTTATCACACCACCCCATGTAACGACCGCGAATAAGAAAGACTCTAACAGCAACTATATCAGTAAGATGGGCCGTTAGCTCAGGAGGTAGAGCATCTGCCTTTTAAGCCTTCGCAACGCAATTTCGTAAACCATTGAAAACACACCGAAACCCGCTATTGACGCGGGTTTTCGTGTTATTAGGCCTTCCGTGCTTTTCCGTGCTTTTTGATGGGTTTTGATGGTAATTCCACACCTGTTTCCACACCTGAGGTTTTCTGCCGTTTAGGCAAGTGCTCTGCATTGCGCTTCCGAGTAACGAGTTTTTGGCTTTGTGCGAGCTTCTGTTTTCTCCAAAGCGCGGTCCTGCAAGCCGGGCTGCAAGTTCTTTTGTCGATCCGCGCGGATCCGTGGTGCAAGGCAATCCAACGGCCGCAACCCGCTTCACACGCACGATAGCCGATATTGTCCTCGATCGCCCTGGCGAACTGAAGCCAGAGGCCGCCGATTAGAGTTGTTGGCATGATGTGCAAATGGAGGCGCGAATAATCCGCGGCCCAAAGCAGTTTCGCCGAAGCCTGGCCTTCGAGCTGTCGATTGATGATCTTTTGCAAATGGAAAAGGGCGGGCCGGACAGGATCGGGCCGCTTGAAGTGCGTCATGCTATCTTCGCCGGCGATGAGCACATCACCGCGATCTGTTTCGAAGTTGATGGCATGGGAATCCCAGCGGATTAAAAAAGCGAGCTGGATTATGTCGCGTCTCTGAACCAAATCCCACAAATCCGCGGCCGATCGCATGGCCTGAATTTGCTCTGTCCAAGTGAGCAATGAATTATCCGCGCCGATTTGACCATACTTTTGAGCGAAGGCTAATACCCCCTCTTTTGTCGGCTCAATATTTGCGAAGAGCTTGAATAGGCCGGGATCCTCGAAGGGCTGGTAGTACTCGATTTCAACAAACGAGCATGGGTTTAGAATCGGCCCTCGCTTGGAATCAACGAGCGGGTGATCTTTTGGCGCTTCGGTCCACTGGTAACCTTTCTTATCGCGGTCCCACAAAAACTGTATGACCTCCAGATTTTCCACTTTCGGTACCCTCCGAATATGTGACGCCTATGTGACGGTACGCTCTCAAAATTCGATGCTAGTATAACTGCTGATATGTGACGTATCAACATCTCATATACGTCACAAGGAGGCAAACTTGAGCGATTACTTAACGATTTCGGATGTGGCCCGGCGCGCGGAAGTCTGTAACGCGACCGTTCACAACTGGGAGAAATCAGGGAAACTTCCGGCGCTGAGAACCGAGAAGGGTTTTCGTTTTTTCGAGCGCGAAAAGGTGGAAAGGTTTTTGGCTGAGCGCAAGCAAAACGGCGGCGGAAGGTCTTAATCATGCCGCGCAAACCACCGAAGCGAAAACCTGGCTGGGGCGCCGGCCCGCGTCGCCTGGCGGGCGAACTTCTGGACATTCGCGGCGCCGCGGAGCTGCTCGGCACAACCGAGTTGACGATCCGCGGACAAATCGCGCGCGGACGGCTGCCGTATCGGCGCCTGGGCGGCCGGCTTGTTTGCATTCGCGGTGAGCTGCTCGACTTTATTAGATCGCTGCCGGGAGTAAATATCGACGAGGCGCAGGCGAACCTTGAAGCAAGAAGCGGCGGGCGGCTTGAGTTGTGCCAACTGGTCGGCCTCCACGCCCCGCGGCACACGGGGAGGTAAACGCAACGAGGCCGACCAGTCTATGAAAGGCGAATCGTGAGAGCCGATATTATTCCCATTCTGGAGTCAACACAACCGGCAACAGGAATGGAAACCCTCGCGGGCCTGCCCGGATTTCGCGCAACGGCAAAACAGCAATGGGAAGCCCGTTGCCCTGGGCATGAGGACCGCAAGGCGAGTCTGGCTATCGGCATTGGCAACGATGGGCGCATCCTGCTTCACTGTCACGCCGGTTGCGACTTGGCGCGGATCCTCGAGGCGGCTGGTATCTCACAGAAAGACCTCTTCGCGAACAACGGACACGAACCGCAAGAGCGGCGCATCATCGCAACCTACGACTATCAGACGGGGGCCGGCGAACTCAGCTACCAGGTGGTGAGATACGAGCCGAAAGACTTTCGGCAACGGCGGCCGGACGGAAACGGCTGGATTTGGAACATCGCGGGCTTGAAACGGATTCCCTATCACCTGCCGGAGCTGGCCGGGGCCGAGTATGTTTTCGTGGTCGAGGGCGAAAAGGATGTTGATGCGCTTCGAGCCCTGGGCCTGGCCGCAACCTGCAATAGCGGCGGCGCCGGCAAGTGGACCTCGGAACTCTCGCAATATTTCAAACCTAATCAGCACATCACAATCATTCCCGATAACGACGAATCCGGCCGGAAGCACGCGCAGCAAGTGGCCGCGAGTCTGCATGGCAAAGTCGCATCGGTGAAAGTCCTCGAGTTGCCCGGCCTGGGCGACAAAGGGGACGTAAGCGACTGGCTCAAGGGCCGTGACCCGGAGGCGGCCGCGGAGGAACTGAGTCGCCTGGCTGAAGCGGCGCCGGAATGGAAACCCGTTGAACCCGCAACCGCCGGAGGATGGGAGCCGCCGGAACACTGGGAAATTCGCGATGGCGGACACCCGGAGCAGTGGGAATGTCCCGAAACAAAATGGGCCGCTGCCGGACTGTTCGCGCGCGGATCCCTTGTTATTGTGGCCGGGGAATCTCAGGTTGGCAAGACTCTGATAACGCTTTCCGCCTGCCGGCAGCTTTTGACCGGGCCAAAGCTCTTCGAGCATTTCGACGTGCAACCGCTCGACAGGATTTTCTATTTGGTTCTAGAAGATCCACCGCAACGCATTAAATCGCGATTGCTTGACGCGGCGCGCGCGGGAGAGCCGGAAATCGGACTCGGCCGCCTGGACATGGCGTTTTGGCCGGGCTTTTCGCTGAGTGAAGCCGAGCATTTCGCCCTGCTGGAATCGAGCATCAAGCAGAAGCAGTATGACATGGTTGTGCTCGATACTTTTCAGAGGGCAACCCCTGGCGTGCTGAGCTACGACGACGAAAAACTTTCCATAATCCTGCATCGACTTTCCGCAATGACCCGACGATACGACGTGATTCTGTGGATCAATGACCACCTGCGGAAAGCGATGGAGAAAGCCCGGGGCCGCCGGGAATTGTCACAGGCTGACATCAAGGGCAGTACCGTCAAGCTTCAGAACGCGGACTGTTACTTGTTGGTTTCACGGAACGGGCCGCGCCTGCAAATCACGGGCTCGAACAAAGACGCGGACGGCAAAATAGGTTTCCTGCTTGACCTGGCAGCCGAGGGCGACAAGTCGAAACCGAAATTCTGTTATGCCGGCGAACTCGAAAACCTCGCGGCCGCATCCCGATCCAAGGGCACACAAACCGCTGCAAAAATCCTCGAAATCATGGAGCCGGGTGCCTGGGTATCATGCGGCGACCTGGCACCGCGGACCCCTTTCTCCCCTTCGACCGTGCGATCACACCTCGAAAGGCTCGTCCAAGGCGGAAAAGTGGTCGAACAAGGCGAAAAACGGTGGAAGCGATATCGCCGAATCGACGAGATAACAGAATTGGCGATAGATGGCGATAGGATAAAAACAACAGAATCAAAGACTTCTATCGCCAGCAGCATTTTACCCTTTAAGGAAACCACAATTGAAGGGCGGGCAGAGGCGGCTTTATCAGAGCCTCTGCCTACCAAAGGGATTCTATCGCTTGGTATCAACAGTTCCCCTATAGGGGCTGGCGATAGAAAAACTGTTGATAGAAAAGGCGGCAATGAATGAGCCAGCAAGGCAGATTTTTCGAGCCAAAGGCGACAGGCAACGAGCGGGAAGGTTCAAGGATCAGGGCGCTGGTCGGCAAGAAGCGCAGCCGACCGGAGGACTTCAGAGCGAAGGTGGCTGCAACCTTGCGCGCGTTCGCGCCGAAAGCCGGAGTGTGGGCAGACCCCCCCCCAAAGGGGGAGTCAAGAGGTGGGGCGCACAGTTGAAAAACCGGGCGCCCACTACTTTACGCGCGAGCACAGTTTTTGAGTTTTTCGATTAGGAGGTTTTTGTGGGCGAACGAGGGCCTTTAGGCAACGAGCATGGCAGGCGAGCCGAACAACGAGCCAGGAAGTTAAACCTTGTGGGCCAGCGACCACCG
>Ga0187878_1003485_pt1 | contig 12963 bp, 21 predicted proteins | sample June2016WEW_17_1_FD_132979 | JGI IMG/M metagenome (GOLD analysis project Ga0187878, IMG submission 132979) | Peatland microbial communities from SPRUCE experiment site at the Marcell Experimental Forest, Minnesota, USA - June2016WEW_17_150 | ecosystem: Environmental > Terrestrial > Soil >...
CACCTTGCAGCTTCCTGAAGTCGACTCAACTGCGATGACCCTGTTTCGGTTCCCCTGACGAAGGAGGCGTGCGGAGCAGGTTGAAGGCATAATCTCCCCTGACGGCCACGCGAAAGGAGAACCCACACATGCCGGTTAAAGCGTCTCCCATCTCAACAGAAGCACCGGCGCGCATCCCAAAATGGTCCAAGAACGATCAAGACTTCTGGCTAGACTACTTCCAGAGTTCGACGGATACTGTGCTCTCCGCAATTTTGGAAGATTTCGGCGGATGGCCAGACGATATTGACACATCAAGGCTCAAAGACCGCCTGAAGCAAGGCGTACGTCTTGCCGCAGAACTCGCCGATACAGCCGTAGAAGAAGCCCTGTATCGAGGATGGGTTCAGAAAAGTGTAAGGAAAGTAGAACAAAGGAAGCGGAGAACCTGATGAGTTGTTTCGGGCCTCTTCAAGGCGGCAAACCAAAATATGGGGAATGCGTCTATTGTTGGGATGAAAACTGGGCTCGTGACCATCACTTGTTTTTCGAGCCACGCCAACGGATGATTGGGCCAGTTTGCGGCCATCGACTCCATGCACCTAAGCATGTCATAAAACCCCATCAGCAGTTTCTGCTTAAAGTTGAACACTTAATATCCTAATATCCCCATGACACCATATTCTCAACTTCGGACCTTACTCCCCAGAATTGATCTGACACAGGCAATTCCGTTACCGATGCCATTTTCGATGTTCATTGAGGTGACAAACGTATGCAATTTCAAGTGTACCGTTTGCCCTCAGTCATTTCCTGACTTTGGAGAGCGATCCGGTTATTACAAGCGGATGAGTGCGGAGGTCTGGACCAAGGTTGTCAGTGATCTTCAAAGATGGCCAACCCCATTGAAGGTCCTGCGATTCTGGGGGACCGGAGAACCTTTACTCCATCCCGGCCTGAACGACATCATCATTGAGTCACAAGTATTGGCGAATCGTCTGGAATTGACCACAAATGGGTCACTCCTGACGTACGATTGGCAGAAAAAATTGATTTATAGCGGCCTCCATTACCTCTGCGTATCCGTTTATGGCACCACAGAAGCGCAGTATCAAGAGGCAACAGGGGACCGCGCGGGGCTGGGATTCATTCTCCGCCGAATGGCCGCATTTCGGGAAGCACGGGACAAGTCAGGACGAGAGACACCTTGGATCACGGCACGCTTAACCGTCGCGAATCCTGACCGCGATGCCTTCGAACAACAGTGGAGTTCCATCGCCGATGATCTTGTCATCGAACCCCTTCACAGTTGGGGACAAGACTTTGTGCAACTCGGTACAAATCTGAAGACCTCCAAGACTGTCTGCCCCAAACCATTCACGGAACTCGTGGTACATGCGAACGGAGATGTTGTGGCTTGTTGCGCGGATTGGGACGGGCACTTGCTCTGCGGAAATATTCTAGCGGAAAGCCTGCAAGACATCTGGACTGGCCAAAAGCTGAAGCACATTCAGGAATTACACCTTGCGGGACAACGTTACGAACTTGTAGCGTGTAAGGACTGCACGCTGATCTACAAGCAACCTGATGACTTGGACTCGTTATTGAAATGACGGGTGCCACTCTATTTTCTGGGATTGGGGCACCCGAGGTCGCACTGCCATGGATCAACTGGAGGTGGTGCGCTGAAGTTGAGAAGTTCCCATCCGCAGTCCTGAAAGTCAGGCATCCGCACATTCCGAATTTAGGAGATGTCACCCGTGAAACGTTCCTTGAAGAAGCAAAGCGATTCGGACCAGTTGACCTTATTGTCGCTGGCCCACCTTGCCAGGACTTCTCCGCCGCTGGCCGAAGAGCAGGACTGGACGGAGCGCGTGGCAACCTGGCACTCCGATTGGTTGAACTTGTTGATGCACTACGGCCCCGCTGGCTGCTTTTCGAGAACGTCCCTGGCCTGCTGTCCTCCACTTCGCACCCTTCGCCAAATTCGTATCGAAACTTTCTTGCTGAAGGACGAGAAGGGGAGTTTGGTTATGAAGCAGACGAAGGAAGCGACTTCGGATGTTTCCTTGCCACACTTTCAGAATGCGGGTATTTTGGAGCTTTCGCAAGTCTGGACGCTCAATACTTCGGGCTGGCGCAACGGCGGGAGCGTGTGTTCGCTATATTCCATCTTGGAGGATGGCAGCCTGCCGCGGCGGTACTATTTGACCTCGAAAGCCTGCAAGGGAATCCAGCGCCGTGCCGAGAAGCGGGGAAAACAATTACCCACGATATTGCAGGAAGCCTTGCGAATAGTGGCCGGGGCCTGAACGCTCATCCATCGCGAAGAAATAATATCGAGTCAGAAACGTTCATTACCGTTCCAACTCTTGACGCAAGTTTTGCGCGCCTTCAAGGATGCAGTGGGCAAGATGCAGGACACGGACACGGGCATCTCGTGGTTGGAACGCTGGCAGGAAGCGGGGCAGGAACAGAGAGATCGGCAGGGCAGTGTAACGAAGTAGAGTTTTTGATCCTAGAAACCCTTCCCACAATGCAGCACGAAAGCGGACACAAGGCAGGCCACAACGCGCGATCAGGACACACGAAAGACGCGTATATCGTCCCCGCTCCAATCGCCTGCTTTAAAAACGGTCAAGGTTCAAAGGCTGGAGGACTCGGATACTCGGAAGAAACGGCACCGACTCTCGGAAGCGCTCAGTCCAGAACGCAGCAAGCTCCGGCACTCCTGCAAAAGATGGCCGTTCGCAGGTTGACGGTAGTCGAATGTGCAAGGTTGATGGGATTCCCAGATACGTTTTGCCACATTCCATGGAAGCGCCGAAAGATCGTAGCCGATGAAGCGGCCTACTTACAGAGTCACGGGCTCGAATGCTGGCAAGAAAAGAACCAGTGGTACACGAGAGTTGCGGCGGATGGTCCGATGTACCGAGCCTACGGAAATGCCATAGCAGTACCCGTGATTCGATGGATTGGAGAACGGATACGGCAAGTGGATGAGATCAGGGGTGGAAAATGGATCGACTGGATTCTTGACCACCGAAAAGGACATTGATGAGCCTTCCCGCCGTCCCCGATTTCCGCGACAAGCTCATCTCTCTCGTACTTGACAGTTTACCCTCGCCCGCTTCCAAGCAATCCTACAAACAGGCCCTTTCCCGCTTCCTAGAATGGTTCGCAGTGAATCGCAAGGGGGAAACCCTCACCCGGAGCGCCGTGCTGCAATACCGGGCTTCCCTGCTCGAAAGCGGGCTATCCAGCGCAACCGTCAACCTGCATTTGGCAGCCGTGAAGAAATTGGCACAAGAAGCGGCCGATAACGGGATGCTGGCCGCCAATTTGGCGCAAGGAATCTCACGGATCAAGGGAATCGCGAAAAAAGGGGTCCGGGCCGGCAACTGGCTAACGGTGGGGCAGGCAGAAGACCTGCTCGAGTGTCCGGATGCCTCCACGCTGGCCGGCAAGCGCGATCGGGCGATCCTAGGAGTCCTTCTGGGGTGTGGGCTACGGCGCCAAGAAGCGGCGCGATTGAGCTTTGCCCACATTCAGCAACGGGATGCCCGATGGGTGATTGTGGATCTAGTAGGGAAAGGGCAGCGGGTGAGAACGGTTCCGATGCCCACCTGGGAGAAGTTGCTGATAGATGATTGGAGTTCCGCGGGGTGTCTGTCGGAGGGAATCGTCTTTCGTGGAATCAATCGGGGAGATCACCTGCACTCGGTTTCCATGACCGCACAAGCCATCTTTGACGTGGTGAAGAAGTACTCGGAGCATTGTGGATTGCAGGTGGCTCCCCATGATCTGAGACGGAGTTTCGCAAAACTGGCGCACAAGGGGAAAGCGGCACTGGAACAGATTCAGTTGAGCTTAGGGCACGCTTCGATTCAAACGACAGAGAGGTATTTGGGAGTCAGACAGGATCTGACGGATGCTCCCTGTGATCATTTGGGGATCAGCATGGGACCAAAGGCGGGATGATTCCAAGTTCCAGAGACCGCTTCAGGGCTGCTTGGCATCTCGTTTCGGCTTTCTACCCTGGATCGTGTTTCAGTGAAGTACTGTGCATCAGAACGTGAACGGGCACCCTCACTCGAACCGATGTCCGTAATTCGCAGATGTCGCAACCTATGACTTTGCAGGGAGGATGAAGCTGGAGAAGTCCATGAAAACAACGGCGTAACATGTCCTGATTCGAAATCCGCTCTCCTTCCAGCTGTTGTTGTACACTCTGAATTTCTGCCCGTGCCATTTTTAGATGTTTGGATAAGTCGGCCTGTTGTTCCAGACGCTCTTTCATGTAGGTAATATCCTGCATGAAGGCTTGGACACCAGCACCCAAGGCCACAGCTCGCGATGTCAACTCATCCAATTGAGCGGTGTCCTTCGGTATTTTCTGTTTCGGTCTGAAGATCACATCATCCAAGATGCTCATAACTTATGCAGCATCATGCGCTCCCACAGATCCGCTGGCAAGTAATACGGCTCTACCTCCGCCGTCTGATTGTCAGGTCGCTCGTAGCATCCTCGCCGAACCCGTCCGAGTCGCCGTCCCATTTGATGCGCCAATGATAATCGGCGATGAGTCGCCGTACCTCGCGCCGGCTTTCATCGCCGGCCTCTTCGTCGCCGGCTGGATCACTGACAGAGAGGTGGACATATTGGCCGAGGTGATCCCCGAGGATCGTCGGGGTGTATTGTGCCTGTTCCAGCTTTTCTACTACCGCTTCTATTGTCATATATTGGCTCTCCTGCCCGTTGGTGGCGGGCTACTTTCTACTCTTTTAGTATACACAAGGGGAGTCGAGTGTCCAATAGGGAACTTCCCTGATAACGGTACCAACTTCTCTCTTGACATTCTCTCTTGACAAGGGGAGCTTGCGGCCGTTACGCTTTGCGTCGTGCAATTGATTGAGATGTCATGCGGTGACGGAGACCTTTTGCTCTCGATTGACCTAAGTTTAAGCCACGCCCGGATCGCGGCATGGACAATCGTCCACCCCGCTGGTGATAGAGCTTGCTCTGCCTCTTCCGCTGTAACGCATCTTCGGACACACAAAAGCTCTAAATCCGGTCCGGTCCAGATCCCCACATAGCAAGCCGAGGGATTGACAAAACTCCACCAGTGCCGGTATCGCTCAGGCCGATTGCTCCCCAGATACCATACATCGTGCCAACCATACCGTTCCATAAGGCATTCGACAATCATGATCGTAACCACGACCTGTAGGGGCCTACCTGAGAACCGCGGGTACCCCACTTTGAGTGAATCCGTTACCATTGGTGTGACATCGGCAGTTCTGGCTAGTGCGGGTGTATTCTTCTGCCGAGAAGGAACGCCTCGGCAAAGTAAACCCACGGCTTTTGTGATTACTCATCAATCAGTTCTTTCATTTCTTTGGTCCATCGGTCATCCATGATGGCCGCTTGCTTACGGTGCATGGTCCTCACCCTCCGTGCATGAACTCGTAGTCTCCAGGCGATCCATTCTACCGTATTTACGTACCCATGGCCGAACAGGATCACCAGAAGCCAAGCCGCCAACAGAACCCCGAAGCCGAGCAGCACAATCATGGACTAGCGCTCCCTTCGAGGTAGAGCCGCGCGGACTCGGCATCTGGGAACAATTCGAAAAGCTGCGCTTGGAGAAGTGTCATTGCCATTCTCCTTTCCTCCGCCGCCTGAAATAGGGATTGCTGAAGGCTTGAGCACGCTTGTCATATCCCAGTGTACCCCACTGCACATTGACAGGTTGTCGGGGAACAATGGCACTTGTCGCACACCAGCCGGTTACCGCACTTACAGAGATCTAGGGATTGAGGCGCAACGCCAAAACGTTGAGTCCGCTGTACGATCATTGAGTCAGCAACTTCAGCGCACCATTTCGCGTACTCTGCAGTGTGGCCTGGTGCGCGCTTCATGGCTTCGACTGCCGCGGCATCCCAGAAACTTCGGTATTCGGATGTCATTTGCGTGGTCTCCATATCCTTATAGTAAATCATCGTACGCACGTTTAATCCATCGGGAACATCCCCGATATGGGTACGAAAGGGCTTGACAACGTACGTACGTTGGGTATAGAGTTTCGTAGAGGACCATCACACACCATGATTCACCTGAGTTTAGCCGGGTTCACACCCGAAGAATGTTACGAGTTGATGTTGATCGGTTTGAACGCTCAAAAGGCGAAGATCGACAGCGAAATTGAAGGTCTGCGCCTCCATCTGTATCCCAAATCCAGGCCTTCCACAGAGCACCGGGAGTACATCGAAACACGCAAAAAAGCAGCCCCACCCAAGCGCGTCATGAGCAAGGAAGGCCCTGCTCGCATCATTGCCGCTCAGAAGAAGCGGTGGGCTTCACAACGGGCGAAGAAAGCACCCGCCGCCAAGAAACTCCCCGTCAAAAAGCAGGCCGCGAAGAAATAGAGGCTGGCATGACTGTGAAACCGAAGTCTTGACAACGTACGGCGATACCTCCCCCGAGATTCAACCGCTTCCCCAGCATGTAATGCTCTATATTTGGGAGCGTTGATCGTTCATGAGCGGCTGGGGAAGCGGTTGAATCTCGTCGCCGCTTTCCCAGCCTTGAAGGAGCCATGCCCAAGAAACCTTCACTCGACTCTACCGTTTCCTCTGCGATGTCCATGCTCGCAAAATATCGCTGGCAGAATGTTTCGAAAGCGAAACGTCGGGAGATTGCTCTCAAGATGGTAGAGGCACGGAAGGCGAAACGGAAAGCGAACTTGAAGCGGCAAAGAGGCCAAGAGTATGGAAACAACAAAGATTCTCCAAGCCCAGGTCGATAAAATCACGGAGGGCCACCGGCGATACCAAAGTGGCAATCGAAGCGAAAATCGGCGGCGAATATACGGTCACTGGGACCGATGGACACGTCGAAACATACAGGTGCCTGTCTTTGCTGCGGAGAGACATCGAGGACGCAACTCTCGACATCCTCGGCATCGAAGCACAGCGCGATTTCATCAGCAGTTACCGCAGTGCGCAAAAGTCCGATTTTTTCGGAGTCGAGGCGTAGTCCATGAGCAAAAGCACATCGATTGAGGCGTTCGGTTTGCCATCGTGCCCGATGAATCTTTCTCCAAGATAAAAACATCGTCCGTCAGAAGATACAAACCTAGTTTTAATCATCCTTCCACCTCTGTAATACTCATCTGAGATCGGCTCGCAATGGCACGTGAGACGTTCCGGCTCATCTGCCGGAAATAAGTATCCTTAAGTTCTGCCGCAATTGCGCGGCGCCGTTCCTGCAGCGCTACGTACGGTGTGCTGCCAATCCCACTAAATGGATCCAATACCACGTCTCCTGGGTTCGTCCACAGTTCGATCGCACGTCGAATCACCGTAAGTTGCAAAGGGCAAATATGGCGGCTATCGTCTTCATCTCGTGCGCTCTGTTTCTGCAGTGTATCGCTCGGGTCTATGTCAAACCAAACGGGAGAAGCATACCGTTGCCACACGTAATGAGAGTACTTGTTGGTTCGCGCGTCACAAGTCTTTTCCACTTGCGGCTCTTCGGCAGACCCGATATACCGTTGAAATCCGTTGCCTCTCCAGTCTCCTGTGGACCAGTAACCTCCATGCTTTACGGGCTCGGGGTTCTTCCCCGGTTTCCGCATGACCACAAGATAGTCTCCGAGCCCTTGCCGACACATGGCCGAGTCGGTGACAATTTGCTTGTGCGCGAGCCCTTGCGCGTGCGTCCTTGTGGCGGCTTGCAGGGGATCCTTCCAGATCAGCACTTCGGAATGGTAGATCATGCCATGAGACTGCCAAGCTCGAATTAGGTCACCGCGGAAGTCGTACAGGCCGATATACCCATGCCGTTCGATGGTCAGGGGCAGGTTCATGCAATGGAAGGCCATCAGCCGTCCTGGGATTAACACCCGGACCATTTCTCGAGCCATGTAGTCCATGTTGGCGAAGAATTCTTCCGGCGTACGGACATTCGACATGTCCTCAGTCGCATCGGAATACGAATAAAGGTTTTGGAACGGAGGGCTGTAAATCGAAAAGTGAACCGAGGAGTTGGGAATACCCTGCATCACTTGTACGCAGTCTCCATGGTACAGAGCGTACTCTTGAGAGATGAGCTGGTCTATTATGTTCACTGGAAACTCCGCAGAAAGTCCTGCTGATCTATAATTGCCTCTGTGTATTCCTTATCGGTAATTGTTTGTGTTTTTCGGAGTGTCCACCTCTCTGAAGTAACGGCACGGTTGATAACCCGTTTGAGCATGGCCACATTGATGCTCCCAGACTTTTCCGTTCCATCGCCAAGTGGCAAATTGGATTACTCCAGACATTGGCATCATCTCGCCGCAACCTGAACAGAGCCAGATTCCACTAGTATAAAATGGATCACTCGGAAGCCCTGGATGCCACATCGCACGAACGACCAAGCCGAGAGTAAACCCAATAAGAAAAACCAGTGTCACTAAAAAATACGTCATGCCGCTTCCTCTTCCGTTTTCAACCACTCAGGGACTTCCATCTCTTTCCGATGTTCGTACTTCGATGCTTTACGGAAGTGTTTCAGTTGCTCCTCCCGCATTGCAACGTTCATCTCGGATCTCAGCTCAATGTGTTGCTGTTCTTTCCGATGAAACGCTTCGAGCACGGGGCCTTCTGTTTCCGCGGTTATGATGTGCGCGTGGACTTCGTGTTCTTGTCCATATCGCCAGCAACGAGCCATGGCTTGATAGACCTGCTCGAACGAATAGGACAGACCAACAAATGCCATGTTCCAGCAACACTGAAGATTCAGACCAAAGCCTCCATACTTTGGCTTTAATAGAAGCCTCTGAACCTTCCCATCCAGAAAGCCAAGTAGCCGTGTCTCCCGCGTTTTGTCCGTCATACCTGATCCCCGGATCTCTACGATATCAGGAACGGCGGCGTTTACTGCATCCGCTTCATAATCCGTATTGCACCACACCAGCCAAGGCGATAACGGATCTGCCGCGATAATCTCAGCGACCTTCGCCGCCCGCGCCTTACACGTCAAGCGCATTTCCTTGTGCAGTCCAGTGGCACTCATATCAGGCACTCGAAACAGCATTCCATCAGTAGCAATGGAGGTATCCACAGGGACTAAGTGCTGATACACGTGGAGTTGTGGAAGATCATACCCGGTGTTCTCGTAATCTCCTAAATCCGATGGTTTGTCGAAGGCCACTGCCCAGGAGGAAACAAAGCGGAAGAACGGTTTCTTGGCGTGACCTTTAAGTATCCACTTACCTGTGTCGCCGCCGTTATGCTCGAAAAACATGGCAAGCATGTTCGCTCGGGTCATGGCATCCAACAACTCGCAGTGGTTACCCAACTCCACGTAATCGTTGGGAGATGGGGTAGCCGTCCCACAGAGTTTGAAGGGAGTTCTTGAGAGTCTGTCGATCAGGATCTTGGTAGTGTACGCATCGAAAGACTTAATGCGAGAAGATTCGTCGCATGCTACGCCGAAGAATCGCGTAAGATCAAACTTATGCAAACTCTCGTAGTTGGTGATGTTGATTCCTGGTTTTACGCCTGTCTGATCGTCAGACAAGTTAACACTCTCATGAAACTTTGGAGCTTCCTTGTGAGCGAACTGAAGGGCCACCGCCAGTGGAGCCAACAGAAGTACGTTCTCCTGGGTATGCTCATACACTAGTCGCAACCATTCCAGTTCGATAAATCCTTTCCCGCTACCCGTAGAACCGAATACTGCAAACTTGCCGGCCTTCAACGCACGCTTCACCACCCACTTTTGAAAGGGCTTCAACATGGGATTCAGTTGAGAATCCTTGACATCGAAGCCGCAAGCAGTAGCTAAGATACGCTTGGAAGCAAGAAAGTCGGAGTATAAGAGATCAAGCATGGTCCGCCACCCGCGCTTCGATGTCATCCCTCTCATTCGTCTGCGCTGCCCGCTCCAGGACAATCTCGATGGCTCGCAGCCGAATTCCTGCGGGCACATTGCCGTCCAGCATGATGCTCAACAGGGTCGTCACGGCGGCGCCGGATGCCTCTTGCAGCCGCGCATTCGTCTGCGCTGCCCGCTCCAGGACAATCTCGATGGCTAGCAACCGAATTCCTGCGGGCACATTGCCGTCCAGCATGATCCTCAACAAGGTCGTCACGGCGGCGCCGGATGCCTCTTGCAGCCGCGCGATCGATTGCAATTCCACAGTGGATGGAGCAGGTAGTGGTACGGGGCTTCCGTAATCCCATGCATTGAACAATTCAAAGATGACATTGCGCGGCTTCAGCTGGCCTGCCTGTGTCGCGTCGAAAATCTGCGCATCCCACTCTCCGTATCCGTCCCAATCGTCCGACCGTCGCGCATCCCGAAAGGCAAGCGTATCATCCTGAACTGCGAGATGAACAGCATACTGTTTTTCGAGAAGTTCTATCTCACGAACAAACCCGAGAATCCGCCGCCGCGCCTCTGGGCTGATGGTGGGCTTCTCGCCCTTCTTCCGTTTGGTCATAATTTAGTAACCTCTTTTTCTCTTCATGACACAGAAGCCTCATCTCAGTCTGGTAATCGACCATTCCGAGAAGATCAAACGCCAAATCCTGTTTCTGAAAGTGTCTACTTAATGAGTTCCCCATAATACGCCAGCGGCACCCTAACCAGATAGGCGCTAGCCGGATCAGAAACTCATGTTCGAAAGGAGGCATCAGTACTTCTTGACCGAACTTTTTGTATTCTTTGCTTCGATGTGGCATAGTCAACTGGTTGCATTTCACTCTACCCACCGAATCTCTTTGATCGAACACAGCGGATATATGAGCGATACGACAGTTGCACCTACGCCGGTAAGCATCAACACAGCCCTTCCTGCTTCAGCATCTGTAATGTCGGGGAGGTGGCCATAATACGACACTATTAAATCCTCTCCATCTGAAAATAAACGGGGATGCCGAACCGGACTGAAATCGATAGATCCTTCCAGTTTACGAAAGAATATACGAATCACCGTGTCACCTCCCATCTCCAGTTTTTCTGAAGTACTACACTCTCCCTGCAATGTGGGCAACCTACCTGCCTCCCAATTTCCACTTCCGTTCCCATCCCAGAACGCGCGTATTCTACATCCAGAAAGCTCCGAAAGGCATCGACGGTACAGCGTTGCATGTCGCTCCAGGGGATTACAGTGTCCCGTAACGTCGCCTTCTGCTCTTGCGGAGGATTCAAGAGGTCGAACGCATCTCGAAAGACGATAACCGGCCCTTGGCAGTGGCTGTCGTTGCAAACCAGTAATTCTGTCCGTATGCCGTCCCGCATTTCCCATTTCACCCTGACATTTCGGCCCTTGAGTTTCCGTTTGCACTGGAGACACTGATAGACCGAAAACAACTGGCGCCGTATGTGGATGTTGCGCTTCTGCTGCTGCCGTTGGGCATCTTCGAGTTTTTTGGGATCAGGTCCGATGAGGGGCAACCGACCAGCGCCAGGTACCCAGATTTTGCCTTCCTCAACCGTGACTTGTTCGCGCCGGGGAGCCGGAATCACTTGCGCCCCTCGCTGATATAGTGTTTCGCCACTTCAAAAGGAGTCCGAAACTGCGCGTGCCTCCCTGCCTTGATTTCTGCCGCGAACGTGCTGGCGATCCATTCCGCGAACTCGGCACGCTCCCGATGCATGGACTCAAATTGCACCCGATCAAACTGTTGCTGAAAAGCGGCCGAAAAATTGGCAAACGTCACGTTCCGAAGCCCTTCCGCCATCAGCCGGGTTGCGTCTTGCAGGGAATCGGACATCACCCGGTGGACTTGCTGGCCTTTGTACATCAGCCGTAAAGCATAAACATCCTCGCCTTCCCAGGGCCGTAGAATGTCGAGCTCTTCAGGCTTGGGATTTGGCTTATAGAGGCTGAAAAGCATATGGCCGTCTGCCTGGAACTGCTTACGATTGTGAATGTCGAGCAGACAAACGAAGTCCACATCTATCGTAATAGCCTGTGCCTGAATTCGGGCCAATGCGAGTTTAGCAATCACTCTGCACCCCTACCGAGCAGATGCCACTGCACCAAATGCTCCGCTTTCGAGGCTGGCCAAGGGATATCCTCATCCGGTCGAACCGCGCAAATCTCCTCCGCTTTGGTTTTCCTGACCTTCCAGGCTTTCAGAAGATCACATGTGTACCCGCAACGGTTTACCTTCCACCACTGCAAGCAGTTGCCGACGTAGCCCTTGTGCTGAATGTAGTAGAACTCTTCCAGAAGAATAGCCACTGGCGGGAGCGGAACCGTTTGTGTTTCTGGCGGCGTAACTGTCATACCTGAGTAGCCTTCTCCAGTTCGCCCATGACGAACGCCTGAATATCTGCCAGCGGAAGCGAAAACTCGTTTCCGATGACTTCGAAAAAGAGAGACTGCTCTACGCTGTGGTAGGAAACGGCATAGCGAACCCCGAATTTCTCACCAAAGAGTTTGTCGGGATAGCCTTGATCGGGGCGGAAGGGTTGCAGGTTGAACTCCTGCACAAAGCGTTGGAACGCCTGCGCAGATACGTTGTCGATTTTGAAGGTTTTCATGATGGCTCTAGTCTGGCCTTATAGCCGGCAATGGCGATGCCAAGTCCCTGACAAGTTTCGAGAAACATGTCGCCGCTCTTGTCTAAGATGTCGAGCATCAACAGTGGGGTTCCATCGTCGATGATCGCTAAGCGTTCCCGTAGAATCTTGTCTAAGATGTCGAGCATCGCTAAGCGCTCCCGTAGAAATTCAAGCACAAGAAACTCTCGTTCACGTCCATGATACGGTAACTGTGCAGCGTGCTCTTCGGCTTCGTGAATGCATCTCGTAATCTCGTTCATCCCTTCCTCCGCGGCATCACAATATAACGGTAACCGTCTTCAGGCGATGACCGGAATTCGAAGGCCGAAGCGTCATTGGAAAAGCGCACCTGAACTTCGCTGGTGCCTATCACATTCAGGCACTCAGTGATATACGTACCACTAAAGTGTGCGCTCACGG
>Ga0187878_1003487_pt1 | contig 12959 bp, 12 predicted proteins | sample June2016WEW_17_1_FD_132979 | JGI IMG/M metagenome (GOLD analysis project Ga0187878, IMG submission 132979) | Peatland microbial communities from SPRUCE experiment site at the Marcell Experimental Forest, Minnesota, USA - June2016WEW_17_150 | ecosystem: Environmental > Terrestrial > Soil >...
CAGGGCTTCTCGACGTAGATGTCCTTGCCCGCCTGGCACGCCCAGATGCCCATCAGCGAGTGCCAGTGGTTGGGCGCGGCGATTGAAACCGCGTCAATCGACTTATCTTCGAGCAGCTTGCGAAAATCCGTAAAAACCTTCGGCTTGGGGAGGCCTTTCTTCTCCATGTCGGCAAGCCGCTGGCCGAGCACGTTCTCGTCAACGTCGCAGACCGCCGCAACTTCCACGTTTGGCTCGCCCGACCATCCGCGGATGTGCTCAAATCCTTGGCCACGGATTCCAGCTACGGCAATTCGCACGCGGTCGTTTGCCCCGAAGACTCGCTCCGGCCGCGTGAGGAAGGAAAGCGTGGCGGCGCCCGCACTGCCTCTGACTCCCTTGGCGAGAAAATCCCGTCGGCTGAGATCCGATGGGCCTGACATGATGGCTTCCTCCCGCACGTCCCGATTCTTCTCATCCCCCATACAGCCTCCGGACAGCAAAGAGGAATGGAATTGATTTCGCACGCGGATTCTACCACTTCGGGCACCCAGCGGGCGCGGGCAGTTTGGGCGCGGCGGCCTGTTCCGCGCGGGCCCGGAAGTTTGACTTTGTTGCAAACGATAAACTAAGATTCCGGTGAGTTCGTGGCTCCCCAATGATCAAGGGCGAAAAGGCCGGCACAACACTGACGACATCCGCAGGCGAGCAGCCGGATCGGCGCCCTTCATCCGCCGAGCACCGCTGGGAGGAGCAGACGCTCAAGCCCGCCCTCGCCCGCTCGCCCGAAAGGCGAGAGGTTTTCACCACCCTTTCCGGCGTTCCTGTCCCGCGTCTCGCGACCCCCGCCGACCTTGCCGGTTTTGATTACGCGCGCGACTTGGGAGATCCGGGCGAATACCCCTTCACGCGCGGCATCCATCGCAGCATGTACCGTGGCAAGGTGTGGACGATGCGCCAGTTCGCGGGCTTCGGTACGCCCGAAGACACCAACCGCCGCCTGCACTATTTGCTGCACCAGGGCCAGACCGGGCTTTCCATCGCCTTCGATCTTCCCACCTTGATGGGTTATGACAGCGACCATCCCCTTGCCGAAGGCGAGGTGGGCAAGTGCGGGGTGGCGGTTTCCTCGCTCGCCGACATGGAGATGCTGCTTGCGGGACTGCCCCTCGAGCAAGTCACGACCTCCATGACCATCAATTCGCCCGCGGCGATGATCTGGGCGATGTATCTCGTGGTCGCGGAGACAAACGGCGCGGACTGGAAGAAGATCTCTGGAACCACCCAGAACGACATCCTCAAGGAATACATCGCGCAAAAGGAATACATTTTCCCACCCCGGCCTTCGATGCGGCTGGTCGTGGACACGATTACGTTCGGTGCGCGCGAAGTGCCGCGCTGGAATCCCATCTCCATCAGCGGCTACCACATTCGGGAGGCGGGCTCAACGGCCGTGCAGGAGCTCGCTTTTACTCTGCGCGACGGCATCGAATACGTCGAGTGGGTCGTGCGCGCGGGCATGGACGTGGACGAATTCGCGCCGCGCCTCAGCTTCTTCTTCAATTCCCACAATGACCTGTTCGAGGAAGTGGCGAAGTTTCGCGCCGCGCGCAAGGTCTGGGCGCGCATTATGCGCGAACGCTTCGGGGCGAAGAATCCTCGCTCCTGGCTCTGCCGCTTTCATACCCAGACGGCGGGCTGCTCGCTCACCGCTCAGCAGCCGTATAACAACGCGATTCGCACGACGATCCAGGCGCTGGCAGGGGTCCTGGGCGGAACGCAATCCTTGCACACGAATTCGCTCGACGAAGCCTGGGCGCTGCCCACCGAAGAGGCCGTCACGCTCGCCCTGCGCACCCAACAGGTGCTGGCGCACGAGAGCGGGATTGTCAACACCGCCGATCCGCTGGCCGGCTCCTACTTTGTTGAAAAGCTGACGCTCGACGCGGAGCGCGCCTGTGAAGAGTACTTCAAGAAGATTGACGCCCTGGGCGGTATGGTTGTGGCCATCGAGCGCGGGTACCCGCAACAGGAGATTCACGATGCAGCCTACGCCTACCAACGGGCCGTCGAGCGCGGCGAGAAGATTGTCGTGGGAGTGAATAATTATGTGAGCGAAGAGAAACGGCCCATCGAACTTCTCCAGATTGATGACAGTGTCGCCCAGCACCAGCGGGAGCGCCTGGCGGAACTGCGGAAGAAGCGGGATCGAGTCCGAGTGAGCTCTGCCCTGGAAAGCCTGGGCACGGCCGCTTCCAGTGATGAGAACTTGATGCCCTTCATTCTGGAATGCGTCCGCGCCTATGCCACCGTGGGCGAAATGTGCGATGTGTTGCGTCGTGTGTTCGGGACTTACGAAGAACCGGCATTCCGGTGAAGAAAGTGACGAGTGACAAGCGATGAGTGACGAGTAGAAGGTGGGAACTGGGTGGAGAATCTCGAAATCGCAGACCCTCCTGCGAAAAGCTCCGTCTCTCAGTCTTCATTGTTCGCTTCTTGATTGTCACGTGTCACCCGCCACTTGTGACTCTTAGCAAAATGGACGAACGCAAAATTCGCGTGCTCGTTGCAAAGCCCGGGCTCGATGGGCACGACCGGGGCGCCAAGGTGGTGGCGCGTGCGCTCCGCGATGCCGGTATGGAGGTGATCTACACCGGCCTCCGCCAGACACCGGAAGCCATCGTCAGCGCGGCGGTACAAGAAGATGTTGACGCCATCGGGGTCTCCATTCTCTCCGGGGCGCACAACACTATCTTGCCGCGCATCGTCGAGCTCATGCGCGCCCAGGAGCTCAACGATGTGCTGCTCGTTGTGGGTGGGATCGTTCCGGACGAAGAGATCCCGGCTTTGAAGCAGTCCGGCGTGAGCGAAGTCTTTCAGCCCGGCGCCTCCACGCAGGAGATCGTGGACTTTATTCGCCAGCACATACGCAAGCCACAGACGGAGGAATAGAGTGCGGAAGAGTATCGGCGTGGAGCGCGAGCGACGTCAGCCCCTTCTCCTCTACGTCGCCGCTACGGGAAAGGGCGCTGCCACGGCCTGCTGGTTACAGTGGCGCGTCGATGATTCATGTGTTGGACCTTCAGACGCACAATTCGGTCGCGGTGGTGATTCTCTCGCGGGACGAGAGCCACCCCAGGCTTTCCCGCGCGGTTCTGGAGGAATTGGTCGACCTGCTCGTCACGATCCGAAAGGAGCGGGTGTTCCAAGGGGTTATCATTGCCGCCGGCTCCAAGTCCTTTGCGACGGGCGCGGATATCGAAGAATTGGCGCCACTGAAGGGTGTGGCGGCGCGCGAGTTCTCGCAACTCGGCCAGAGGGTCGTGGGCGCAATTGCAGCCTTCCCACAACCGGTTGTTGCAGCCATTCGTGGTTATTGTCTGGGCGGAGGCCTCGACTTGGCGCTCGCCTGCCACGCGCGCGTGGCGACGTACGATTCCTCCCTCGGTCATCCGGGTGGCTCGCTCGGATTGCTGACGGGCTGGGGTGGAACACAAAGGCTGCCGCGCTTGATTGGGAAGGCCCAGGCGTTGCAGGTGCTTCTCGCCGGTGATTACATCCCGGCGACGCAGGCTTTGACTCTGGGCTTGGTGGATGCCCTCGTTCCCGACACCGATCTCATCTCCACCGCGGTGCAGCGCATCCAGGAGATGAATTCGGCCCCGCTTTCGTTTTCTAGAGGAGACGGGTCACAGCGTATCGCGACACAATTAGGACTGGATGAGTAGTCTGCGAATGGAGTTGAAACAGCCGACCGCAGCACCTGAATCAGTCTTCTTTCCCGCGCTTTCCAAGCGCGGCGCGCGGCGCGTGATTCAGCGCGCGCTGGTCTTGGTGGGGAGGAATCGCGCCGTTCGCCAGAACCTCCGTGCGGTCGAATTGAATTCCCTCTGGATTATTGAAGACTCGGATCTCGACTGGACGGTCTTGATCGAGCGCGGGCGGCCGGAATTTCAGCGCGGTCGCGTCGGTCACCCGCAGGTGATTCTCCAGTGGCGCACCGGGGAGGATTTCTTTCACCATATCGAATCCGGCGCGCCACGGGAGGGCTCGTACCATTTCGAAGGAGAGGCGGGTTGGCGCCGCGTCATCGACACAATCTTCAAAGCCTTTGCCAAGGCGCTGCGCACCGTACTTGTCGACCCTGTTGGCGAAGATGGCGAACGGTTGCTATAGCGCAGGTCGCCGTGCTAGGCGGCCTCCACAACGCGATGAGAACTAAGTGCAAACACTGGACACACTTCGATGAGAAATGTAGCTGAGAACGAATGGACTTCGACCACGTTTCGAGTGCGCTATGCTGAAACCGATCAGATGAGCGTCGTCTATTACGCGAATTACCTCGTCTGGTTTGAGATTGGCCGCACCGATTACTGCCGCCAGCGCGGTTTTGCGTATCGCGACATGGAGAAGGAGGACGGTTTGTGCATCATTGTGGCGGAGGCGCGCTGCCGCTACAAGGCGCCGGCGCGTTACGATGATGAGATCGAAGTGCGCACGTGCCTGAAAGAAGTGCGCCGGCGAGTCCTTACCTTCGATTATGAAATCTACCGCAAGGCCGATGACGAACTCCTGGCGGAGGGCGAAACGGTGCATGTGATCACCGATCTCAGCGGCCGCCCTCGGGCGCTACCCGACAAGTACCTTCAATTTCTCCGCCCAGCGGCGAACGCAGCAGGAAGAGCGGAACTCTGACCTATTCGAGCGCTGGAACGTTTCGGCGCAATTGCAGCAGCATTCAGGCTCAACATGGCTGGTCAACTTCAACTTGACGGGAACACTCTTACACGCCGCGCCTTCGAAGAAGTTGTTTTCAAGAGCCAGAAGGTCGCTTTGCACCCTCGCGCCCGCAGGGCCATGGGCCGTTCGCGGGCTCTTGTCGAGCGGCTGATTTCAGCAAAGCAGGTCGTGTACGGGGTGACCACGGGTTTCGGCGCGCTTTCGACGGAGCGCATCCAGCCGGACCAGGCCCGCGCGCTCCAGTTGAATCTTGTGCGCAGCCATGCCTGCGGTGTTGGAGAACTGCTCGGCGTGCCTGAATCGCGCGGCATTCTCCTCTTGCGCGCCAACGCATTGGCCAAGGGGCTGTCGGGCGTCCGGCCGCAAGTGGTTGACTGTTTGTGCGACTTCCTGAACCACGGCGTCCATCCAGTGATTCCGTCGCGCGGTTCGGTGGGGGCGAGCGGCGATCTCGCTCCGCTGGCGCATGTGGCACTGGCGCTCATCGGAGAAGGCGAAGTGGTTTTTCGCGGGCGGACGATCCCAGCCGCCAAGGCGCTCCGTGCCATTCGGCGCAGACCGCTCGAGCTCGACGCGAAGGAAGGATTGGCGCTGGTCAATGGGACGCAAGCTATGCTCTCCCTGGGGTTGCTCGCGTTGCGGCAGGCGGAGATGCTCGCGGACACTGCCGACGTGGCGGGCGCCCTTTCGCTCGACGCGCTGCGCGGCTCTCCCGCCGCCTTCGATGAACGCTTACAGAATGCCCGCCCGCATCCCGGTCAATTGCGCGTGGCGCGCAACCTCCTCCGCCTCAATCGCGGCAGCACCATCCGCCAGTCGCATCTTGACTGCCCGCGTGTGCAGGATGCCTACAGTCTGCGCTGCATGCCCCAGGTACATGGCGCCGTGCGCGACGCGCTCGACTTCGCCGCTCGTGTTTTCGAAATCGAAATGAACAGCGCCACCGATAATCCGCTGGTCTTTGCTTCCGCCGGTGAGGTGATTTCGGGCGGCAACTTTCACGGTCAACCGCTCGCCACCGCGCTCGACCTCATGGCCATCGCGCTCACCCAACTGGGCGGGATCTCGGAACGTCGCATCGACCGCATGGTGAACCCCCTCACCTCGGATCTGCCAGCCTTCCTGACGAAGGCCCACGGCCTCGAATCGGGATGTATGATGGCGCAAGTGACCGCCGCGGCACTCGCCTCTGAGAACAAGATCCTCGCGCACCCCGCCTCCGTCGATTCCATTCCGACTTCCGGGAACAAAGAGGACTACGTCAGCATGGGCATGGCGGCCGCGCTCAAGTTGCGACCGATTCTGGCAAACGTCACGACGATTCTGGCGATTGAGTTTCTGGTCGCCTCGCAGGCGCTCGACCTGCTCGCGCCGCTTCGGACGGGGCGGCTGGCGGAAAAGGCACGACAGATGGTTCGGCGTGTGTCCGCTCAAATCACCGCGGACCGCCGGCTCGACCGGGACATCGCGCGCCTTGCCGAGCGAGTATCGGCGGGAGACTTCTCTCGCATTCTTGCATCATCGCGCTGATCGATCGCATTCATGCCACCCCTATCCGCGACCTTGATTACCCGCAATGAAGCGAAGCACATCGCCCGTGCGATCCGGTCGCTTGCGGGCGCCGACGAAATCATTGTCGTGGATGACGGTTCCACGGACGGGACCCAGCAGATCGCCCGCGACCTGGGCGCACGCGTCATCGAGCACGCCTGGCAGGGCTTCGCCGCCCAGAAGAATTTCGCAACCGCCCAGGCAACCCACGACTGGATTTTGAGCCTCGACGCGGATGAAGAGCTGAATGGCGACGCGCAGGCTGCTCTGGCGCAGTGGAAGAATTCGTCTCCCTCAGCCTCCGGTTACCGCCTGGCGCGCAGAGCGCATTATCTTGGCCGCTGGATCCTCCACTCCGGCTGGTATCCCGACTACAAGCTCCGCCTCTACGACCGGCGGCACGGGCAGTGGGAAGGATCGTTCGTCCACGAATCCGTCATCGTCGCCGGGCCCGTGGAAACGCTGCAAGGCGAAATCCTTCACTACACCTGCGACTCGCTTACGGAACACAGGGAACGAATCGAGTTCTATACCGATCTTGCCGCGCGGGAAATGATCGCCCAACGCAAGAGCGCGGGCTGGATTTCACGATCGCTGGCGCCGCTCTGGGTCTTCCTATTTACCTACTTCATCCGGCTTGGGGTTCTCGACGGCCCGCAAGGTTTTCTGATTGCCTGGATGGCGGCGCGGTACGTGCGGCGTAAATACCAGAAATGGGCTCGGCTCAGGAGGGAGGAAGCGAAGACTTAATTCCTTGCGTCGATGCGCATAGTTCACATTGACACCGGCCGTGAGTTGCGTGGCGGGCAAAGACAATTGCTCCGTCTGGCGCTTGGACTGCGCGCACGCGGTCATGAACAGCTCGTGGTCTGCCCGGAAGGAACGGCCCTCGAGGAGCGGGCGCGGGCAGTTGGATTACGGGTGTTTGCCCTGCCCGCGCAAGACCTCGGCCACGCCAACGGCATTTTTCAATTGCGACAGCAACTGCTCTCGGCGCCCGTTGATATCCTCCATGCCCACGACGGGCGCGGACAGACCGTCAGTTGGCTGGCGTCTTGGGGACTGCCGGTGCGGCGAGTCGCCAGCCGGCGCGTGACGTTTCTGCCCGGGACGCGCGCGCGTCATCGTTTCATTTATGCGCGAACATGCCACGCCGTGATTGCCGTCTCCGAGCACATCCGCGGACTTCTGCTCGAAACCGGTGTCCCGCCGGGGCGCGTGGAAGTAATCCCGGACGGGATTGAAATCCCCGCCGCAGCACTTACGGCGGCGCAGCGGCACGAGGCTCGGCACGCCTGGGGCCTTGAGGATCCGCATTTCGTCGTGGGGCAGCTTGGCGCGTTTACACCCGAGAAGGGGCAGGAGGTGGCCCTCAAAGCCATCGCCAGTCTTGTCGAAAGACTTCCCGAGATTCGACTGATCCTTGCCGGCGAAACAACTGCTGATTTCTTGTCAAACTTTCCGATGTCGATGGGGGCTCTACGAGAACGAGTGCAATTCCTCGGTCGGCTGGAAGACTTGTCGCAATTTCTCGCTGCCATCGACTTGTTAATCATGCCGTCGCGCGCCGAGGGATTGGGGTCGGCGGCGCTCATTGGCATGGCACAAGGAGTACCCGTCGTCGCCAGCCGGGTTGGAGGGTTGCCCGAAATCGTGAGCGATGGCGAGAATGGCTGGCTGGTCGAACCCAGCTCATCGCAAGCGCTTGCGATTGCGATCGCCGCGGCGGCCGCCGACCGCGAACGCCTGAAGCTCTATGGCCAGGCCGCGCGCGAGCGGGCACGGCAGTTTTCGGATGTTATAATGCTGCAACGAACGGAAGCTCTTTACAGCCGGTTGCTGGGTTCAAAATTGCGTTAGAGACGTTCCAGCCGCCGACAACCTGAACATCGAGGACAAGTCTTAGTGGCCGGAACAGTGCTGCCCTACTTGATGGTAAGTCTGTTTGGTCTGGCGTTCGGCAGCTTCCTCAACGTGTGTATCTGGCGCTTGCCACGCGGCGAGTCGATCATCTCGCCGCGCTCCCGCTGTCCGCGCTGCTCGAAGCTGATCCAGTGGTACGACAATATCCCCGTCCTAAGCTACCTCCTGCTGCGTGCACGTTGCCGCAATTGCCGCGAGAGGATTTCCCCGCTCTACCCGTCAGTAGAACTCCTGACCGCCACCGTATTTGTCATTTCCTACTTCCAGTTTGATCTGAGCCCCGAGTTCGTCAAGCACCTCGTTCTCGGAATGCTCTTAATCATCCTCATGTTTACCGATCTCCTGGTTCGCCGCATCCCTCATCCCGTCACCCTGCTCGGAATGGGGCTGGGAGTCTTCCTGAGCGTCTTGATTCCCGTCGATCCGCGCCCGGTGGAGTGGCTCTTGACGAGATACGGAGTCTTCTTGTCGCCGACCCTTCTTTCAATTCTGGGTGCCGTGACGGGATCGCTTCTCGGCGGTGGGCTGCTCTATGGCGTGGCGGAAGCCTTCTACCGTCTGACCGGCAAGGAAGGCCTTGGATTTGGCGATGTCATGATGATGCTGATGGTGGGAACGTTCCTCGGTGTGCCGCTCACCCTGATGACGATTCTACTCGGATCGCTACTGGGAACCGTCGTGGCGGTCCCGTTTGAACTCTTCAGCTCCCGCCTGCGGCATCATCCCTGGCCATTTGGAAGCTTCCTGGGGATCGCTGGAATCTTTTCCAGTTTCTGGGGGCCGAGTCTGCTCGCCCTGTACCTGCGATGGGCAGGTTTCACCAATTGATATGCCGCGCAATCTGACGCCACAACAAATCGTGCTTTTCCTCGGCACGGGACTGGTCATTGCGGGCGTGCTGGTGTTCATCATTTACACGCTGCACAAAGCGCTTCGGCGCCAGCGTGCAGAAATGGATTTCAAACCCTCCGCCGCCAAGGTGAACGATTCGACGTTCATGATCGCTTCCATGCAAGGTATCGTCTCGAAGATGAAGGTGCGGGAGACAGAGTTGGAAAGCCTCCTGCGTGAGGCCGAACAACGCGCAGAAACCAGCACCCGAATGCTGGAAGCTCTGGTGCGTGAGATGCCGGCCGGGCTGGTGATCTTCGACCGCGAGGGATTCCTCACCATGGCGAACCAAGCGGCGCGCACCTTGCTGGAAGCCGACACTTGGTCGCGGCGGCGCTACCCGGAGGTCTTTACGGCCCGCTCCATTCTGGTCACGCTGATTGAGGACTGCCTGGAAAAGGGCCGGAGTTTTCGGCGTGAGCGACTGACCTACACTTCTCTCTCCGGTCGGACGCAATGCGTGGAGGTATCGCTCTCCCCCTTCCATGGCCGCAGCGGGCAACTCGCTGGGGCCATCTGCCTAATCGCTCCGCTCCCCTCCGAGAAAACCCAAACCCAGTGACGCCATTGTGGTCGCTTGCATTTCAGAGCAGGAGGATGGGGTTGCGGTTGCGGAATTCGTGTCGTGAGGCCCGTGTCGGGGGGTCCTGGCATTCCTCCCCCCCCCGGCTGATGAGGAACGCAGCTTCCCTAGACGGGCGTGGCGCTTGAGTTAACACGCAGGCCGAAGGCCACAGGTCTGTGAACCACCGGGCGATGTCCGCCCACTTCCAGGGCAATGAGTTCCCAGGCTGACTCATCAATGGTGAGGAAAACTCGGACGACCTCAGGATCAAACTGCTGCCCGGAGCAGCGGATGATTTCCTTGCGCGCGGCCGCGAAGGGGAGTGCTTTTCGGTAGGGGCGGTCCGAGGTCATCGCATCGAGCGTGTCGGCAACCGCGAAAATGCGCGACCCGACGGGGATCTCCTCACCTACCAGACCTTGCGGGTAGCCGGTTCCATCCCACCGCTCCTGATGAGTGAGAACAAGTGCCGCGGCAGGGGCAAGGAAAGCGATCCGGCAGACCAGGTCATAACCCACGCGGACATGGCTCCGCATGAACTCCATCTCCTCTGCAGTAAGTTTTCCCTCTTTGCGCAGGATCGCGTCCGGGATTCCGATTTTCCCGATATCGTGCAGATAGGAGCCGCGCAGGATGTGGGTCAGTTCCTCCTTGGGACGGCCCATGGCGGTGGCCATCTCCAGGCAGTAGCGGCTGACGCGCTGCGAATGCCCGGCCGTCTCGGTATCCCGCAAGTCCAAAGCCGCGCCGAGCGCCTGCAGCGTTTCGTCGTAGGTCATCTCAATCCGCCGCATCGCCGCTTCCAGTTGCCGCGTCCGCGATTCTACCTTCTCCTCGAGCTGGGTTCGGTAGCCTTCCAGCTCCAATTCCATGCGTTTTACGGCAAGGGCCCGACCCACGCTGCCCACCAGCGCATCCAACTGGATCGGCTTCAACAGGTAATCAGACGCGCCTTGCTGCATCGCCTGGATGCCGATCCGAACATCATCTTCCCCGGTCGCCATCAGATACGCGACCTGGGGATGCTTGCTTCGGGCGTGCTCTAGGAACTCCAACCCGGACATGCCGGGCATATGGACATCGGAAATAACAAGGTCAAAGGCACTCTGGGACAGCATGGCCAGCGCGTCCCCTCCATTCTGGCAGGTATGGCAGGCGTACCCCTCGGACGCCAATCGTTCGCTCAGTAGCGAGCATACGGTGGCTTCGTCGTCGAGGATGAGTACACGGCCTTTGGCCGTCGCAGTTCCCATGCCGCAACCTAGCAACAGCAAGACACGCTTTGTTGCCCTTTCGTTAATATCGACGGTTGAAGGCTTCAGGATGAGGGCAATCTGCGGAAAGGGTTTGGAATCGCTAAGCCGCCTGGATTTGTATCCAACCGACTTATGACAGGATATTGACTCTTAGCTTTTGAACCAGCGCACGAGATTTTGGAACAAGGCCAGACCGCTTTGCGAGTACTGACCAGGAAGGGCGGCGCGCTCAGGGTGAGGCATCAGCCCCAGGACCAATCCGCTGGAGTCGGCCACGCCTGCGACAGCCTCCGGCGCCCCGTTGGGGTTCTCGGGATACGTCATGGTGGGACGGCACTCATCGTCGGCGTAACGAAGCACTACACGGGGCCGCGAGCCTCCCGCCTCGCCGATCAGAGGCCGGCCCTCGGCGTGGGCGCAGGGCATGTCCAGCGTCTGCCCTGCCAAACCCTCAGTCCAAAGGCACTTCTCGCTGGACACCGTCAGACGAACTTTGCGGTCTTCAAAGCGCGCCGACTGATTCTCAATCAAGGCCATCGAGCGCTGGCCTGGAGTGCAGTCCGGCAGGATGCCAGCTTCCGTAAGAACTTGAAACCCGTTGCAGATCCCCAGCATCGGTTTCTGCGCCCTCAGGAACTCGGAAAGCTGGTCACGAAGTTGCGCCACCAGCGCGGTCCCAAAGATGCGACCCGCGCCCAGGTGATCGCCGTAGGAAAAGCCTCCTGGAATCACCGCTGCCTGGTAATCACCAAGGCGCACGCGTCCGTCCATCAAGTCTCGCAAGAGTACAAGTTCAGCACAGCCTCCGGCCAGTTCAATGGCGGCGATAGTCTCCTCGTGACAATTTGTCCCTGGTGCGTACAGAATCGCTGTCTTTGCAGCGCTCATTTCACCACCTCGCCGAACGTACTCGACCACTTTTCTGCCAAACCCCGTGTGGCAGATTGCCACACCTTTTCGCCTTCTTGCGCAATTGTCAGGCTCGGAGTCTCTGTCGTCTCACCCAACACGAAATAGGGCAATTTGTCCAAACTCCGCTCCGGATCGAAATCCCCGCCCACCTCCAGCAACACCGAGCCAACGAATTCACCAAAGAGGATTCCATCCCGTCGTCCGCTTCCCGGCCAATCCAAGCTGACTCGCGTCCCCAGCCCAGACCCATACGAAGCCTCGAACAGCCTCAGCATGGCGCCGCCCTCGGCGATCGCCGACCCGGACAAATAGGCACCCTGGCGGTGGGCGCGCAAGAGGGCATCCCAGAGCCGCTTAAGGCTTGCAGCGTCGCCTGCCTCAAACAAGCGGTTGCCGCGCTGGCCGTAGCAGTCGGCGTAAACGCTGCCGCCCAGCGCCTCGGGGTCGATGCGCCCCACCAGCAGCAGCCTATTCCCCGGTCGCTTGAAATCTTTCGTGACCACCTTCTTCACATCCGGCACGCGCCCCAGCACGCTGACGACGAGGGTGGGCGGCACATCGATGAGCCGCCCGGCGCTTTCCATGGTTCCCGAACTCGAATCCTTGCCGGAAATGAACGGCACGCCGAGTTCGACCGAGAGGTCGGCGATGGTCTCGACCATGCGTTTCAGGTCCCAAGCCACTTCCGGGCGCAGGCGCGGCGTATAGAAATTGTCGCAGAGGGCCATCTCGCGGTAATCCGTTCCGGCCACGACGGCTTTCGTAATCGCCTCAATCATCATCAGCCGGGCCATGCCGGCCGGATCGACGTCGCCGTAGAAGGGATTAAAGGCCACCGTCGTGATGACGCCGCGAGTCTTGCCGCGCAGCGGCGCCGAGACGTAGATGTTGGTCGGCATGCGGTGGTTCTTGCCGCCGTACGGCCCGATGGCGGTTCTTCCCTGCACCGTGGTGTCGAAGCGCGAACCCGCGGCGAGCTGGTCGCAGCAGTGATAGTGGGTGAGAACCCGCCCGACGGCTTCCGACCAATCGTTCTCCGTGCGCGGCTCCGGAATGTTGACCGGGGAAAGCTTCCGCACCGGCTCCCGAATCTCCGTCGAGTCGATGGGGCAAGCTTCCCAGAGGAACGTCATGTCGAGGTC
>Ga0187878_1003489_pt1 | contig 12951 bp, 7 predicted proteins | sample June2016WEW_17_1_FD_132979 | JGI IMG/M metagenome (GOLD analysis project Ga0187878, IMG submission 132979) | Peatland microbial communities from SPRUCE experiment site at the Marcell Experimental Forest, Minnesota, USA - June2016WEW_17_150 | ecosystem: Environmental > Terrestrial > Soil >...
ACCGAGACACGCCCGGCCTGGTCCCAAGCCCCAAAATCCTCGTAGGCAAATGCCCAGGGCTTCCAGATCTCACCCCGCAGGTGGCGCACGGTGTGCGGATGGGAAGCGAACTTGAACTGGGCATATTGCGGGTCTGTCATCACTTCCTCCGCCGCTTCGATGGCCAGCGTCTCGGCCGAAACCACGGGTCGTCGGCACGCTGCCAGCACATAGCCCACAATGTCGTTGTCGATCACGGCCTGCACAAAACTGGACAACATCATCCGGTCCATGTGTGACGTCGGGCCCTGGAGAAGGTGAGCGACCGCCTCCATCCCGATCTGCAGTTGCACCGCCCGTTCGCAGGCCGCTTGCGGGTCGGGTGCACGAGCATCGGTGAGAGCCACGCTGTAAACCGGGAGCCCATAAAAGCGACCCGTCTCGATTCCCAGCCGCAACAACTGCAGGGCACGGGGGGTTGACGTATTTACCTCCAGGGTCCGCAGATCTGCGTCGCCGCAGAAAGAGGTGTAACAGATCGGAGTCCCGCGCCGCACGGCTTGTGCGAGGATGATGGCTACCATCTGCACCGCGTTCAACTGAGCCACCGTCCCGGCCACGGTCACGGGCGCCGTGACCCCCATCATGGAATAGTGGCCCAAGCTGACGGGTAGTCCCGCTGCGCAGGTCGTCAGCAGAGCTTCAGCAACGTTCTCCGAAATGTGCATCAGCGGTTCGGCGTTCAATCCGATGAGGAACAGGGGTTGCTCCACGAGGGCGGCACGCGACCCGCGAATGGCAACGCCCATCTCGATCATGGCACGCACATCGTCGGCGGAGGCCGCCTGGAAGCACAGCGGCTTCGTACAACCGGTGAGCATCTCCGCGGCCAGGCGGCGATAGAAACCAGGACCACCCTGATCCACGGGGTCCACCTGGTTGATGTGCATATGAATGTTCGGCAGGGCATCGAGCAGGACGTTAAACTGGCGCAAGTGCTCCCAGGAAGACGGTTCATACCGGCCGTCGGGAGTGAGGGCCCGCAGGGATCCGCCTCCGGACATCACACTCACTTGGTCACTGCCCAAAGTCACAGGCCGGTCACGGCCGGGCCGCCGTGCGCTTTGCTGCCACGTATACGCACGCGGAAGGGTCAACCTATGCCAAGGACAGCACCCGCTCGCGTGGCCTCCAATCGGGTTTGTGACGTGCTTTGTGACGTAACTGGCTGTCGCACCGCTGGGAAATGCAGCAATGCTCTCCTGCCAGCAGGAGTTGGAATCCTGAGCCGATGAATTGAGCCGAGCCGCGAATCAAGCGCCTCCCGTGCGGCTTGTTGATGGTAGCTGCCTACCGTTGCATAGAAGCAACTCTCAATTCGGGACCAAGAGGTCCCCAGTTCAAATCTGGGCGCCCCGACCACTTATCCCGTTTACCTCATTGAATTACGCCCTTCTTCCCAATCTGATCACCCAATGCTTAGCCGGTCACAAAGAGGCCGTACTTCCCGCCGAAGCAGCTTGCGATCGTATTGCGGCGTCCCTGCCCCGCTCGGGAACAGCCATTCGGAACCATCGGGCCGGACCTCCAGCCAGCGACACAGGGCTGAAAGCAGAAGAGATGCTATCGGCACCCAACGGTCGCGAGTTGGTGTCTTGGGGGTGCTTAGGATTTGGCCACGATAGATGTTGCGCTGGACGTTGAAGTAGCGGCCTTCCAGGTCAATGTCGCTTCTCCACTGTTGATCTCCCGCAATCGTTTGTCGGCTTCCCTCTCAGAAAAAGAGCCCCCTTGGGGGGCAACCGGATGGCGCAATGGGAGCTCGGCAACATCGACAATTTTTTGTCGATGTTTGGCCGTAAGCGCCTAAGGCTCGTCTATCAGGCATCCGGCGTTGCATAGATTCTTACGCCCATGTCAGGAGCCCTGAAATTGAAGTTTTGTAGGCAATGGGATCGCGTGGAATGGTGTAGGATAGGAACCGAAAGCATGAGAGGCCCGCCCGCCAGGTCGCCTTCTCGCGGCACTATCCACGGGTGAATTGCTGGATGTCTTATTCGTGTCACCGAATCCTGACCCAGCACTTGCGTCACGGCGTCGCCGAGACGGAGGCCTGAATCTTGCACTGGCTCGGACCCTGTCTGTAAAGGAGAGCAGCTATTCTTATGAGCACCCCTATCGATGCCATCGAAATTTACCGGGTCCGGATGACCCTAGTGTATCCATTTCGAACTGCCTTCGGTGATGAGGCGGCTATCGAAAGTCTCCTTGTCAAGATGACGAGCGGAGCCCACTACGGTTGGGGCGAAGCCAGTCCATGGGCGGCGCCCGCTTACAGTTCGGAGTGGGCTCAGGGAGCCTTCCTCGTGGTACGGGACTGGCTGGGCCCGCAATTGGTGGGCAAGTGCATCGAGACTGGTGATGAACTCCAAGCCAGGTTGGGAAGATTCAAGGGCAATTTTTTCGCTAAAGCCTCCCTGGACTTGGCGTGGTGGGATTTGCACGCACGCCAGCTTGGCCAGCCGCTGTGGAAACTCCTGGGTGGCGTCCGGAGCGAAGTCGACGTCGGGGCCGATTTCGGAGTCATGGATCATCTCGAAGAATTGCTGACGGTCATTGGGGAAGCGGTGGTGCAGGGATTCCGCCGAGTCAAGTTGAAGTTCCGGCCAGGCTGGGAGCTCGAGATGGTTCGGGCGGTACGCGATCGTTTCCCCGATACGACAATCCATATCGACTGCAACAGTGGATACTCGCTTGGCAACACTTCCATGTTTCAGGCCTTGGACAACTTTCAACTGGCAATGATCGAGCAGCCGCTTGCTCACGACGACCTCATTGATCACGCCAAATTGCAATCGTCCCTCCGCACTCCTATTTGCCTCGACGAGAGCATCACCTCCTTGGCCAAGGCTCGAAAAGCGATCGAACTCCGTTCCTGTCGATGGATTAACATCAAACTTGGACGTGTGGGAGGACTCACCGAAGCCGTGAGAATCCACGACCTTTGTCAACAAGAAAACATTCCTTGCTGGGTTGGTGGGATGCTGGAATCGGCAGTTGGAGCATCTCATTGTATTGCCCTAGCTACACTTCCCAACATTCGCTACCCTTCGGACATCTTCCCTAGCGAGCGCTTTTATGCGAAAGACTTGGCCCAGCCCGAAATTCGTCTCTCGAGGCCATCGCAAATCTCCGCCGCCAATCGCGATGGAATCGGATGCGAACCCGATCCGTATGAACTCAAACGCTGTCAGTTGGATTACGCTATGCTCCAGGGATAGAAAACCACGGTGCGGTCAGGTCCGGGCACCTGCATCAGTTCATTCCCTGTTGCTTCCCTTCAGCGTCAATCTCAGCAAGCTGGAAGCCCAGTGCTTCCACAGGAGGGCGAACCTGGCGTCTAGGGCGAAGGCCGGCACGGTGATCGGAGAGGGTTCACTCTACGGTGAGCCCTCGCCACCCAGCGTCTTCAGGAATACGTCGCGAAGCATCTCGGTTTCGCGATTGGCCTTGTTTTCCTTGAGCTCCTCAAACCGGCGGCGTGCCTGTTGGGCCTCGGCGTGACGCCCCTCCTGATCGTAAAGCGACGCCAGGCGATACCAAGCTTCCGCAAGAGTCGAATCCATCTCCAGCGCTTTTTCCAAATCAGCCGTGGCGGCATCGCGTTCGCCCATCTTTTGGTGGGCCTTGCTCTGAGCGAGGTAGCACAGGCTGCAGGCGGGGATCGACCGCTCCGCGAGTGCGAGATCCTTGAGAATGCCGTCGTAATCCTTGGATTGTTGTTTCAGGAGCGCAGCGGCGTGGATGTAGTAAAGATAAGGAAAGGGGTCCGGGTCATGCAATCCCTGGGCGGCGACCTGCGCCGCCTCGTCAACGTTGCCTTGCATAGTGAGAGCGAAGGCCAGTAAGACTCGCACGGGTGAGAAATCGGGGTGGAGGCTGAGCACGGTGTGACAGGTTTCAATCGATTCGGCGTTCTGCCCTCCCAGGTATTGGGCCAAACTGAGTCCGAGCAGGAGGAAGGGGGAGTCCTTCTGGAAGCTGCCGGCTTTCTCGAAGACCTCCACGGCAGGCTGGTACTTCCGCGCACGGATGTAAGCGAGGCCCAGGTCCAGGGCGTAGTTTTCCTCTCGAGGGGCAAAGGCAAACGCGACGGCGAGGTCCTGTTCAGCTCGAGCTTCCTGGCCGAGCGCCAACTCGATCTTGCCGCGCAGATACGTGCGTGCCACTTCTTGGGGCCGCGAGGCTCGCGGGGCTTTCTGGATGGTGGCGAGCGCTGCCGGGTATTTCCGGAGGGCTAGCTCTGCCAAGGCGAGGTTGTAGTAACCTTCAAACAGCGCGGGGTGATCCTTTACGCAGCGCTCGAATACGTCTGCTGCTTCCGGGAACAATTCGTGTTGGGCGAGGTTTACACCTATCCGCAGGAGCTTGTCCGCGGTCACATTTGGCTCCGCGAGGAACTTCGGCACAAGCATCCGGGCGGTATCTGGATTCCCCTTCGCCAGCGCATCCTCGATTTGGCCTCCGAGCGGGCGGGAAGGAGTCCGGGTGGTTTGTGCCCCTTCTGTCTGCGCCCCGGCAACTGGCCGCGGCGAAGGCGTGAATAGCGGGCCGTTCCGCGCCCATATTGCCGGGACAATGATGAACGAGAGCGCCGGGACGATTAGCAAGGCTCGGAGCCGCGGCCTGTGCCGTGGGTCTGCCGAAAGAGCGGTTTTCATCGCGGATCGATTTTGCCATGTCCACATCTGGTTTGCACCGGTATTTTGCGTTGCGGCCACGACCCGCGGCGCTTGCTTATCTGCGGACAGCGGGGCAGTTGCAGCCTCAGGACCAGGAGGTCCAGCGGCGGATCTCCAAACTGCTACGGCGCGTCAGCCACTCACCGGCGCAATAGCAGGCAGAAAAAGACACACACCCCTGAGCGCCGCGGGTCTATGGCACGAAAGCTAATCCTCAATCCATCGTCCCCCCCAAGGAAGGCGGGTGGGCGCTGATGCGCGCCGGCACCAGTACATCGTACTGATAGTTCTTTATATTATTTGCCGCGTACCTTAGCCTTTGCGCTCAGTGGTTTGGCATCTCAGCGGCAACCAAATGCGCTGCGTGGTAATGAAAGGAACGTCTTGTACGATTTAGTCACGTCCCGTTGGATTGCTGTGACCCGGCCCATGGGCCGCAGACGATCCGCATGGTGGCAGCCAGCCCCCCCGTCCAGATCAAAAATGGAAACTGCTGCGCCTGCCTCCACAAAACGCTTCGCAATTGCACCGCCGATGCCGCAAGCCCCGCCTGTAGCCAGGGCAACCTTTCCCGTCATGGTTTTGCTCCTTCATGAGTTGTCATTTCGTTCGCCCAAGAGTTAAAAGTGCTCGGTTTGGACACCATCTCCAGTAATTCCGGGCTTGGAATGACGACGCCACGAACGCATAAGCAGGACGGCCACCGAGCGGCCTCCCTAAGACACCGGTTTCACGTACAGTTCTCGCGGAAAAAGTGTTATCCTTTCTTTCAAGTTCAGAATGGCTGGGCTCGATTTTTCACCACAGGATGGGAAGGGCGGCCCGTTTCGAAGAGATCACGGAAAGAGAGAATCCACATGAAACTCTGGTTTTTTCTCAGTGCACTTTTGATTTCCCTTGCGGGCTGGGGTGCGGAGCTGCCCGAGGCCGGTCAAAGAATGGACCTGGCAGCATTTGGACATTCGAAAATGTGGGAGGGGAATCCCGGAATCGAATGGGATGAGGCTCGGGAAGTACGCCAAGTGGAGGTCGAATTCCCTGATGCGCAGTCGGTTCCACCTTCCAGCACGCTGAGTGTCGAATACTGGATCTCAAGCTGGCCTCCTCACTGGAGTGGTGGTTGGACGAAGACGGACACCCCGTGGCAGGGTGAGTGGCACACCATTACGGCGACGGCTGAGGTCTCGGGCAAATCCCTGGTGTTTCGAATCCTACCGCTTACGGAAGGCGAAAACACCAATGCTCGAAATGTCCCGGGTTACGCGCCGTCCTTCCGGCGCACGCTCAAAGTGCGTCTGCGATTCACGGGACGCCCTGTGCCCTTCCGGGCCTTGCACATCTATGGTGATTCCCGCTGGGCCGCTCGCGTGATCAACGTTCAAACGGGGATAGACGGCCATGCACAAGTGCCTGTCTCCGCCACCGCCTACAACGGCTTTGTGGCCGAAACCTTCCCCCTCGAATCAAAACCACCGGGTATCCAGCTAAAGGTCCTTTATTCGGAGCACTCGCCGAACTCTAACGACCGGACGATTCTCACGCTTCACGCAGGTGCCGAAGCTTTCGGAGTGAGCATTGACGACCTGATTGAGCGGAAGGCAATTTATGTTAAGCCATTAGGGATCTTTCTGGGGGACGCGGCGATCAAGGAAGATTTCGCTGCTTACTTGGAATCCGGTACCTTGCGACCGGGCGAGGACATCATGAGTCGCGTTTCCCGGCACCCGGAGCAGACCCTGAATCAGGCGTTGGCTGAAATTCCCCGCCTCGCCCTCGCCGCAAGGGAATCATCCCATCACCTGCGATACATTCCGCTGGGGTTTCCCACCAGCCGGGAGAAGTACGGTTTGGACTTCAACGCTAACGCCTTCATCAGCAAGGGAAGTTCCAAGGCCATGAAGGAAGATTTGGCTCGGATGTTGTGGCGGGGTGACGAGATTTACTTTCGCCTGGGCACCGGAACGGTTCCGGACTTCCGGGAGCGGGAGTTAGGCACGAAGCAGGATCTTCTCGATCGCTACCTTCCCCTGGTAATCACCCAGTGGCAAACCGAGGGAATCGCGTACCAGGAAGAAGCGTACGCTACCCTGCTCGACGCGCCTCTCGATGACTTACATCTGCACGGGGATGAGGCCAGCGTACTATTCCTGAGACTGCGTGCCAGTAATCCGGATGCTAAGCCCTCGGAAGCCCAAGTATGGTTCTGCGTCAGCCCCCAGGAACATCTGGATTTGAAAAAGGGCTTGCTCTCCGGGACCGGTGACCAAGAAGGCGATTACGCGGCTCCGCGGCTGCGCGCTGATATCGAGGCCGTTGAAGGCAATATCGAAATTCGAGACCTGGGTCCTGCCGCAGACCAGATTCCGGCAACTTGGGTGCCTTCCGACTCCGGAAAGGAGAATCCGCCGCCAAGTCTCAGCGGTAAGGCAGTGCTTTGGAAAGTTTCCATCCCGGCCCACGGTTCCGCGGTCTTGGACATCAAGATTCCTTTCCGGACGCTCATCACCTCGAACGACCAGGAACGCCTGAAGCAGATTAGTTTTGAGAAGCGGCGGGATGAGACCCTCGCCTATTGGCGAAGAGCCCTGGCTCAGGGAATGCGCGTGCACGTCCCTGATGAGGAGCTTAACCGCTTCTTCAATGCGGCGCTTCAGCACATTCTGGTTACCGATGAACGTGACGTAAAATCAGGTCTGGACATGTGTGCCTGCGCGACCTACGACTACAAAATGTTTGCCAATGAGACCGACGTTCAAGTGCGGCTACTGGATATGCGGGGCTTGCACGACTGGGCATGGCGATGCTTGCGGCCCATGATCGAACTGCAAGGCTCGAAGCCCTTCCCGGGCAACTTCCGCGATACGTCGGCCATCTTTCACGGAGTGCTGGTTGACGCCGAGCATGATTACACGCATATCGGCTACAACCTCAACCACGGCTGGACCCTCTGGACGCTGGCCGAGCATTACTTATTCACCCGCGACGAGGAATGGTTGCGGAGTATTGAACCGCATCTGATGAAGGCGGCCAATTGGATCATCAGCGAGCGTCAAGCCACGATGCAACGCGCATCGGATGGCACCCCGGCGCCTGAATACGGGCTTTTGCCTGCCGGCCAACTCGAGGACAACGAGGATTTCGCATATTGGTTTGCAGTCAATGGATATGCCTACCGCGGTCTGCGCGCCGCTGCCCAGGCCGTGTCGGCAATCGATGCCGCCGCCGGGGCACGCCTGGGGAAGGAGGCGGACGCCTATCGCGCCGATATACGTCGCGCGGTTCTTCATGCCATGTCGATTGCCCCGGTTGTGCCGCTGCGCGACGGAACGTTCGTCCCGGCCATACCTCCACGCACGGCGCTGCACGGGCGGGACCTGGGGTGGATTCGCAACACTCTTTATGGGGCCCATGCGCTGGTCGATTGCGGGGTGTTTGATCCCGATGAGCCTGTCGCCACTTGGACCCTCCAGGACTATGAAGACAACCTCTTCATGGCCGAAGACTCATTCTCAGTGCCGGACCGTGATTGGTTCAGTCGAGGGGGAATTGCGCTCCAGCCAACTCTGGTCAACACCTTTGTTTCTTACCTGCGGCGCGATCAACTTCCTCAGGCACTCCGGGCATACTATAACGATTTTGCTGTCAGCTACTACCCGGACGTGAGCGCCTTTACAGAATGGGTGCCCACCTTAGGGATTGGTGGGGGCCCATTCTTCAAAACCTCTGATGAAGCCAAGTCCCTGACTTGGTTTCGCCTCATGCTGGTGCGGGAAGAAGGGGACGACCTCTACTTGAACTCCGGGGCGCCCCGAGCCTGGTTCCTTCCGGGTCGCATGATCGAAGTGGTCGGTGCGGCCACGTTCTTTGGCGAGACCAGTTTCAAGGTTGAGGCTCATCCCGAAGAGGGCTTCATCGCGGCGCGGGTTTCGCCACCCCAAAGGAGCCACCCTCACGAAATCCATTTACGCCTGCGTCATCCGGAAGGGAAGCCGATGTTGAGGGTAGAGGTCAATGGCCGGAGTTGGAGCAAGTTCAACTCCCAGAAGGAGCTGATTGCACTACCTGCTGACCAAGGTGAGGTTAGCGTGCGTGCGTATTATAAATGACAAAGGCTACACCGGTCATCTGAGTGGAGCTGATGGGTTGTGGTTCACGCTCTCGCCGGCGGTCCCGTGGCCGTGAACTTGAACAACGCCTGCCGGCGTGCACTCGCACTCGGGGGTGCCCGAAGCGGGCTCGATGTTGCGTCGTATCGCTTTCCCCAACTCCTGCGGGGCGCCCTTTTGCGCGGCCTGGATTGCCCCGCGTTTCTTCAGCCTTTGTTCCGAAGCAGCAAGATGGCCAGGAGATTCGCGAGCCGAGTCCACCCGCCCATCCCGGCGATGCGTGTGCGCGCGCCGTTCGCACCACGATTGAAGTCCCCCCACAGCTAATCAGGAGTCGCGTTGGGCACGGGAACGCAGGCTTTGTGGTTCTGTCCGGAAGGCTCGAGTGTGCGGCACCCTGATCCCCTATCACCACTGTACTTGTGGTTGCCGATAGGAATCATTTTGCGTTTCCAGGGGAGCATTCCGACGAAAAAGAGTATCCCTCTGGTAGGTCGGATAAGGTTTGCCTCGTGGCGTTAACTGCAGCACTGTATCTCCCCGCCAAGTGACGTCGTATTGCTCCCCAGCTACCACACTCGCGGTCACCTTTTCTCTTTGCTCGAACGACAAGATGATTCGTGTGCCCGGCTTGACTCCGGAGATCCGGAGGGAATGGGTTCCCGCTTCGGCGAGGTACCGCAGGCCAGCAGGGCCATCCGTCGTTATCTCTTCCGGGCTCAACCAGTCCGGACAACGCACCCACAAGGTTTTGGAGGACTTGGGATAGAGCTCCAGCCGCCCCTGATACGGGAGGTAGCTAGCCACCTCGATGCCCGGTGTGGCGTGGCTGAGGAACAGGTTGATCCGGATGGCCTGATCTGTCTCGTGGATGGCGTTTTGGTAAGCCAGGAAGAGGCTGCGAATCCCGCCGTTAATGCAGCAGCCTTCGATCGTCCCTTCCTGGATGGCGATCAGGGTATTCGGAGCCGCATAGCTTTCAAAGGCGCCCTTTAACCCGCGAGCCGTAAGCGGGTCTTGAATACCCAGGTGATCAACATTTTGAAACTGGTTCTCAACCAATTGATTCCGGACGAAGCGCTCGATGTCGTTCCAGTATTCCGTGTGGCCTTCTTTAATCAGCTCGAGGGCCAACCGAATCGCGCTGCTGATCGTACATGTCTCGCAGGTTTTTGACCCCACGGAGTCCGCCACCCAGCCATAGGGGCTGGTGTAATTGTGCTTCACCCACTCATAGAGTCTCTGCGAGCGGGTCATCACCTCTTTCCGGTCCAGCCCTCCACCCGCACGCGCACAGCGTATGACTCCGGAATATGTATCCATCCAAGCATGGAGGTGGCCTTCCCATGCTGTTTTGGTGATTACACCATCCGCAGTCACCGTAGGGTCGTGATAAAACGCCCAGCGGCTAAGCCGCTCGGCGTACTTCAGCGCCGCAGGCTCGCGTGTCAACTCATAGAACCGCACGACCGGGAGCACTTGGTAGGCAGCCATGTGAGCACAGGGCGCAATCGAGGTAGCTACTTCGGGGAACCAAAGGTAATCGGCTTCATGCTGAGCGCGACGGTCGAGCCCTCCAATGAGGGCCTCAATGCGCCGCCCCAGGGCAGGATCATTCCCGGCATTGAAGTCGGTCACCAATCCATACAGCGCGCTTCCTTGCGAAAACATGTGGTCCGTGTGGTCCGCACCCTTCTGGTCAGGATTCATGACCAGCCCGCTTGGACCCATAAGACTATCCAAATAGTTGCGAATCCGCCCCTCCGCCTGGAGCATGTTCGCCGTAGGTTCGATCATATTCCGCGCCAGAACGAGGGCCTCGAGGAACCTGCCACTCATATCGCCGATGTCCCAAACGCTATGGCTGAGCTTTGTCGGCGTCCAGTTCTTCACATCCACGGAAAACCAGGGTCGGTACCGTGCGTCGGGATCCATCCGGTTATATATGCAAGATACCGCCAAGCGCAGTGGGGTGCGGAGGTCGAGCGTCGCCGGGCGGGCCAAGCTCGTTGTCCTGGGTAGAGCGCTGGCTACAACGCCTCCCGCTACAGTTGCCAGGAATTCACGCCGTTGCATCATGGATCTCATCCTTTCCAATCCCTTGCTCCCCGCTGGCTCGGCTACCTGTTGAATGGGCAATTACAGGGTAAGCTCCTTTCAGCTTACAAGATCAGCCAGGCTTCTCCTCGCACTCCATACATTGCGGGAAAACGCGGGCGGGGAATTTCTTCCCCGCCCTGAAGATGCAGCCTACTAAAAAACAAACTTCAATGCGAATTGCAGCGCTCGCGGGTCGGTTTGGACATTAGTGATCCGCCCGAAACTGCAACCGGCCTGATGGACTAAGTCCGTTGAACCATCAGGGTTCGGTGGTAGACAGTAGCCCGTATTGGGTATTCCCAGGTTCTGGTGATTGAGGGCATTGAAGGCTTCCCAGCGAAAGTCAAAGTACTTCGTTTCTGAAATGTGGAACTGCTTGCCAAGTGAACTATCAAGATTCCAGAACCCTGGGGAACGAAGCCCTGGCAGTCGCAAACCTGCAGTCCCAAACTGCCACCAGCGGCCATCGTTGGTGTCAGGATGTGCCCAAAAGTTCTGGTCGGTACCAAAAACCGGCGTAAAAGCTGCCGCGTTAATCCAATCAGCGGCATTCTGACCGCCGGGCACTGCTCTCGGGTCGCCAACCAGGTTGGGCCTGTTCGTCATGCCGTTGCTTGGGCCCGTGATATGGAGAGGCACGCCGCTCTGCGCATTGAAATTCCCGGTCAGTTGCCAACCGCCCAGGAGGAGATTGACAAGGCCTTTTCGCTTTACGAACCTCCGGTCGGGCCCGAACGGGAGCTGATAGGTTGCATAGAAATTCAGCATGTGGGGAGCGTCGTTAAAGGTAAGCGCCCTGTCCCCCTTGAGGTTATCAGGGTCTTGATAGGAGGTACCCCCGGCTTGGCCGGATAATGCTCCTGTAAGACCACCAATACCTCCGCTCCGCGCAAAGTGAATCGGGTCGATCACATTGCCAAACAGTGAACCAACATCTGGGCTGGCGATGTTCTTTGACCAAGTGTAATTAAGATTGAAATTCAACCCATGGGAATATCTCTTCTGCAGTCGCACCTGTAGGGCATGGTAGAGGCTGTTTCCGTTAAATGAATTTACTTGGCCGCCCTGGCCATAAAAGGGGTAGCGATCCACAAGCATCGACCGGCTCAGGGAATCTGAACCCCAAACCGCCGCAAGATTTTGTGCCGTTTGGCCGGAATAGTAATCGGTGATTGGAACTACAGCGTTGATCGCACGCAGTGCGGTACTGGAGCTTATCCGCTGTAGGGACAAAGTTGTACGGGGCCCACAACCCCCCGACTAGATGGGTACCGTGACTCCCGACGTAGCCGACGGTTAGAACCGTATTACTTGTTAACTCGCGCTGGACGACCAGCGTCCAGTTCTGCACCATCGGGTCGTGAACCGGTGTCGATTGAATACCGATGGGTTGCGTATACGAAGGGTCTCTATTTTCCGCAGGGAATACAGTGGTAAAGGGTGGGTTTGTCAGGGCCGCTTTATTACTCGTAGTGCTGTCCAGATTCCATGACACACATTGTCCCGAGTAATTTGCGCATTGAGTCGGGTTGGAACTCCCCGACCAGTAGAAAAAGGGGGTGTACCCTATGGCATTATCGACGGCCTGAGCCGAGTTCACGGCTGAGTAGGCATTACTGTAGAAAATATCGTAACCACCGCGAATTACGGTTTTCTTGTCAGCAAATGGGGAATATGCGAAGTTGACCCTCGGCCCTAAATCGTTAAAGTGTGGTGAGATGATGTCGGTGTTCATGGGAAAATCGGGGTCGCCTTCCTACTCAACGAGACCTGGCAACCCTGTAAACGAATTCAGGCAAGTCTGGCAGAACCTCGAATCGGGGTGCTGGCGAGTCTTGTACGCTCCAAAGATATCGTACCGGAGACCCAGATTCAGGGTGAGCTTCGGGGTGATGCGAAAGTCATCCTGAAGGTATGCCCCCCAATACCGATAGCGCATGTAAGGCGTCCACGCATTGTAGGCGGTGGACGCGCCATCGTTCATGACAGATCCCAGCATGAACGACGCGAGTCCAGCCCCGCCG
>Ga0187878_1003490_pt1 | contig 12947 bp, 13 predicted proteins | sample June2016WEW_17_1_FD_132979 | JGI IMG/M metagenome (GOLD analysis project Ga0187878, IMG submission 132979) | Peatland microbial communities from SPRUCE experiment site at the Marcell Experimental Forest, Minnesota, USA - June2016WEW_17_150 | ecosystem: Environmental > Terrestrial > Soil >...
AAACCACTGCCATTACCCTCAGAGGTTTGGATCAACAGGCCGGTTCCCCCCGGCCAAAAGACAAAGGAAGGAAGTCAGTAAATTCTTATGCCGGGTGTCTCAAAGTCCTTGACACGCGCCGGCGGGGAACCACTCCCTTACGGTCCTGGCTCGGTTCCAAGCCGCCAGCGTCAGCGAGCGGTTTCGCAGTAGCGCCAAATCTCGCGGTCACGCACCTAGCTTCCCATATAGAGCACGTGAACGTACGCACCGGTGTACAGGTTGTAGAGCAAGTACCAGCCGGGATGGTCTGGGTCTTCGTACACCACGAAATCGTCGTCGCCGCAATTCCAGCACCAGTCCGCAGCCAGAGGCCAGTCCCACGCAGCGATCTCAAAAAAGAAGCCGCCCGGCAGCCAGAAGCGATGCAGGTTGGGATCGATCCGGAGGATGTTGTAGCGGTACGAAGGGCCAAAGTGCTCAAAACGTCCGTGCCCAAACGCACGGTCCAGGCGATAGCGCTTATCGTTCGGTTTGTCGTGGCCGTACCAATGGTCATTGCTGACGTGCGGCATATTGTTCACACGCCCGCCGTCCCTGCGCTCCGGTTCCGGCCTGGCACGCGGCGCGCGCTGCGGAGGCGGCGCGGGAATGCGTCCTTGGTTGGCGCGTGGCGCCTGGGCGGAGCGTTGCGGTACGCCGGCGCGCGGCTCGCTGGGGCGTTGCGCCTCGCCAGCGCGTTGCGATAATGCGGGGAGAGCTAAAACCAAAGCCATCGTAAGAGTAAAGCGTGTCTTCATTCCCTCTTCCTCCTCGAAGCTCTAGATGTAGATACCTATCCACCGAGGATAGTTGCCCGGGCTGGTCTGTTCGGGTAATTCGGTGGCCGTAAGAAACTATACCCCTCCGGGCGGGCACACGTCAACTGGAGCCTGAAATCTCTACTGCCCGATATCGTGGAGGAATCGCCAACCATCTGCAGGTAATCCGGAGGAGGCGTACTGCGCCAGATCAGGCGACCGGGAACGCGATGACGGATGGGGGCGCCTCGACCAAGTTACCCTCCAGCACCGGCGTCGAATACCCAGTCACCCGAAGATACGCATGCAGTGCCGAGGCCGTCTCCTTCAATGCGCCGGGTTGGCGAAGCCACCTCCGGCGGATTACGATGAGGGTCATGGTGATGAGTTCAATCTCTGCGCGCACTAACAATCCCGTCAAGCAATTCGCCAGCGTGAGGAGAGGGACGGCGCCGCTGAACGCCCTTCGGCACTTGCAGCGCCAGTCACGAGTCGTCCAGGCGCTGGGATTCCTCGGCCTGTTCGTCCTGATTGCGTGGCTCGACCTTGTCCTCGATCGCGACCTATCGCTCTTCGCTCTGTATCTGATCCCAACGCTGTACTCAGCTTGGTTCCTGGGAATCCGCTGGGGATACGTAAGCTGTCTCGCCAGCGCGGTCGTCTGGGGCATCGACGACTGGGGAGGAGCGGCTTTCTACCACCATGCGTTGATTCCCTACTGGAACGTGGCTGGAAGGCTCATCGTGCTGACGGTCATCGTGGCAATGGTAAATGCTCTGAAGAGCGCGCTTGAAGATGAATATGAGGCTGAACGGCGAGGCGTCCAGAAAGAATTCGAAATCGCCTGGGAAGTGCAGATGCGCCTGCTTCCGTCGCAGGCCCCGGATTATCCGCGGCTGGACTTCGGTTTCTTCTATCAGCCGGCCCGTGAAGTGGGTGGCGACTACTATGATTTCATTCCGTTCAACCCAGAACGCATGGGTCTTGCCGTCGGGGATGTTTCCGGGAAGGGGCTCTCCAGCGCTCTGCTGATGGCTTCTCTGCAAGGCCTGGTGCGAACGAACCTGGCGGTTCGTCGAGGAGAGGTCGCCCGCTTTGCGACCGAACTGAACCACTCAATGTACAAGTTGACCGCCAGCAACCGGTATGCGACGCTCTTCTTCGCCGTCGTCGACGCTTCCAACCAGACGCTCCACTATGTCAATGCCGGGCACAATCCGCCGCTGCTTTTCAGGAACGGCACGCAGCCGGCGCACGGCCCAAGGAGGACCGAGAGCCTGGAGGGCGGAGGACCTCCGGTCGGGATCTTCGCACGAAGCCAATACCAGTCCGAGCACGTCCTGCTCCACAACGGGGACGTTCTGGTCGCGTACACGGATGGAGTCGTCGAAGCGCTGAACCCCCAGCAGGAGGAATTCGGGGAAGAGCGGTTAAGCGAGATCGTTCGCTCGTCGCTTTCTCTCAGCGCGGCGGAGATCTGCAAACGGATTGCGGAACGACTGCAAGCGTTCGTGGCGGAAAGTCCGCAGTGGGACGACATTACGCTCGTGGTCATGAAGGTGAAGCCCTAGCAAGCGAGATACCCGGATGCGGATGTGTGTTTTACCGCTCTGGCGGTATGGGCTTCGATACCGGCCGGCTCTATGCTGGAGTTGCCCGATTGAGGGCGGGCTTCCATGACGAAGGTACTCGGCCGGTTTCAGGCAGTCGTCTCGTGGCTGCGCAGACCGGCCCGATTGCGCTCGATGCCCGACCGGGCCGTTGCCGAGGCTGCTCCTCGGGCGCTGGCGGTCATGGGCGAGGGGCCTGGCCGGGATGCTCTCCAAGCGGTGTTCCGCGATGCCGGGTGGGAATTGGTGGTCGCGGACACCTCTGCGTCGGCCATCGCTCGCCAGGAGAAGGAGCCCCTCCCAATCATCCTGTACGAACGCGAACTGACGGAGAGGGGTTGGCGCCAGGCTGTCTCCCACTTCTCCCGGCTGTTGCCGCGTCCCTGCGTGGTGCTGCTGTCTCGTAGTTCCGACAAGAACCTCTGGGACGAGCTGGTACGGTGCGGCGGCTTCGATCTGTTGCGCACCCCCGTCGACCGGGAAGCGGTGATCCGAACTGTCAGAGCCGGATGGTCCATCTGGCAGAACCGGCACAACCCCCGGCAACTGGCGGCGGAAAACCGCTCCTGAGGGGCATCAGGCGATTACGCCCTTGCGGACGGCGTAGAGGATCAACTCCGGCACGCTGTGCAGATTGAGCTTCTCCATGATGTTTCCCCGGTGCGTCTCGACGGTGTAGAGACTCAGATTCAGCATGTTGGCCACGTCTTTGTTGCTCTTGCCTTCGGCGATGAGTTGAAGGAGTTCGCGCTCTCGCTGTGTGAGTAGCTCATAGCTGTCTTCAATGTCCTTGTCCTGCAACTGACGAACGTAATCCTCCACCAGCATGCGGCTGACCGCCGGGCTGAAGAAGGCCTTGCCCTGGCTTACCGAGCGGATCGCGTGGATGAAATCCGCTTCGGGGGATTCCTTCAGCAGGTAGCCGCGAGCCCCAGCCTTGAGGGCACGAAGCACATAGCCTTCGTCCGAATGCATACTCAGCACGACGATCGACACGCCGAGCTGCTTCGCGCTGATCTGGCGCGCGGCCTCGATGCCGTTCATGTTGGGCATCGTGATATCCAACACCGCGACATCCGGTTTAAGGGCCTCCACCAGGGCGACTGCCTCCCGCCCGTCGCTGGCCTCGCCAACAACCTGAAAGTCCTTCTGTTCTTCAAGAACCAGACGCAACCCGCGCCTCATCACGGCGTGATCTTCCGCAAGAATGATTCGAATCATACGATGTCCTTCAGTGAAGCCGGCCCGCCGTTGGTGAGCGGAAAATGAATCCACAGGACCGTGCCGTTTCCGGGTTTCGATTCAATCGAAAACCGCCCGCCGAGGCGCTCAACTCGCTCTTCCATTCCCAATAATCCCATGCCCTTCTCCCGGCTTGGCTCGAATCCAATTCCGTCGTCCTGCACCGTCACGGAGAGCCCATCCCGATCCCGGTGGACGACTACCCGGACCTGAGTTGCCTGCGAGTGCCTGGCGCAATTGTTGAGCGCCTCTTGGACAACGCGGTATATGCAGGTCCGATGCGAGTCGGGCAAATCTTCGGCGATCTCATCGGCGACCATCTTCACCTTGAGACCCGACCGGCGCGTGACTTCGCGAGCCTGCCATCTGAGAGCGGCAACCAGCCCGAGATCATCCAGCATGGAAGGGCGCAGCAGCAAAGCCATATTGCGTACCATTCCGACGCTGGCTTCCGCCATGCGGCGAATGGAAGTAAGCCGCTCACCGCGGGTTTCGCTGTCGGGCGCCGCCTCGAGCCTCCCCAGCTCAACCAGCATCGCCGACATCGCCTGGCCTATTTCGTCGTGCAACTCGCGCGAGAGATTGCGCCGCTCCTCCTCCTGGGCGTTGACCAGCCGGTCGGAGAGTTTCTGAAGCTCGCGACGGGCCTCTTCCACCTCCTCATAGCGCGCCTTCGCTTCCCGCTCCAGACGCTGGACGCGACGGATACTGACCGCAACCAGAATCAAGCCCAAAACCAGAGCGAAGACGGAGATAATGGCCACTCGCTGCCGGAAGCGAGACTGGACGGCGCGAATGCGCTCCTCGCCCGCGTCGAGATCACGTTCATTCAGAGCAGTGACCTGCCTTGTCAACTGGAGTACCTCGGCGCGGAAGGGCATGATGACGTCTTGCAGAAAGCTTCCACCCTTGGCCCGCCGTACGGCTGCATCCCATTGCAGTGCGGGAGCCAGCGACTTCCAATACGATTCGACACGGCTGCGCAGATCCTCGAAAGCGTCCTTTTCAGTGTCCGGCAGCTTCTGCTCGTAGAGGCGCAGGGTATCGTCTATCCGGGTGCGGAGAAGCTCCAGTTCCGCCCTGTGGTTCTCCGCGCGCGCGCCATCGAGTTCGAGCAAGTAGTCACGCACAACGGTAGCCGAGCGGTAGATATCCGCGCGCAACTGATCGAGCAGGCCGTCGCGTTTACGAGATTCCGTTCTCAAAGCCGCAGTGGTCACTTCGACGTCGCGGAGCGATGTTGTGGCGTCGATGGCCATGACAGCCATAAGGAGAAGCAGACCCGTGAAGCCAATCCCGAGAGCACTCGCCCGCGCCGACAGAAACCTGCCCACTGCCTTCCGAATTGAAGTTGAAACTGCCATCTCTTGGACGTGGCCTTTCCCAATTGTACGCTGAGGGGCCGGGAGCCCCCCTGCTATTGGCGGGCCGAGCGTGCCGAAGCTCACCACCGATGGCGGTCACACTACCTCGCAACCGCGGCCGCGAATACCATTCTGGCGGTAGTTCCTCCCGGCAGCCGGATGGCGTCTTAAAAGACGAAGCAGCAAAGAGATCCCGATTTGCCAGGTGGCAGGAGAGAGCCGATGAAACCTCTTTTGGATGCAGCCGTGCTAAACATGGCGAAAGCGATCAACCTATACCGCTTGGGGGGAGTGGCCGGGCTCTTGCTGGGCGTTACGGCGTCGATTCTCATCTCCCAAACTCGCCGGTTGGAGGCCGCCGGCCGGCTCAGACGCCAGTAACGCTTCGAGCACTGGATCGATTGCGGCTCTTATCCGGGCGACTTCTGTTTCGTTCAAGTCAAATTCCCTTACCGGAATGGACAGCGAGGGATTCCAGTGTCCTGTCCGGCGTAACTCCCGACCGCTTGCTTACGCGCGCGGCTCGGTAGGCGCCCGCAAGTACGGGACATCACAGCCGAGCCGCCACAAGGGCGTCAGTGCGAGAGGCGCCCCTTGTAGGCTTGGTCGATGGAGACGCCGTGGGCTTCCAGCGTTGCGCCGATGGCACGGTCGAGGGCGGCGCGGGCCTTGGCGTAGGCGCCGCGGGCCGCCGCTTCCGTCGAGCGGGCCTGGGCCACCAGGTTCTGGTACTGGATCACCAGGAAGGTGGTCGAGAGCCCCACTCCGTAACGTTTCTGCTCGGCGTCGAGCGATTGTTCCTGAAGGGTCCGTGTTTGAACCGCCGCTTCGTAGGCGGCGCGCGACCGCTCGATCGAGATCAGCGCGTCCTCCACCTCCAGCCGGACCTGGTTCTCGAGTTGCTGGCGGCGGATCTGGGTTTGGCGGTATTGCAGCTCGTCGCGCGCCACGTCAGCCTGCGCCACCCGGTTGCGCAGCGGAAGAGTCAACTGGAGACCGGCGCCGTAAGTAGGAAAGTTCCGTCGCAGGACCTGCGCCAGCGAGGCGCCGAATCCGCCCAGGAAGTCCGGCGGGAGCGGCGCCGACGACGCGCTGGAGAGCGGATTGATTTGGCCCGCCAGCCCGCCGTTCTGGAGGATGGCGACGAAATCCAGCTCCGGCCGCAACTGGTTGCGCGAGCCTTGGAGGCTGATCTCGGCATTGGCGATCTGGAGCGCCGCCGCCTGGAGGTCGAGCCGGTTCTGGAAGGCCTCGGAAATCAGGTCCTGGACGGGCCGCACCTCGGTGTCTCCGGGAGCGGGAATCGGGTCCGTGGGAACGACATGCGCGGCGCGGATGGCGGGGTCGGCGGTGCCGCGGCGCGTGATGACGGTCTTCAGGACCAGCTCCTGCTCGCGCGCGAATCCTCGGGAGTTGGCCAGGTCCTGCCGGCTGGCGGCGATCTGCGCGCGCGCCCGCACCAGCTCGATGGGCGCCAGCGTGCCCGCTTCGACCTGCCGCTGATTGTCCTGGGACAGCTTCTCGGCCAACGCCACCGCCTGCTCGCGCACCCGGACGTCCTCCATCAGGGCCACCAGGTCGTAGTACAGGCGGATGACACCCGTGACCGTTTCGATGACCTGCTGGCGGAACACCAGGCCGGTCACCTTGCGGTCGTTCTGCGCAATGCGGATATACCGGCGGTTGAGGCCCATTCCGAATCCGCGCAGCAGAGGCTGCGTGATATTCAGCCCCAGGGTCGAGCTGCTGTAAGGGCTGAAGGTGGCGCGCAGCGAGTTCGTCGTCTGCGAGCTGTTGCTAAAGTTCAGGCTGACCTGCGTGCCCGGTCCGAACCCCTCGCTCACCCCGGCCGTGCGAGTGGCGACACTGGCCACCAGGGCGTTGGTGCCGGTGATGAAGGAGGTCGACTGCGGGGTGCTCTGGTGCTGCCAGTTGAGCTGCCCCGTGACGGTTGGGTCGAAGCTGGGGATGGGCGGGCCGTTAGAGAACGACTGGCCGCCGATCGACAGGTTCGATTGTCCCGCCGCGAGCGCCCCGAGGTTCGAGACGTTGGTGGGAACCGAGCCCGATGTCCCCACCGTCTGCGGCCCGGTGTTCAACAGAGGACTGGACGGCCCTCCCAGCCCCGAGGGCGGCAGCCCGACCGTCAGCGCGATGCCCCGAATTGCGCCGCCACCCTTGGCCCGCAACACGTCCGAGTCGGCGATGCCGGGGCCAAGCCGCTGCAACTCCACATCGAGGTTGTTCTCGAGCGCCAGCGCGATGGCGTCGGCGAGCGACAGATAGAGATTGCCTCCGCGCAACAAGCCGTCGATGCGGGAGGAATCGCGGAAATCGACCGGCGGCGCCGGTTTCGCGCGATAGGGGGCCAGTTGCGCGAACGCGGGCGCCACCGCGAGCGTCAAAGTGCAGATCAGTCTTGGGGCCATTTTCTACCTTCAGTCTACGCGTAGAATGGACCCATGGCAAAACTCTCGCGGCGTGAGTTGGGCATGGCGGCGCTGGGCAGCGCCGCTCTTATGCAAGCGCAGGCCCCGGCGAAGTACACCGGCGCCCTGGACGGGTTCGAATCCAAGGTGGACCAAAACGCGTTCGACCCGGTTGTCTGGACGCTCAAGCGGTACCAATCGGCGCCGCTGCGGCTGGCCTTCCGCGCCAAGACCCGCAGGGAGGCCGAGGCCTGGCAGCGCCGGCTGCGCGCGAAGCTGACGGAGCTGGTGGGCGGCTTTCCCTCGCCGCGCGGCCCGGTGCGCGCCGAGACCCTCGAGGTGCGGGAATTCCCCAAGTATCGCCGCGAGAAGTTCTGGTTCGAGAGCCGGCCCGGCGTGGCGGTGCTCGGTTACCTGCTGACGCCCGCGGATTCCCGGCCGGCCTGGCCCGCAATGGTCTGCGTGCCCGGCCATGGCCGCGGAGTGGACGACAACGTCGGAATCGACGAGCAGGGGCGCGACCGGACGGCGCGGGTCCCTTACGCCTACGACTTCCCCATCCAGGTGGTCGAGCACGGCATGGCCGCCGTGGCCATCGAACCCATGGCCTTCGGCTGCCGCCGCGATCCCCGGACCAAGAAGGCCGGCCTGGGGACGAGCGCCTGCCAGCCGGCCGCTGGTTCCGCGCTGCTGTTGGGCGAGACCATGATCGGCTGGCGCGTCTACGACGTGATGCGCACCATCGACTGGATCGAGACGCGCAAGGAGCTGGACGGCGGACGCGTGGGCTGCATGGGGATCTCGGGCGGCGGCACGTGCACGCTGTTCGCCGCCGCGCTCGAGCCGCGCATCCGCGCCGCCATGGTCAGCGCCTATCTGAACACCTTTCGCGACAGCATCATGAGCATGTCGCATTGCATCGACAACTATGTTCCGGGCATCCTGAACTGGGCCGAGGCATACGACATCGCGGGGCTGATCGCGCCGCGGCCGCTATTCGCCGAATCCGGCGACAAGGACCCGATCTTTCCAATCGCCGCCAGCCGCGCCAGCTTCGAGCGGGTGCGCAAGATCTATGAAGTGTTCGGCGCCGCGGCGCTCACCGAGCACGAGGTCTTCGAGGGCGGGCACATGTTCTGGGGCAAGCGCGGCCTGCCCTTCCTGGCCCGGCACCTGGGGGCATAGCGTTGGAGGAGTCAGAGTCGGTCCTGCATCGCCGAGCCTGGCAGGGCAGGATCGATGGTTACGGACCGAGCGTGGGGCTTGAGGTTCGTTGATCTTGCGGCTTGGGATCGGGCGGTAAGCTTCACCTCGGCGCCGAGCGCGTGGACCACGGCCGCGAACGTGCGCATCGTCATGTTGGCCTTGCCGTTCAGAAGTTGGGTGGCCCAAGCCCGCGACTTGCCGAGCCGACGTGCCAGTTCCGCCTTGTTCACCCCCTGCTGCTCCATCAGCCGGGCGACCAGCTCGGCAGCACCGGTAACCAGACCCTCGATGGCGTAGAGTCTCCGGTACTCCGGGTCTTCCATCAGAATCTCGTGTCGCGTTTTCATGTTCCCTTCCTCTTTACTGGCGGAAGCTCCGCCCGCTCCTGGTCCTCTTTGAGAATCCTCCAAGCGCGCGTTATCTCCTCTTTCGGTGCTTTGTCTTTCTGCTTGCGGAAGCCGTGGGTAATGAGAATGACGCCACGCTCACGGCTATAGGCGAACGGCATCCGAATCTGGAAGGACTTGAACTCGAACAGCCCCGCGTCCAAGACACCGAACTTCTCTGCGTTGGCAATGCGGCCCTCGTCGGCCATCAGACGAAAGAGATTGTTGAGCTTCGCCTTGTCTCCAATCGGGAGCGCGTCGTAAAACTCAGCACCTGGAGAACGCCCGTTGTGCAACCGGGCGAAGGCAATGGTGAACCGCTGGCCCCTGTAAGCCGGAATACGCTCCATCCATCACCTTTCCCCATGTTAAGCTATCACTTAACAGATGACAAGCCCCCCTGGGCCGATTCAATGTACGAGGCGGCGCCCGTGAGACCGTTAACCCATTGTCATTTCAGGACTTCTCTCGGCTTACCGCCCGGCGGAAAAAGATCAGGAACTCGCGTCAATGCTCCTCTCCCGCATGCGAACGGCGCCCGATACCCGCCCTCCGCCGGTATGACATAATGCGAAGGCGCATGAAATACCGGCATCGCGTGCTGGGGCTGCTGTTCCTGCTGTCGATCATTACGTACATCGACCGGGTTTGCATCTCGGTGGCGGGGCCGAGGATGCAGGCGGATCTTCATCTGTCGCCCAGCCAGTGGGGCTGGGTAACGTCGCTGTTTGCGGCGGCTTACGCGCTGTTCGAGATCCCGAGCGGTGCGCTGGGCGACCGCATCGGACCGCGCAAGGTGCTCACGCGGATCGTGCTCTGGTGGTCGGTGTTCACCACCCTCACCGGCACAGTCCCCAGTTACTTTCTGCTGCTTGCCACACGCTTCCTGTTCGGCGCCGGGGAGGCGGGTGCGTATCCCAACAGCTCGGCCAGCATCTCGCGGTGGTTCCCGCTGGTGGAGCGCGCTCGGGCGCACGGGATCGTCTGGATGGCCAGCCGCGTGGGCGGCGCGCTGTCGCCCCTGCTGGTCATCCCGATCCAGACGCGCTGGGGCTGGCGCGCCTCGTTCTACACCTTCGGTTTCCTGGGCGTCATCTGGGCCGCCGGCTGGTATTCGTGGTATCGCGACACGCCGGCTCAGAAGCCCGGCGTCGGCCCCGAGGAGATCCGCGAGATCGCGCAGGGACAGGGAGTGGGGGCTCGCGAGCGCCATGCCTTGCCCTGGCGCGTGCTGCGCAGCGGGAATTTCTGGACCATCCTGCTGATGTACCACACCTACTGCTGGGGCTCGTATTTCTTCTTGTCCTGGCTGCACACCTTCCTGGCCAAGGGCCGCGGCTTCACGGATGCGGAAATCCAAACCTGGTCGCCGTTGCCCTTCGTTTTCGGCATGGTAGGGACGCTCTCGGGCGGAATCGTGAGCGATCACCTGGTGAAGCGACTGGGGCTGAAGTGGGGCCGGAGGGCGGTGGGTTGCGCGGGCCTGGCTGCGTCGGCGCTATTCATGGGGCTGACGTTCCTGACTACGGGCAAGATCGCCTCCGTGGTGCTGCTCTCCTGCGCTTACGCCGGTTCGGATTTCATGCTGCCCGTAGCCTGGGCGGTGTGCCTGGACATCGGCCGCAAGTACGCGGGCGCGGTCACCGGGTCGATGAACATGGCGGGGCAGGCCGGCTCGTTTCTCTCGGCGGCGGCGTTCGGCTACTTCATCGAGGGCTTCAAGACGTACAACGCGCCGCTGCTGCCGATGGCGGCCATGCTGCTGGTGAGCGCGGCGTTGTGGCTGAGAATCGACCCGGCCGAGCAACTGGTCCCGGAAGCGCGAGGCGCCGGCGATGTTTGAGGTCCTCGAGCACACCGCCGATATCGGATTCCGCGCGCGCGGGCGCACTCTGGCCGGGTTGTTCGAGAGCGCGGCCGAGGCGCTGGTGGCCCTGGCCCTGGAGCTTGAAGACGTCTCACCGAGGGAATCCTACACGCTGGCCGCCGAGGGCGAAGACCTCGAGTCGCTGCTGGTCAACTGGCTGAGCGAAGTGCTCTACTGGCTGGACGGCAAGCGGGTGGCGCTGCGACGCTTCCAGGTGAGGGAAATCGCCTCCAGCCGGGTGGCGGCCGAGGGCTTCGGCGAGCCGCTCGACCCCTCTCGCCACCGTGCGAAACTGGTGGTCAAAGGCGTTACCTACCATCAGCTCAGAATCGAGCAGGACGAGCAGGGGTGGGTGGCGGAGGTGTTTTTGGATATTTGAGAATTGACGATTGACGATTTCGCCATTGACGATTGAGCGGTTGCCGCGCCGGCGCATTTCAATCGTCAATGTTGAAATCGTAATTCGTAAATCGCCATGAACTTGGAGCGCATCGACGAGGTTCGGGTGCGGATTCCGCGGGAGGAGCGGCGCGGGATGCGCACGGACGTGATCGTCTACGCCAGCGAGGCGCTGGTCGAGCAGATTCGCAAGGACCTGTCGCTGGAACAGGCGATGAACGTGGCCACGCTGCCCGGCATCGTGGGCCCGAGCCTGGCGATGCCCGACATTCATCAGGGCTACGGTTTTCCGATCGGCGGCGTGGCGGCGATGGATTGGGAGACCGGCGTAGTCTCGCCCGGCGGCGTCGGGTTCGACATCAACTGCGGCGTGCGGCTGGTGCGCACCACGCTCGAAGCCGAGGACGTGCGCCCGCGGATGCGGGAGCTGGTCAACCAGGTGTTCCGCGACGTGCCCTGCGGCACGGGCGGCGAAGGGCCGCTGCGCATCGGCAAGCAGCAGGTCGACCAGGTACTGGAGAAGGGCGCCGAGTGGATGGTGGAGAACGGCTACGGGGAGCCGCGCGACACCGAATTCACCGAAGAGCGCGGCCGGATGGAGGGCGCCGACGCCGGCCAGGTTTCCGAGCGCGCCAAGGAGCGCGGCCGGCCGCAGCTCGCAACGCTGGGCAGCGGCAACCATTTCCTGGAAATCCAGCGGGTCGAGCAGGTCATCGACCGGGAGGCAGCGCGCGCCATGGGCCTGGAAGAAGGCCAAGCGGTGGTGCTGATCCATTGCGGATCGCGCGGGCTGGGCCACCAGGTCTGCACCGACTACCTGGCGCAGATGGGCGCGGCCATGAAGCGCTATCACATCACGCTGCCCGACCGGCAACTGGCCTGCGTTCCGATCCACTCGCCCGAGGGTCAGGCCTACCTGGGGGCCATGCGCGCCGCGGCCAACTTCGCCTGGGCCAACCGGCAAGCGATCCTGCACTTCCTGCGCGGCTCGTTCGAGCGGATCTTCGGGCCGCAGGTCCACCTGGACCTGGTCTACGACGTCTGCCACAACATCGCTAAACGCGAGCGGCATCGAGTGGACGGCGAGCCGCGCGACGTGCTGGTGCACCGGAAAGGCGCCACCCGCGCGTTTCCCCCGGGACACCGCGATCTGCCCGATTCCTACCGGCACATCGGGCAGCCGGTGCTGATTCCCGGCAGCATGGGGACCGCCTCCTGGGTGCTCACCGGGGCCGAGGGCGCCATGAAGGAGACCTTCGGGAGCGTGTGCCATGGCGCGGGCCGCCTGATGAGCCGCACCGCCGCGCGCAAGGGGCGGGATGCGCGCGAAGTCCAGAAGAGGCTCGAGGAACAAGGCATCCTGGTGCGCAGCGAGACGCGCGACGGGATTCTCGAGGAGGTCCCCGAGGCCTACAAGAACGTGGACCAGGTGATCGAGGTGGTGCACCAGGCCGGCCTGGCCTGTAAGGTTGCCCGCCTGCGGCCGATGGGCGTGATTAAGGGGTGAAGTACCGAAGGCCTAAGGTCACCGGCCCGATTCGCCGATATTAATCCGGCCATAAGTAGGTAGACATCGAGTATAATGGGGTATGACCCGACGAGATGGCCGGTCTTTGGATCACAAGGCGCTGGAAGAGATCCGGACCCGAGCGGTGGAGCAGGTTC
>Ga0187878_1003491_pt1 | contig 12944 bp, 5 predicted proteins | sample June2016WEW_17_1_FD_132979 | JGI IMG/M metagenome (GOLD analysis project Ga0187878, IMG submission 132979) | Peatland microbial communities from SPRUCE experiment site at the Marcell Experimental Forest, Minnesota, USA - June2016WEW_17_150 | ecosystem: Environmental > Terrestrial > Soil >...
ATTAAGGAGCCTTAAATGAGTATCCGGTTGAAGACGTTGATCGTTATCTGCCTGACTTTTCTCGTTCTCCTGAGTGTACTTTTCTTTACAGCTCGGTGGTTTTTATTACAGGACGCAATTGAAGCCGAACAAAAAAGTACAGCACAGGATGTCACTCGGGTATTGACGGCTCTTGATGATCAGATTGCAGTGATGGATTCCAATGTAGGGGATTGGGCTCCTTGGGATGATACATATGCATTCATTACAACCGCTGATCCAAACTTTATTGCCTCCAATCTTCCCAATATAACTTTTACAAACCTTAGCATTGAATTGATGCTGTTCATCGATAATTCAGGTCAAATCGTTTTTGGGAAGATGGTCAACAGAGATAGTGGAACCGAAATACCTATACCTGAAAGTATTTACAACCAAATTCAAGTGGGTAGCCGCCTGGTCACCCATAAAGATCCTTCAGACAAGATTGCAGGGATCCTTTCCCTCCCTGAAGGACCGATGATCATCGCCTCACAACCAATTTTAACCAGCCAGGGGGAAGGACCCATCCGTGGAACTCTTATCATGGGACGGCGATTAGATGTGTCAGAAGTTTCCAAATTAGCGCAAAGGACTCAACTATCGGTCAGTGCTTTTACTTACAATGCAGCCGGTTTGCCTGCTGATGTAATATTAGCGGAGAAATCTCTGGTTAGTGTAAATCCTGTTTTTATTGCGCCTCAGAGTGAAATGGTCATGTCGGGATATGCCCTTGTCAACGATGTGTATGGAAATCCTTCCATGATCTTGCGAGTCGATAATCAACGCGACCTTTATGCTCTCGCAAAAAGTCGCGTCGGTTACCTGGGTTTGTCGCTCCTCATTATCGTTATTATCTTGGGGCTGGTAACAATGGTGTTGCTCGATAAAATGATTATTTCCAGGCTGAGTAGCCTCACTTCAAGTGTCAGGAACATTAGCAAACAGGGCACACCCTCCTCCCGCGTTATGGTTAATGGAAATGATGAGATTTATGAATTGGCTAATGGCGTCAACTCAATGCTCGATTCGATTGAAATTTCTCGGGTAAAAGAACGGGAGAGTGATGAAAGATATCGACAATTATTTGAGAATTCGCCTGTAGGTATTTATCGTACTACGCCCGATGGCCGAATTCTTGTATCGAATCCGTCTTTTGCAAGAATGCTCGGATTTTCCTCTTTGGAAGAACTCTCTACCCTCAATTTGGAAACGACGGATTCAGTTAAGGGATATTCCCGTAAATCTTTCAAAGAACAAATTGAACGGGATGGAAAAACAACAGGCCTTGAATCAGAATGGCACAAACCGGACGGAACAACTATATTTATTCGTGAAAACGTCCAACTGGTTCGTGATGCGAAAGGCGCAGCACTGTATTATGATGGAACGGCAGAGGATATTACTGCTCGAAAACAAGCTGAAATGGCATTGTTTTCAAGCGAAGAACGCTTCCGCAGTCTGTATGAGAATGCTACGATCGGCATGTACCGTACTACTCCGGACGGTCGCATCCTAATGGCTAATCCATCTTTGGTACGGATGCTGGGTCATCAATCATTGGAAGAGTTGCTTCAGCGCAATTTGAGCAAAGAAGGGTATGAACCTGAGTACCCTCGACATGATTTTCAAACTCGCATTGAAAAGGAGGGGGAAATTACCGGGCTTGAATCTGCATGGAAGCGAAATGATGGCTCGACAATTTACGTTCGCGAAAGTGCACATTTAGTGCGCAACGAGCAAGGGCAACCGCAATATTACGAAGGTACAGTGGAAGATATAACCGAACGCATGCGCGCCGGGGAAGCTCTTCGCGAAAGCGAGGAAAAATTTCGTACAATAGCAGAGCAGATGACCGATGTGGTTTATCTTACAGATGACCGGGGGTTCATTACATTTGTCTCACCCGTCGTTACAACTCTTTTTGGGTTTACCCCTGGCGAAATGCTGGGACATGTTTTTACCGACTTCCTCGCTGAAGTAGATATCCCCACGGCTATGGCTGCGTTTAAACGTGACTTGTCAACTGGTCAATCGTCAAAAAACCTTGAACTGATGATGAAACGCAAAGATGGGACATTGTTCACGGGCGAATTGAATGGAAGATTTTACCGGAATAAAGCTATCACCGGCACCATCGGTTTGATTCGTGATATTACCGAGCGGGTTCGGGCGGAAGAAGAGATCCGCCACCTGAACACTAAATTGGAAGAGCGCGTTGAAGAACGCACCCGCGAATTGCGTGATGCCCAGGAACAACTCGTCCGCCAGGAAAAGCTGGCTGTTTTGGGTCAGTTAGCCGGGGGAGTGGGGCACGAACTGCGTAATCCGCTGGGAGTTATCAACAGCGCCATCTATTACCTGAAGCTTATCCAGCCGGATGCCCCCCAGAAGATTAAACAATACTATTCCATGATTGAGCAGGAAGTTCGCAACTCTGAAAAGATTATTTCCGACCTGCTGGACTTCGCTCGCATCAAGTCTGTGGACCGCGTCCAGGTTTCTGTTCCCGACTTGGTGCAGCGCACTTTGGACCGCTTCCCAATACCCGACTCGGTCAAACTGGTACTCGATCTTAACACGGATCTGCCGACGGTTTTTGCTGACCCTCGTCAAATGGAGCAGGTTCTCGGCAATCTCATTGTCAATGCCTGCCAGGCCATGACCTCTCAAGGCTCAACGACCGGATTACCTGGGCTTTTTAAGCTGACCATTTCTGCCCACCAGATACCAATGGATCCTGGAGATCATCTCGATTCTCCTGACCGACAAGTGCCGCAAAATAGAACGGTGGCCATTGCTGTGACCGATACAGGTCCAGGTATTTCCCCGGAAAACTTGAAGAAACTTTTCGAACCTCTTTTTACGACTAAAATTAAGGGAATCGGACTTGGACTGGCTGTTAGTAAAAAGTTAGCAGAAGCTAATGGAGGCCGCATCGAGGTCAAAAGCAAACTAGGAAAAGGCAGCACATTCACCTTGGTGCTTCCCTCCAGGGATATTAAAAGTTAAAAGTGATGAAGGAATCATTCGCACTTCTCATTGTGGATGACAATCCATCCTTAGCCAAGACATTGGCAGATATATTGGATGCAAAAGGATTTGAAGTTTAATTGGCCAGTGGGAGAAAAAGCCCAGCGGATTTTAAAGGATCGCGATGTTGATTTCATACTTAAGGATGTGCGCATGCCACATATGAACGGAGTGGAACTCTATCTTGAAACCAACCACCCCTACCTGATCTCTATATTAACGTCCGAATATGCTGCTGACGACATTGTCCCACAGGGAATGAAAAAAGAGGTTATGATGGTCTTAACCAATCCATTGGATATCGATTTCTTCCTTATGCTTTTTTCATCCAGCCAGCTTTAATGACCCAATCGGCTGAAGTTCTTTCAAATAATTTACTTCGTTTTTATTTTTATCTGGATTTCACGCGGGTTGCCGGGTGCATTCAAAAAAAAGGGGGCTTTAAAAAACAGAGCAAACGTTCTGTTTTCATACTGAGCTAAGCACGTTCCTTGGGAATCCTTGCCCTTAGTCTCATGTGGGCTTTGTTGCGTAATTAACATTATCATCCAAATTTACTCATAACATTTCGTGGTTCGCTAACACCTGAATCAATTGTCAATACACCATTTTCCAAATAATCTTCCGGGAGAAGGCCACCCAATTGGGAAAGGAGCGTTCTAAGCCCCTGTTTGCTTGACCCCACTTTTTGGGGTTATGGGGTACGTCGGCATTGCCCCTAAGCATTTACGGGGAGCAATGCACCCCCAATAGAAGGTCTTATTATGATAAAGGTGGTGTTATTGGGTTTTTTAAATGGAGAATTAATTGTTCCTCAATTAATCCTCAGGAACAACGCACACCTGTGGCACCCCTGATCTCGTTACTCCCTTCCCAGGGGGTAATTCCTCCACCGTTTCCAATGTTTTTCATTACTTCTGAAATAAAGAGATCCTAGTACCCGCAGCCCATCGTTACTGGTACTTTAAAATATAAAAAATGGCACTTAAGTTCGATTAGTATGCATATTCTATACAATGCTCACTCAATGAAAAATGAAAACTTCTATTGTCAAACATTTTCATCACCTTAAATTTAGCATTCGTTTCTTTTTTTTTTAGTTTGTATATGCGCAGCAAGAGGTTTTATCAAGGTATCGATGTTTCGTGGAGAGGTAGCCTTCGCGAAGCACAATATCCCCAGCTATTGGGGAAACGATCCCTGATTAGACTCTTTTTGAAGAGCATTGGGTTATCACCCTAATCGTAGCTTATGCCATTAGTATGGGCATGACCTAAACATATGCGCAAGGTGTATGGTATATAATATGCGTGATGGGTTTTCCAGACCAGACAAGTCCACTGAATCATCGATAAATGATTGAAAATCCCCTAATTTAGAAACCGTTTGGATATGCTTCCACATATGCACTATTTGTTTCCTTCTATATTTCATTTGTATTCTTCAGTAATAGAGGGAAACTTCCTTGATAACGCTTTCCAGGATTGAAGCTGGGTTAATTTTAAATTTGACAAATTTTCCGGTTATTCCGCTGGGAGAAATAGATGGTAGATAAGATCCCCAAAGTTCTACTGCTGGACGACGACCCCAATCTCCGAGGTGTTCTTAGTGATATCCTAAAGATCAAGGGATTTGAATCTATCCCTGTTGACACCGGAGCAGCTGCTTTGGCTTTCATCAAGCAGCAAGATATAGACGTAATCCTCATTGATATCAAGTTGGCAGGGATATCGGGACTGGATGTATTACGCAGCATCAAATCACAGTCTCCGGAGACCGAGTGCATCATGCTTACCGGACATGCTTCGCAAGCTACCGCGATTGAAGCCGTCAATTTGGGAGCATATTCATATTTTCAAAAACCTTATGAAGTCGACCAGCTCTTGGTAGCTATTCGCCGCGCTGCTGAAAAACACTCTGCTAGCCACGCTCTGCTTGAGCGTGAAGCTCGTTTCCGCTCCCTGATTGAAAACTCTTCCGACCTTATCTGTATCCTGAACCCTGATGCCACCCTTCGTTATATCAGTCCGTCCCTTGAACATCTTCTGGGGTATACACCGGATGATGTTGTAATTGGTACTGGTCTGCAAGGTTACATCTACCCTGAAGAATTGCCTGCCTTTATTGAGACTTTCCACAAGCTTGTTCAGTCATCAAATCCAGCACCAGTTTCGATGCAATTACGGATACGTCATAAAAATGAATCGTGGCGGATTCTGGAGGGCACAGGGACCAACCAGTTAAATGACCCCGCAATAAAGGGCATCATAATTAATGCCCATGATATCACCTCACGCATACAAGCAGAACAGGACCTGCGTCGCATGGTTGATCGTTGGTCGATAGTTTATCGCGCCGGGGAGGCGATTGGTGCCGGACTGGACACAGAACAAGTTTTCGCTGCAGTTAATCATGCAGTGGAACAGGTTATGCCCTGCGAAGATTTTGTGATTAGTTTGTATGACGAAAAGGTCAATGAAATGGAGGGGAATTATATACTGGAGAACAAGAGAAGGATTTCTCCAAATCCCTATCAAGCTAACCACGGGTTGGGGGGATATGTTGTTCTTTCAGGTAAATCCTTGATCCTGAACAACCCTGAAGAAATCAAAGCAAGTGGGATCGAATTCGTACCTTATGGCACCGGACCTGATACTGCCTCGGTTTTGGCTGTACCCCTAATGCTAAAAGGGAAAGCGACAGGCATGATTTCGGCTCAAAGTTACCAACCAGGTGCTTACTCAGCCACGGATCGGGAATTGCTCGAAATGTTAGCCAGTCATGCTGCCGTTGCTATTGATAATGCTCGCTTGTTCGAACGGGCACAACAAGAGATTAAAGAACGAAAGCATGTCGAGGAGAATTTACTTCTTTCACAGGCAGAGACTGCTCACGCAAATCGGTTGTTATTGGCTCTCAACCAGGCAGCGCAGACAGTGCAGCGCGCTCGTACCATATCAGAGGTCTACCAGGCTGTCCAGACCCAGTTGTCTCAGTTGGGTTATCATACAACAGGGTTTGAAATTTCAGGAGAAGATCGATCCCTGCATATATCCTATATAAACTATAAGGCTGGTTTAATCCGCAAGGCAGAAAAAGCAACCGGTATCTTGCTCCGAAATTTCAAGTTCCGTCCGGGGAAAAATAGCATATATCAGCGTGCCATTCAGCAGGGGGAGACAGTTTTCGTTACAGACCCTTCTCAGGCAGTTGTTGATACTGTACCGAGAAAATTTCGCTCAATAGCTAGCTCAATTACTTCTCTTTTCAAACTGGACCAGTCGATTTTTACTCCCCTGAAAGTGGGTGATGAGACGATTGGTATTCTGGCAGTCACCGGTCCTGGCATTTCCACAGCCGATATCCCGGCAATAGCTGCATTCGGGAATCAAGCGGCCATTGCACTCCAGAATGCACGACTTTACGAGCAGGCTCAACAGGAGATTGTCGAACGCACGCTTGCAGAAGAGGCTTTGGCGGCTTCTGACGCTGAGTTGCGCGCATTGTTCTCTTCCATGCAAGACGTTGTGATGGTGATTGACCGCAGCGGGGTCTATCTAAAGGTTGCCCCCACCAATCCCGAATTGCTGGTCGTACCTGATGGTGGTCTGGTTGGAAAAAACCTGCGGGATATTTTTCCACATGAACAGGCAGAGAATTTTATTCAGGTTGTTCAAAAGGTCCTTGATACAAAACAAACCATTCAGATCCAATATGATCTTGTTGTTGGTGGCAAGATCGTTTGGTTTGAGACTTCCATCTCGCCGATGACAGAAACCTCCACTCTTTGGGTGGCGCGTGACATCACCGAACGTTTTATGGCTGAAAAAGCCTTACTTGAAGCTGAAAAGAATTACCACAGCTTATTTGAAAATGTCCCAGATGGAGTATACCGCAGTACCCTTGATGGAAAATACTTATCGGTCAATCCTGCTTTGGCAAGAATCTTTGGCTATTCCTCTCCCGATGAATTACACAATGTTGATATCGCCCGTGATCTATATTTAAGTCCTGAAGCCCGGCAATCCTGGGCTAACGTTTTACTTCAAAAAGGGGAACTACGCAATTCAGAGACAACTATGCGACGTAAGGATGGTCAACAGATCAGCGTACTTGAAAATACCCAAGTCATCCGCGACTGGCAAGGGAAAGCGCTCTACTTTGAAGGGACACTGTCTGACATCACCGAGCATAGGAAGGCTGAGGATGCCTTACGTAAGAGCGAGTCATCGTTACAGGCAGTTCTCCAATCCACTGCAGACGGAATTCTGGCTGTCGGGTCTGATAACCAGGTCCTTTATGCGAATGAACGATTTGCTGAAATTTGGAGGATACCCAGGGATGTTCTGGCCAGCAAAAATGACTCCCTCCTTCTTGAGAGCGTACTTGACCAACTCTGCGAGCCGCAAATTTTCTTGAAAAAGGTCCAGGAACTTTATAAATCCCGGAAAGAAAGTTTTGATACGATTAATTTCAAGGATGGCAGAGTTTTTGAGCGTCTTTCGCGTCCATTAATACAAGGCTCAAAAATACAAGGACGAGTATGGTCATTTCGGGATATTACCGCCCGCAAGCAGGCCGAAGAACAGATTCGGCTGAGTGAAGAGCGTTACCGTATGCTCGCTGAGAATATGAGTGATACGGTTTGGCTGATGGATATGAGTTTACGGACTACCTATGCCAGCCCTTCGGTTACACGTTCACGAGGTTTTACCCTCGATGAACTCAACAACATCCCGCTTGACCAGCAAATGCCCCCAGATTCCCTTCGGCGGCTCCTTCAATTGTTTTCCGATATCTTATCACTAGAAAACTTAGCCCATCCTCACCGGCTTATATCCCGGAACATCGATCTGGAAGTTTATAAAAAAGACGGGACGAAGTTTTGGAGTGAAAATACCTTCACACTGATCCGCAATCCGCAGGGAAAGCCATTTGGTATCCTTGGGTCCGGCCGTGACATTAGCGAACGCAAGATTGCTCAGGATGCTCTTCAAAATAGCGAAAAACATTTCCGCGCCTTGATTGAAAACAATACCGATGCAGTTGTCCTGGTTGACACGCGCGGGTTGATTCTGTATGAAAGCCCGGCCTATGCCAGGATGATGGGCTGGTTACCCGGACAGCGCCTGGGCAAGAGTGGATATGAATTTATTCATCCGGATGACAAAAGATTCGTAGTCAAGGTGCTCAACGACCTGATCCAACATCCAGGAGGGGTCCGTCAAACCAAATTCCGCAACCAGCATAAGGATGGTTCCTGGCGCTGGATCGAGGCTACTTCCACTAATTTGCTAAATGAATCCGCCGTTCAAGGTCTGGTAATAAATATGCACGATATAACCGAGCGCAAGCGTGCGGAAGAGGAGATCCAGCGCCGGGTGGCTGATCTAGAAGTTCTTTATGAAAACGGGCTGAGTGTGAGCGTATTGCTCGAACCCAAGTCAATCGCGCAAAAGATACTTGATATTCTGTCGCAAAAACTAGAGTGGAATAATGCAGCTATCCGGCTATATCACCTTGAGATAAAACAGGTTGAATTAATTGCTCTCAATAAACCGGATCTTAATCCAGTTGATACTCAGGTTGAATCAGATCGGCTGAATAAAATATTTGCCTCCCCAACCCAGGGGTTAAGCGGCTGGGTCATTACCCACGGCAGGACAATCCGAAGTGGAGATGTACTTGCGGATGAACGCTATATTTCTGCTTTCCCGGAAATTCGTTCTGGGCTTTATGTCCCATTAATGATTGGAGATCGTGTCCTTGGCTCTATAAGTGTGGAAAGTAGCCAGTTGGATCGCTTTAGCGAGGAAGATGAGCACCTCCTTCAAACTCTAGCCACACAATCCGCGATTGCATTTGAGAATGCACGTCTGTATCAGGAAGCAGTTAAAGCAGCGAAGCGTAAGGACGCCCTGCATCAGGGCGGATTAGAAATTGTCCGAGCAGGTCAGGACGTCGAAGCAATCTGTCGTGCAATTCACCAGGCAGCTGAACAGGTCATGCCCGCCGAAGCTTTTATGGTTTCTCTCATCTCCGAGAAGGGGCAAAAGGAGGAGACTCCCTATCTGTTTGACCGCGGTATCCGCCACCATGATGCCAAGGTTCCCTTAAGTTCAGGCATAACAGGTCGCGTAATTAAGAGTAAAAAATCGCTCCGAATAATGGATGTGCAAAAAACCAAACGTGCGCAATCCTTCATGGTCGATGGAACGGAACCACCTCGGTCAGTGTTGTCAGTACCTCTCCTGGTGCAGGATAAGATCATTGGTGTGATATCTGCTCAAAGCCGTGACCCGGATGCTTACAGTGCAGAAGATCAGATCTTTCTGGAAACTCTGTCATCGGAAGCAGCCAATGCTTTTGAGAATGCCCGCTTGTATCAGGATGTCGTAAGCGCTGCTGAACGTCGCGCGGTACTTTACCACGCTGGTCAGGAAATTGCAGCTGCTGGCCTCGATCTCGAACAGGTTTACAATTCGATCCATCAAGCAATCAAGCAATTGATGCCCTTGGACGTTTTCACGATTTCGCTGGCAGACGAAAACCGAAAGATTCTTCACGGCGTGTACCTGTTTGATTCCGGTGAGCGCTATCCGGCCTTTGATTCCGAGTGGGGTTTGGGTTTGGCGGGACATGTCATTGAAGAGAAAAAATCTATCCGTGTGCTAGATTATCTCAAGGAAAAACCGATCAAGGCTGCCAGGTTCGGCAAACCGGGCACTCCGCGCTCCTTCATTGCATCACCTCTCAATTCCGGAACAAAAATTGTCGGCGTCATTTCGGTTCAAGATTATCGCCCAAATATATATTCTGAAGAAGATGAAATCCTCTTGAAAACAGTGGCAGCTTATGCTGGTATTGCCATTGAAAATTCGCGTTTGTTCGAGGAAACTCGCCATCGTCTGGCTGAACTTGAATCTCTATCACAGGTGAGTGTCTCCCTGACAAGTGCTGTTGAGTTACAGCCTCTCCTTGAAAACATCTTGGTAGGAGCTAGGAAGGCAATTCCTGCAGCCGAAAAAGGAGCCATCCTCCTGACGGAACCCGATGGTTTACTCCGCCTCCATGCTCTCTCGGGATACTCAGATCCCCGTCTGATCGATTTATTCCTCCCAAATCAAAACGGGTATGCTGCTCGGGTTGCCCGGGAGCGAACCCCCCTGAAAATTGATGATGTCCACGCCGATTATGAGATACCTTTTAAGGGCGAAATAGAGGAGATTGACGCCGTGCTGAGCGGGATTGCAGCACCCTTGATTGTTAAAGGAAAGGTAATTGGTGTCATCTCCCTTGATAATGTCTCACGAAAAGCCGCGTTTACGGAATCTGACCTGAGTCTTCTGGTCACTTTCGCCTCCCAGGCTGCCGTAGCAATTGAAAACGCCCGTCTTTTCTCAGAGACCCAGCAGCGTTTGCACCGCCTCTCTGCTCTGCATTCGATTGATGCTGCCATTGGTGCTAGTGTGGATACCAATGTCACCCTAAATATCGTACTGGAAAATATTATGACGGAATTAAAGGCGGACGCCGCTGCCGTCTTGTTGTTCAACCCGCTTACCAGAATGCTCGAATATGCCTCCGGGCGCGGCTTCCGTGCTCATTCTATCGAGGGGTTACGCTTGCGGCTGGGAGAAGGGTTAGCCGGGCAGTCTGCATTGCAGCGGCGTGCCATCAATATTACAGACCTCCAAAAGACTGACGAAGTCGAGCAGGTGATGGAGCATCCTGTTTCAAACTCAGCGTCTCTGTTGGTGAAATACCATGAGGGAGAAAATTTCATTGGCTATCATGCCATCCCCTTGATTGCCAAAGGTCAGATTCAGGGTGTCCTCGAAATATTCCGGCGCTCACCAATGCAGGTGGACCAGGAATGGATCAGTTTCTTCGAGATGTTGGCAGGGCAAACCGCAATTGCCATTGATAATGGCCGCCTTTTTGTGAACCTGCAACAATCCAACCTGGAACTTACTTTAGCCTATGACGCAACCATTCAGGGTTGGTCTCAGGCGTTGGAATTGCGCGATGAAGATACCGAAGGTCATACTTTGCGCGTCACTGATCTGACCTTGAAATTGATTCAGGTCATGGGGATAGAAGAAGTAGAAACGGAACATGCCCGTCGTGGCTCCTTATTACATGACATTGGTAAGATCGCCATTCCGGATAGTATCCTCCTCAAGGCTGGTCCATTGGATGAACATGAGTGGAATGTCATGCGCCAGCACCCGCAATATGCCTATAATTTGCTATTTCCGATCACTTACCTGCGCCCGGCGATTCACATCCCTTATTGTCATCACGAAAAATGGGATGGCAGTGGTTACCCACGCGGTTTGAAAGGCGAAGAAATCCCAATCGTAGCGCGTATCTTTGCAATTGTGGATGTATTCGATGCCCTTACCTCCAACCGGCCCTATCGCTTGGCTTGGACGCGAGAAAAAGCAATGGAATATATCCTCGAACAATCCGGAAAGCATTTTGATCCCAGGGTTGTGAATGCCTTTATGATCTTAATGGCTGGCGAGAAATAATTAATTATTGATTTCTCCACCCCAAAGTTAATGTCACGGATAAGACAGCGAGATCGACGATTATTTATCACCTTGATTTATCTATCCATTAAATCCCCGCTAATAAAATGGAGGAGCGATACTTTCTCCTAAATACTATTTTATTTTCTTTCTACTGTTAGTGCGCCGGAAGTGTTTCCACCTTCAAGGTGCATATACATGCATGTAATGGTATCTTCCATTAATTCCTTCAACCGCCGTCGTTCCACCCCCACCTGGTTGAGCGGGTTGAAAACTACCGGTTTTCCCACCACTAAATTCCCCGATCCGTGGATCGTTAAGGGATAGAATTCCAGTCGCTCCCCCGTCTCAGCATAATAACGTTCCCCAACGCGAACAAAACTATGCTGGAATGGTTGCATTTTAGTTACCGGGTCTTTTGGCAGCCGATAGTCTTCGGGGAAGACCAGCAAGAACTTTCCCTCCCGTAGCACATTCATGCTCATCTCAAGGGTCTCGCGCATTCGCTCATAATCATTAGCATAAACTGGAATGCAACCAAGCGAATAAAAAAGGGGTACGCTAATACGGCACAGCGCCCTGGCAACCCATCGGCTGATAGGAGGTGTGAGATGCAATTGGCGTTCCACGAAATCTGATTGCAACCATATTGGAGCAAGGTCTTTATCCATCATGTCTGCGATTACCCAGGGATGAAACCGAAGTGGTATAGAACATGCTGCGGCAATTGGGCCAGTGGCGTCAAGGTGGTTGGCGATGAAAACCGCTGGTCCGCGCCTGGGCAGGTTTTCCTCACCGATCAATTTTCCCCCCCAAAGGAATAGATCTATAACTCCTGCAATGAATTGATATAAGCTATCCTTCATAGCACACCTACAGCATGTTCAATCGTGGCCGATATTGTAGGGCTTCGGCCAAGTGAGCCGGGACAATGTCCTCGCTTCCAGCCAAATCCGAGATTGTTCGTGCCAGTTTCAATACGCGATGATATCCACGTGCCGATAATTGTAACTGATTCATGGCTGTCCGCATAAGTGCCTGACATGTCTCATCAAGGATACAAAACTTGCGTAATTCTGCCGGACGCATGTCTGCGTTGCAGGTAACATGAGCTCCTCCATCGTTGCTGAACCGGATTCTTTGCCGGTTCCGTGCTAGTTCAACCCGTTCTCTCACCGAAACAGAGGATTCTCCTAATCGTTTCTCTGAGAGTTTATCGTACTCGATACGCGGCACTTCCACGTGGATGTCAATCCTGTCCAGCAGGGGACCAGATATGCGTCTTTGATACTTGGTTACAACCATGGATGAACAGGTGCAAGGTTTCACCGGATCGCCGTAATAGCCGCACGGGCA
>Ga0187878_1003492_pt1 | contig 12940 bp, 14 predicted proteins | sample June2016WEW_17_1_FD_132979 | JGI IMG/M metagenome (GOLD analysis project Ga0187878, IMG submission 132979) | Peatland microbial communities from SPRUCE experiment site at the Marcell Experimental Forest, Minnesota, USA - June2016WEW_17_150 | ecosystem: Environmental > Terrestrial > Soil >...
AAATCGCGTATATTGAGGGACGTATCCGCTGAAATTACGCCCACCAGCGTGACGTAAGGGAAGTCGTGTCCTTTGGTGATCATCTGCGTTCCTACAAGGATATCGATATCACGCCGCTCAAGGGCCTTTAATATCTTTTCGTAAGCCCCTTTCCCGGATGTTGTGTCACTGTCCATTCTTTCGATTCTGGCATGCGGGAAGAGCTTTTTGACTTCCTCTTCCAGTCTTTCCGTTCCCAAGCCATAGGGGCGAATACGTTTTCCGTGACATGTGGGACACGACGAGGAGGGTTTCATGGCATAGTCGCAATAGTGGCACTTAAGGTTGCTTTCACTCGCGTGATAGGTCATGGATACGGCGCAGTTCAGGCATTTAAAAACATGCCCGCAGTCAAAGCAGAATGTGAAGGTATAAGAGCCGCGCCTATTTAAGAACAGGAGAGTCTGCTGTTCCTTCTTAAGGGTGTCATCAATCGCTTCTTTCAATGCCCGGGACAGAACATGCGAGGAAGCGTATCCACTGCCCTCCGCTTCTTGCTTCATGTCGATGATTTCAATTTTCGGCAGTGGTCTGTCTTCCACCCTGCAGGGCAGGACAAGGTACTTGTATTTCCCCTTCAGCATATTGAAATACGTCTGAACGGCAGGCGTGGCGGAGCCTAAGATAACCGTTGCTGAACTTAGGTTTGCCTTCATGATTGCGAGGTCGCGGGCGCTGTATCTCATCCGGTCATCCTGCTTGTAAGAGGTATCATGTTCCTCATCCACGATAATCAGCTTTAGATTTCTTACAGGTGCGAAGACGGCCGAGCGGGCGCCGATGACGATGTTGATGTCGCCCCTTTGTATCCGCCTCCATTGATCGTACCGCGCAGATTTTGAGATACCGCTGTGGAGCACAGCTATCTCCTGATCTCTAAATCTCTTGTTAAAGCGGGTGAGCAGTTGCGGCGTCAGGGCTATCTCCGGGACAAGAAGAATTACGCCTCCCCTCATCCCGATAGTTTCTGCAATGGCATTGAAATACACTTCCGTCTTGCCGCTCCCTGTGACGCCATGGAGGAGGAACGGCGAAAAGCTGTTGCTCTTGAGGCCTTGCACAATCGCGCTAACAGCATCTTCCTGATCCTCGTTTGGCATTATGACAGCTTCGCCGCCGCCGCCGATATCAGGGTTCTGACCGTGCCCGCGTGATACCTCTTCTTCGCTCATGCGGATAATCCCCCGCTGTTCCAGGCTTCTTAGCAGGGGCAGGGCGTTCTTGAATTTCTTCGAAAGGAAAGCGACGGAGCAAGAGCCATGCTCATTGAGTAGCTCGGTAAGCAAGGTTTGTTTTCTTGTCAGCTTTGTAATGGCTGCATCCCGGCAATTGAGATGGACGAGCTTTTCTTTTTTCGGGCTCACTTCCGGTTTCCCTGTTTTTAGCTCTTCAGCGATAAGCGCTGCACCGACGAGGGTATTGATGTCTCTGGAGATGTCTTTCTTTCCAATCAATGTTTTTAGTCTATCAAGAGGCAGGCCGCTGGGGAAATGAGCGAGGGTATCCACTATGCACCGCTCTGCGTGAGATAACTGCACGTCATTTCTTTCCCAACTTTCTTTTGTGATAGAGATCCACCGGTCGCTTTTCGGATCGATTCCTCCCGGCAGGATCTCTGCGAGTTCCTTTCCAAGGGGATAGATGTAGTATTGTGATGCCCATCGGTAGAATGTCAAATCTTCTTCGTTGAAGAGAGGTTCGGGGTCTAATATTTCTATGATTTCTTTAATGTCTTCGATATATGCCAGGTGAGATATTTCGATAATATATCCCGTGAGCCTTCTTTTGCCGAAAGGGACAAGAACCCGTTTTCCTATGGCGATTTCTTGCTGCAGAGCCTCGGGAACGGAATATGAAAATGTCTTCTCCGAAGGAATATTGACGGCAACTGTTACAAACATCGGGCCCGTTACCTGGTTGGACGAGGCGGGAAAATTGTATTATAGTTTATCTGTGGGGTTGTTATGTCTTATTGTAATGCGAGGTCGTATTTAAAGAGTATATGTATTCAGGATATCAATCAGGAGGCCTATTCCCCTTTGAGCCTTTCTATCTTTTCCTGTTTGGTCTTGCAATCGATGCAGAGAGTCGTTACCGGTCTTGCCATCAGCCTCTTCTCAGAGATGGGGCCGCCACAGACCTCACACATACCAAAGACACCATCGTCGATACGCTTTATGGCCTCTTGGATCTTGACGAGCAACTTTCTCTCCCTGTCTCTGATGCGGAGTTCAAAGTTTCTGTCCGATTCGAGAGTCGCCCTGTCATTAGGATCGGGAAAATTTTCCTTTCCTGTTGTCATATCGGAAACTGTTTTCTCCGCTTCATCGAGGAGCTCATTCATTTTTTGGGTCAGCAGGTATCTATAAAATTGACGCTTCTCCGGCTTCATGGTTTGTAATTTTTCTGGTTTCGTGGCCATCTCGATCACCTGTAGAACATTTGACATAAAGTCCTTATTTGAACAGTGGTTAATACACAAAGAATGCCTTCTTGTAAAGGAAAATAATCATTCGCCGGATAATGAATTAATTGCTAAAATTACAATGACTTATGATTTAGTTTGTGGCTGACAATAGGCCTTTTTCACTTTTTCAATGATGTTTGTTGTCGATGATCCCTTGATTTCGGGAATGATCACTACCCTACCACCCCACTTCTCCACAGACTCCCGCCCCACAACTTCTTCCTCTTTCCAATCGCCTCCTTTCACAAGCACATGGGGCTTCAGATATTCAATCAACTCCAGGGGGGTCAGTTCGTGGAAAATCGTAACATAATCTACCGATTCAAGTGAGGCGACAACATCTGCCCGCTCGTTTTCCGGTGTCAGCGGCCGTTTTTCTCCTTTCAGGGATCTGACTGATTCGTCACTGTTGAGGCCCAGGACGAGGATGTCGCCTTGCTTCTTGGCATCTCGAAGATATCGGGTATGCCCGACATGAAGGATATCGAAACAGCCGTTTGTGAAGACAATCTTTTTCCCGCCATCACGAAGTGCGTCAATTTTTTTCTTCAGTCTCTCCCGGGAGTAAATCTTGTTCACTTGTTCTCTCTCCAGTCATTAATTTCTGGGCTTTGTCTTCTCAATGAAAAATTTCCTCTGGTACTCCTGCGATAAATGGCAGTTTAAGATATCATTCCGACCCCATGGAGACGGTCATGAATAAGCGCCGGCAGAGTCAGTTTCATATTATGAGATATATATAATCTTACAATGGCGACTGCGGTAATAACAAGAAAATAATTATTCAAAGGACTAATTGTGCTAAACCGCTCTGGCCAGTGTCAGAACCGCCACTCGCTCGGCCCTGTTCTTCATGAGCACCCGTGCACATTCTTTTACCGTGCTGCCGGATGTGTAAACATCATCCACGAGGATGATCCTTTGTCCCTTAACTTTACCTGAATCTGCAACGGAAAAAGCACCATGTACATTCGCTTCCCTCTCCTTCTTCCCCAGGCTGATCTGCGGGTCCGTATACACATGCCTTCTGAGCGTCATGAAATCCAAGGGTATATGGAATGTCCTGGACACTTCCCTGGCCAGGACGACGGACTGATTGAATTCCCTTTCCCTCAACCTCTTGGGATGAAGAGGGACGGGCATGATCAGAGAGTATTCTCCGATATTGAATCCTGGGTACGCGAATTCCGCCGTCAATTTCCCGAGGATCTCACCGATATGTATTCTCCCGTTGTATTTAAACCGGTGGATCGCTTCGAGGAGGGTAGTTTCGTAACGCCCTACTGCACGGGCGGCAGAATAGACTGATTTTGAAACAATGCAATCACCGCACAGGTGACTGCCTCCGTCAGCTCCGGCAAAGGGAATGCCGCAACATGGACAGAGTGATGATTGTATGAAATGTATTTTTGCATAACATGCGCTGCAGAACGGGAGATGCTTGTGATGCTCAAGGATGGCGTCGCATGTCAAACATCTGGGCGGGAATATGATGTCTGAAAGACCCGCGAGGATACGTTTCAATACTAAATCCCTTTGCCGAGAGCCGTCATTTCGGTTACCTCATCTCCGACATCCATACGCGGCGCATCCGGCCACAGCCTCTCAATATCATAGAACTCTCTGATAGGATCGTAAAAAACGTGGATGATTATATCTTCGTAGTCCATAAGAACCCATTTTCCCAGGCTTTCGCCCTCTATACCGAGGGGGATAATACCATATTCTTTAAGATTTTCTCGTATAGATGCTGCTATGGACTGGACTTGTCGGTCAGATGTACCGCTGCAGATGATGAAGTAATCTGCGAAGGAAGATATTTCTTTGACGTTTAGTATGGTTAAGTTCTTGGCTTTTCTTTTAAGAGAAGCATTTATGCACAGGAGCAACCGTTCTTTTCCATCTATGTCTTCTTTTACCAATAACACCTCCTGAAAATACATGTGATGACTCTGGGAATGACCTCACCGCTTTTTTCTTTATTCTACAATCGTCAGCTTGCTTTTGGCAACAAAAATCTGATGCCTTGCCAACGAAGGGTTTCTGCCGAGAATGCGGTTGTCAAATGATTTACCGTATGATAAATGGAGCAGGACCTTAGATTATTCTTGACTGAGACGGAATCGAGCATGCATGGTATATTAAAATTGGTTCAGGTTCATATGCCGTTCCATTTTCTTCGCAATCAGTTCCTTCCCTTGGTCATAAGAGAAAGAATAAATCCTGAGATCAGCTTCAACCATTTCACTCTCGACCATCTCCGAAAAGATGATTTTATGAATGTTGCCGATCAGCTCTTGGAGGCAGGATTGACGATCAGCTTCCACGCGCCGTTCATGGATTTGAGACCCGGAGCCATAGATCCGGAAATCCGTAAGGCTACGGCGGGCCGCCTGCAGCAGGTCTTTGATCTTGTGCCTTATTTTCGGCCCATCTCCGTAGTATGCCATGCCTCATTCGATAAGAGATACTACGTATCAAACGAGCATGAGTGGCTGGAAAACAGCATTGACACTTGGAAGCGATTTTTGTCACAAGCCGCGGATATGGATACTGTGATTGCCCTCGAGAATGTCTATGAAACGGACTGTCATTATTTGGTAAAGGTCCTCGATGCATTTACCTCACCTCATATATGCGCTTGCTTCGATACCGGTCATTTCAACGTATACTCTACTACACCCCTGGAAGAATGGATGGATTGCTTGGGGACCCGCGTCGGCCAGGTCCACATCCATGACAATAACGGGCTTCTTGATGAACATCTTCCGGTCGGCGATGGGAACTTCCCTTTTCATGAATTTTTTGAAATGATCCGTAAAAGGAGACTTAAGCCGGTAATAACTCTTGAGTCACATTCAGAAAAACAGCTCTGGCGCATGTTGGAGAACATCAAGGCACAAAACCTGTTTGTGGGATAGCTCGATTGATGACCACAAAGATTGGCGTGGAGGCATCATTTGCTTAGATACATTGTCAAGAGATTGATATCCATGGTGCCGCTCTTGATCGGCATAACGATGGTCTGCTTCATAGTTATGCATCTCGCCCCCGGCTCACCCACGGACATGGAGACACAGATGAACCCGAGGGCGTCCGCTGATTACAGGGAGCGCCTGAATGCGATGTACGATCTTGATAAACCGCTCTATCAGCAGTATTCATCCTGGATCGGAAAGATTGCCGTCCTGGATCTGGGGAAGTCATTCTCCCCGGACCGCAGGCCCGTAGCGAGGAAGATCATCGAACGCCTGCCCGTTACCATCCTCATCAATGCGCTTTCCATGTTCCTGATTTTTGTTATCGCTATTCCCATCGGCGTCCTTTCCGCCGTACACAAAGACTCCCTTTTTGATAAGATTACCGGCGTCTTCGTTTTCGTGGGATTTGCCATACCCACCTTCTGGCTGGCCCTGCTTTTAATGATCTTGTTCGGCATTGACCTGGGATGGTTGCCTATATCGGGTATACGGTCTTTGAATTACGACTATCTTCCACCCGGGATGGTCTTTCTGGATGTGGTGAAGCACCTTATCCTCCCCGTTACGCTCTCCGCCTTCGGCGGCTTGGCAGGCCTTTCCCGTTATATGAGATCCAATATGCTGGAGGTGATCAGACAGGATTACATCATGACGGCCAGGGCAAAAGGTTTGAGTGAGCGTAAGGTCATCTATAAGCATGCCTTAAGGAATGCCCTCCTTCCTGTTATAACTATCTTAGGATTATCCGTGCCTGGTCTTATCGGGGGTAGCGTAATCTTCGAGAGCATTTTCGCCATACCGGGAATGGGGCAGCTTTTTTACATGTCTGTCATGGCCAGGGATTATCCGGTTGTGATGGGGATTCTCTTAATCGGGGCCGTATTGACGCTGCTGGGGAACCTGATTGCCGACGTTTCCTATGCCTTGGCGGATCCCCGGATCAGGGTTTCATAGGTGTAGAGTATGGGGACGGATTTTTGGAAAAGGTTTAAGAAAAATAAAATAGCCCTTACCGGGAGTTTTGTCGTCATCCTGCTTTTTGCAGTATCCATCCTTGCACCTGTGATCGCTCCCTACGATCCCCATGAGATTAATCTTAAGCTGGTGCTTGCGCCGCCTTCGGGAAGCCACCTTTGCGGTACGGATCAGCTGGGCAGGGATGTTTTTTCGCGGATGGTCTGGGGTTCCAGGATATCATTGAAGGTGGGTTTTGTCGCAACAGGCATTGCCATTCTCATCGGGGCAGTCCTCGGCGCTGTGGCAGGATATTATGGAAGGTGGACAGATGCCGTGATTATGAGATTCGTCGACATAATGCTCTGTTTCCCAACTTTCTTTCTTATTTTGGCTGTGATTGCCTTGCTTGAACCGTCTATCTGGAACATCATGATCATCATCGGGTTAACGGGCTGGATGGGTATCACGCGGCTTGTAAGGGCTGACTTTACGTCCCTGAGGGAGAGGGATTTTGTGCTTGCTGCCAGGGCAATAGGCGCGAGCGATCTGAGGATTATTTTTATCCACATCTTGCCCAACGCCATGGCATCGGTCCTCGTTGCAGCGACGTTGGGCGTTGCCGGGGCCATTCTCACCGAATCGGCCCTCAGTTTTTTGGGGATCGGTGTGCAGCCGCCGACGCCGAGTTGGGGTAATATACTGACCGCCGGTAAAGACAATATTGATATCGCCTGGTGGCTCTCCCTCTATCCCGGATTGGCAATTCTTTTCACTGTTTTAGGCTATAACCTCTTGGGGGAAGGCATACGGGATTCTCTTGATCCGAGACTCAAGTGAGGCGTTTCCTCATAATTTACCCTTCACGTTATCAACAAAATATATCTTTTTCAAAAGAATATGAGAAGATAATAGAGGCAGCTAATATATTCCGGAAAGGCGAAAGAGTATAGTTAAATGGATATTTCTTATGCCAAACCTTTCCAGGGGAATCACGACTGCATGATCTTCTGTCATACCCGGCGGAAACGTAACTGAGATTGGTACCTCTCCCGTGATAGCTCCCTCACCGGCACATCGCAAACACTCATAGGGCCCAACGCCACCATAACCTCTACATGTCGGGCAAATGGCTCTTACCGGAACCAAGACCTTGGCGTTTCCACCACAAAGCGCCTGTTCATTTGTAAGATCGACCTCGATCGTCAGGCTCTGGACCCGCCCGGATTTGGGCTGAGTTACACTGGAGAAATTGGACCAGAACCAATCAAAAATCTCATCGAATGAAGGTGTAAATGTCTGAAATGATCTCACCAGCGAAACATCACCAACATTGATCGGCTTCTTCTCAGGAATAAGAGGCTCTGGTTCCGCGCGGGATGTGCGCCTTTAAAAAGCCCGTGCGCGTACTCTGTCCAAAGTCTCATCGTACTGGCGTCGTCCCTCGCTGTCACTAAGGACCGAATAGGCCTCCTGGACTTGCTGAAATATATCAGTTCCACCTGAGTAGTGGTCCGGATGGAATTCTTTTACAAGGCGGCGGTACGCTGCCCTGATTTCCTCGGTATTTGCACCGGAAGAAATGCCGAGAATTGCATAGTAACTTTTGGCCACACTCAACCTCCCTGTTTTGAGCAATATCCAGTTGCGTTTGTGTAAAGTTCACTTGCAAGTAATTTCTCATGTCAAAGAATTATAGATGCGGCATCTTTAATCCCGGTCTGAAAGCCCTGCCGCCATGGGGCGGCAGGGAAGTGTTCATTGATGGGAATGCCCCGCATCTATTCTGTCTTGACCTTGATATTCTTTACCTTCGCTTTAGCTTCTTCAGTCTTGGGTACAGTAATCGTGAGGACGCCTTTCTTGAATATAGCATTAGCCTTCTGTGAATCTATCCCCGTTGGCAGAGGTATGGTACGGCTGAACGAACCATAACTCCTTTCCATACGGTAATAGTTCTTGCCTTTGTCTTCTTTCTCCTCCTTCTTTTCCCCTTTTATGGTAACCGCGCCATCAGTCAGGGACACCTCTATGTCTTTTTCATCCATGCCGGGAAGTTCCGCTTTAATGGTAACATCTTTGCCACTGTCTTTAATATCAACGGAGGGAGAAAAAGTCCCGAAACGCTGGGGCTCTCTTTCAAAAGGCATCAGGTCAAACCCTTTGAAGAAATCATCAAATAAGGTGTTCATTTCCTTCTGGAGCGAGTAGACAGGATGGTCTTCATCGCGTTTTGATGATGAGTCACCACTTTTCCAGATTGAAGGTATGAGATCTCTTATGGGCATAACATTACCTCCTTTCCCAATGAACTATGTTAAGCTGCCTTGATGGCAATTTTTTTCACTTTCGCTTTTTCCGCCTTGTGCAGCGTTATCTTTAAGACACCATTTTTCACTTCTGCATCGATCTTGTCCCGGTCGACTTCATCAGAGATGGTGAATGCCCTCTGGTAGTCTCCCGTTTCGTATTCCGCGTAAGACAGTGTATACCCTTTATTGTTCGCTTGTCCGACATCTCCTGCTATTGTCAGGACATTTTTCTCTAGGGTGATATCCACAGATTTCTCATCAATGCCAGGCATGTCGGCGATAAGAACTATGTTATCCTTGGTCTCATATATATCAACACGCGGAGCATAAACTTTACGTACCCTCGTTCGTTCTGTTTCAAGAGGGTGCTGCGCTTCCTGCTTGGTTATATCTTTTGTATCGTTTGACATATTCCTTACCTCCTTCTTATGCTGCCTTTATGGTTATCTTCTTGGGTTTTTCTTCTTCTGCGCGGGGCAGGATGATCGTCAGGATGCCTTTCTTGTAAGAGGCCTCCACTTTGCCGGCGGCCACGCTGAATGGAAGACGGACAGTCCTTGAGAAGTGGCCGTAGTTCCGCTCCTGCCGATGATATACCTCACCTTCCTTCAAAATCCCTGGCTCCCTCGATCCGCTTAGGGTCAGCGTATCATTGACGACGGCAATATTCAGGTTATCAGGATGGATGCCCGGTAGTTCTGCCGTCACGACTACATTCTCACTGCCTTCCAATACATTCAGAGCCGGATACTCATGAACCGTCAGGAAAGAATCAAATCCCGAGAAGGCACGATTAATATCCCGCTGCAAACGCTGCAGCTCTCCCAATGGGGCCGTTCTGAATCTTCCAAATGATGTTCCAAACATATCAATCACCTCCTGTATTTATTTTAAATAGGTCAATAAGAAAATGGCACCACATATCTTAATATATTGATATTACACGGTATTATCTGATTTTGGAAGTAATATAATCAGGATTTTTTTGTTGTCAAGGGGATGAAAATGAGAAAATTAATAGATATAAATATTAATGCAGAAGAAGACATTACCAGCCCGTGTATTGCATAGAATGGAGAATAACGTTCTTATTTACGTTGCTCACCATGAGGTGAAATCTGAATCGATCGTTTGACGTAGCTTCAGGAAGTGATAAAACATGATCTTAGGAAGGAGACTGCGGATTTAAGTTAATCTAATTTGATTATGGAGCAAGTGCAAATCCTGTTTTCTCATTTGTTAGAAACAGCCATGTCTCATATTTTTCTCAAAGTAGCCCCGTCATCATTCCCAAGCCGACTATCGCAAGCAGAATCCCAACTATCAGTTGCACGGTTTTCAGGGTAATTTTTTTCAGCATTCTACTCCCCATGAACGCGCCTACGAATGCCGACAGTGTTGCTGCGACAACAAGGTTGACGCCTATACCAGAGTCAAGTTCTCTGAACTGTGTAAAATTGAAACTGAGGCCGTAGATGAACAATCTCGTGATGTCGATGATTACTGCAGCGACCGTTCCAGTGCCCACAAACGATTCCGTATTCATACCTGCCTTGATCAGGAAGGCGCTGCGGAAGGCGCCCTGGTGACCGGACAGGCCCCCGAAAAATCCGGAGATTATGCCTCCTATGGGAAGATACTTGCGATCAAAAGAGAGTCGCTGAAAACGCGGCAGAAATTCCAAGAATGAAAAGACGAGAATGACGACCCCGATTGCCAGCTTCAGGGCGGAGATGTCATGCGCTTTACCATCGATGGTATATGATGCAACAGAAGGCATGCCTGCGAAAAGGTTTAGCGTTGCAGCCCCAGCCGCAGCGGCCAAGGCGCCGGGCAGGGCAAATTTTGCCACCACCTCCCAATCGGCCTTCTTTCCCACTAAGAGTGTCTTAAATATATTGTTCGCCAGGTGAACCACAGCGGTTGCTGCTACTGCAACCTGTATCGGGAAGAAAAGGGCGAAGGCCGGCATCAGTACTGTGCCCAGACCAAAGCCGGAAAAAAGTGTTGAGGCGGACACGACTAATGCGATTGAGCAGACTACGGCATATTCCATTTAAATAAATTTTTTCTGAATTGGAAGAGATGTTCTTGCGGTATTTAACCGTGTGCCTGTTCAATTGCTTTCTCTTGAACCGGCAAAGATGCTGACGGGCGGGACCGCCATCTTACCAAAAGGGAAGGTGACGTGTCCCGCCGGAGAATTCGATAAACTTCAGGCAGCCTGATTAATGGCAGATAGCTGCCAGTTGCTGCTTCCTACAGACCTTGCGAAAGTCCAGTATTCTTCAAATTTTACGGGTTCGGTCTTGCTGCCTGAGAGCACGTCGCCGCTTTCGCTCTCCGTATAGTCAAGAATGCTGGCCACGATCCTGGCGGTAATGAAGTCCGTTCCGCCTTCCTGCCATGCCTCCGTGATTTCCACGGATCTGACGGCGATATTGTCAAGTTTGTTGATCTTCTTTTCCACCTTCAACTTATCTGCGTCCCTCTGCAAGATGCCGAACATTTCCGCTGTAAGAATATTCCTGACAACGTTCATGTCGCGGTTAATCCACGCACCCTGAATCTTAAAGAAGTTATCCATGCATAGATCGGAAAACCTTGCTTCGTCAAAAGAGGGGTCCATCTGTAGAATATGGCGCAGTCCTGTTTGGACGTCATCTTCGGCGTGTCCCTGATCCCGGGAGGAATCCGTGAATCCTCTCTGTTGTCCTGTTGATGGAGCAGCACCCGTTTGGTAAGAGTAACCAACTGCAGATGCCGCTTCCTTGCGCTTCTTGATCAGCATATACAAGATGTAAAGCAGACCGCCGATGAGGATAATGTCTAAAAGCCCGATGCCGCTTCCACCAAAACCGCCCATGCCCATGCCATGGCTGAGACCGCTAAAAAGCATGCTGCCCAGAAAGCCACCTGCTACGCCCATGGCAAGACTTCTCCACATGCTCGGCTGCTGACCTGGCTGTTGCGGGGTCATTGGTTGAGACGGAGCCATTGAGGGACTGGACGGTGATGGCGCCGAGTATGGTCTGCTGGGAGAGCTGAAAGACCGTGAACCGCGGCTGCCCATAGACATGCCGCCCCCCGCTCTGGCAAACGCATCTATCTCCATTATCCCAACGAAAAAAAACAGGAATACAAAAAGGGTCATTCCTATTTTACAATTCTTTCGCGACATATTTTCTCCTCCTGCGAGTTACTGAGCATCTGTACGTATCTCTCGGATTGAGAGATACAAGTGCAAACTTTGGACGCGATTGTAGAAGATATGTCCCCAAGTGTCAACACCTCCTTTTCGTTTTGTTTTTTTCCGGCAGATGGTGTATTAGAGGCGTCAGTAAGGATTGGCGGGGATATACCTCCCGAAATCATGATAGACAAAATACTTCAAATGCAATTGAGGAATTCGTATGGGCATTTACGACTTAGAGGGAGAAATTATACAGGCGGCGGACCTGATAGTGCATACCCGGAATGTGGTCGTGTTTACGGGGGCCGGGGTTAGCACGGAATCAGGTATTCCCGATTTTCGCAGCCCCGGTGGGATATGGACAAGATTCGATCCGGAAGATTTTACCATTCAAAAATTTCTCTCGAGCCCGGAGACGAGGAAAAAACAGTGGCAGATCCTTCTCGAAGGCGGTTTATTTGCCAATGCCCAACCGAACAAGGCCCACCTTGCCGTTGCCCTGCTGGAGGAGGTCGGCAAACTGAACTGTATAATCACCCAGAATGTCGACAACCTTCATCAGAAGGCCGGAAACTCTCCAGAGAAGGTCTATGAACTGCACGGCAATATGAGGTGGCTAAAATGCATGAGCTGCGATGCGCGCTATCCTGTCGGTGACATCGTAGACAGATTCCGTGCAAAGGAGGAAGTCCCCGACTGCGAGCGCTGCCACGGGATTTTAAAGCCAGATGTAGTTTTCTTTGGAGAACTGCTGCCCGAATGGACATTAAAAAATGCGACTGCTCACGCAACCAGATGTGAGCTCATGATTGTCATCGGCTCATCTCTCGTTGTGTACCCGGCGGCCTACATGCCCATGTATGCCAAAGAGTCCGGTGCCAAACTGGTAATCATCAACAATACGCCCACATCCTGCGATGATGTCGCAGATGTTGTAATCCATCATTCCGCCGGACTGGTAATGGAGAGGATAATGGAAAATGTCAGAAGGAGA
>Ga0187878_1003494_pt1 | contig 12937 bp, 13 predicted proteins | sample June2016WEW_17_1_FD_132979 | JGI IMG/M metagenome (GOLD analysis project Ga0187878, IMG submission 132979) | Peatland microbial communities from SPRUCE experiment site at the Marcell Experimental Forest, Minnesota, USA - June2016WEW_17_150 | ecosystem: Environmental > Terrestrial > Soil >...
ACCTTCAACTGTTTGACAGCGTGATAGCTAGTGACGGGAAGACCAACTGCAAGGGCGTACGTAAGCTCCGCCTGGTCCGGCAGCACTCCGGGTCGGCTGCCTTCGACTATGTCGGCGACTCAGCTGCAGATCTTCCCTTGTTCGCGGCTGCGGAGAAGGCCATCGTCGTATATCCGACGCCGCGTACGCTCAAGCGAGTGAGGGGCGTTTGCTCACCGGATTATGTCTTCCAAACCTCCAGTGTACGATTGCGTGATTTCGCTGCCTTGATAAGAGTCCACCAATGGAGCAAGAATTTTCTGCTAGCTGTCCCGCTGTTGACCAGCCATCGCGTCGGAGATTTCGTCAGGATTTTTCACTGCGGATTGGGATTTCTGGCGCTCTGTTTAATGGCATCGAGCGGATACATCATCAACGATTTTCTCGATCTCGCTGCGGATCGGATACATCCTAACAAGAGGAGCAGACCCCTTGCTTCAGGCCGGATCAGGATTAGTTCGGCCTTAACCACATCCGCGATACTGTTCATTGCAGCTGTAGGCATGTCCTTAATGCTGCCGGCCCCGTTTACTGTTCTACTGGTAGTCTACCTGGTCACGTCGTTGGCTTACTCGCTCTACATCAAGCGCAAGCTGCTTCTCGACGTGATATGCCTGGCTGGCCTCTATACTTACCGCATCCTTCTTGGAGGAGTGACTGTTGCAGTGGTTCTGTCGCCTTGGCTGCTGGCGTTCTCGATGTTCCTCTTTTTGAGTTTGGCCTTTTTGAAACGCTACGCGGAATTTTCACGGAACGGAGGATCCGCTGAGCAGCTTTCGGGCCGCGGTTACGTCGCTAGCGACGTCACGCTCGTCGGTACTGTTGGACCGTCCTGTGGTTTGGTTTGCGTCCTTGTGTTCTGTCTCTATATCAACAGCCCGGATGCAGCGAAACTTTATCACAATCCAATACTGCTATGGCTTATTTGTCCGGTCCTCTTATATTGGATCACGCGTATGTGGTTCGTTGCTTGCCGTCAAGAGATCTTCGACGATCCGGTCTTATTTGCAATGAGAGATAGGACCAGCCTTCTGGCGTTGTCAATTATGGGATTATTGGCAATTGCTGCCAGTCTCTAGGAGCCAGCCTGTATCACCACTCCTGAAAGATGCTAAACGTGATCCCCCATACCTTGTAAAATGACGTCTCCCCATAGTTGAAGCGCAGGTTAAATCCCCTGTTGGGGCTAATCCGCTGAGAGAGGTTTATGTTATAGCCCCTGCCTGTGTAGTTAACCAGGGTCCGTCCGGCGCTTATCAGCATGTAGGAAGCGCGACCGAAATCAGTTCCCACACCGATGTAAGTCTTCCGATAAACGTAGTAAGTGAGCCCCAAAAGAAATCCGGGCGACTTGGTGTTTCCGGGATGTCCCACGTCAAGGTGAGCTGAGGCGCTTGCAATCCAGTGCCCCTGATATCGCATGAAACCCAGACCAACACCATCGGATGCGTTCTCCACCTTGCTTTGAACACGTTGATAGCTAACCGACGTAACGATTCCGAAAATGGGTTTCATAACGCCCAATCCGAAACTGTATCTTGGCGCAAGGAACTTGCCTGTCCCTGTGCCGCCACCCATTGAAAAGGTTACATCTCGAGCAAATGACCGAAAGTACGTAATGCCAGTACCTATGCTCGACGTTCCAAATCGGTGTTGACGCCCCACATCAAATACCCACCTGTATGCGCCGGGTTTACCGAAGGATAGACGAAAAGATTGACTATCCGACTCACTAAGGTCACCAGTGTAGCTGCCGTAACCGCCACCGACTTCCACGGCATGCGCTGGAAGCCCGGCGGATGCCGAGGCATGAGGATCCGACTGCACGGCAACTGGCTTGTCGCTTGTTTGCCCACCACTTTGTTCCTGCCCACCCAGGGCTGGTATCGCGGCAAGCGCTAGACACCAAACGATCTTTGCTGCAGAGACAAGCAGACCACGGTAGCTATTCCGGAAATCGCGCAAGTCGACAGCGATCATGCATGGCTCCTGATGTGGCCCCTGCCGTGATTTGTCCAGATTGCGTTGGCATCCACCCGAACTTGACGCAACGGGCCACCACTTCTTATCGGCAAACTGAGAACAAAAGACAAGCAGAGAGCAGACTTATAAGGCATTCCGCACGGCAACGCAAGTCTAACCCGCATTTCTCACCAGCTTTCAACTGCGGCGGCAGATACGGGCATGTTTACTGCGGTGCGCCTCCTCAGACTCCTCGACGTACTGTCGAGTACGCGTGCGTGATCTGCGATCGGCGACTTGTATCCATGCTCGTCTGCTCCGCCTCGCTACGAAACCTGATGAGAAGAGCGGGTTGAAGCTATTCCCTGGCGGCGGGACGTTTTTTGACTCGTCTTGCCGATTGCTTCGTGGAAATTACGGACCTTGAGGCTTGCCCCATCTCATGCCAATATCGTGCTTCCATCTGTATAGGAAGATGAGACAAGAATGTCCGCCGGAGATCCTCTGCTTCAGAAAGCCTGACATCTTGTCTGGCGTCATGGCCTCCGATATCCGTCGCGATCACCGGCGTCAAGATTTTCCTGATCCTCCTTCCGCCGATCATTGGCGAGTGCAGTCGGTTCATGCCGGGATTTCCCAGTACTGACACATGACCTTCTGCAATTCCAAAAACGTACCCGTTCATTCTCTTTTATCACGCGGCACGGTGTTGTGGCCCTCAATTTTCCAGAGCGACACGACGGCTTGGCCATTGGCGGGATATGTCGCGACCTGCTTTATCGGCATCTTCGCAGTGAACTCAGCCACCTGTGATCTGTGCAGGAGCACATAGTCGGCATGCTGGCCCAGCACCTTCTCAGGCGTTGGAATGCCGGGCAATACTATTACGTTGTGCCGACAATCGACCCCCATCAACCCATAGATGTAGTTCTGACCGGCGGCGTTGAAGATGGTCGAAGGCGGCAGTTGATCGATTTCAGCAGGAACACCGCAGCGAACGGCTCCTCGAAGTTTGGGGAAGCCCATCACGCATGAGTACATGGACCCCGCGATCAGCGCCTGGAATGATATGGTGGCCGCAAGAACAGCAGCCGCTGTTGTCACAGCACGAAAAGGGATCTCAGGTATGGATTCCCACAGCTCTCCGAAGAGGACGAATGACAGTACAAGAGGAACCATAGCGTATCGACCATCAAGAACTCCTGACATTACGAACGCCGCCCAAAACGCCAATAACAAATGATACAGCATCAGGCTGCCCTTGCTGTTTGAGCGCACTCGGCGAGTCCAGGGATAGAGGACAACTGCGGGCAACGCCATCACTGCAAACGCCATCCCAAAACCGGTGTCGAAATTACAATCAGCAACTTCGGTCCACACGAAAGCAAGCCAGCGCAGACTAGGGTTGGCCAGTGATGGCGGCACGAATTGGGCGAAAGGCACCCCTTTCATTCCAAGCATGGCAATGGGATAAATAGGGTTTCCGGTCGCGGCCAGATTTCTTACGTACCAGAAACCGCCGCACAGGAAGCAGGAACCGGCAGCCAGAAGGATCATGAACACTATGCGCAATGAATGATTGGTTGAGATAGGTCCACGCGGGCTGCGCCCGTCATATGCAACGAGACCAGCAATGCAAATGAACAGCCAAACCGCACCGACAGCCAGCAATGATGGAAGCACAGAATACTTCGAGCCCGCAGCTAACCCGGCAGCAGCACCAAACACCAATATGTCACGAAAAGAATTCATTCCGCTTTGCCACCAACGAAGCAAGAACAGTATCGCGAACAGAACGCACGCCGCCATAAATAGGTCGACGTAAGCGATCGCGGCAAGATACATGACAGGAGGCGCCACAATAGCGGAAGTCCCGGCTATCACTGCCGTTGAGCGATGCTGTCCCATTGCAATGCAGAGCGCGTAAACTGCGTAAAAACAAATCAAGACCATGAACCAGGAAACCAGGCATACTATTCGATCCGTTCCCACGGAAAGGGCCCAGCGCTGAATCAGCTCACCATTTGCCGGATAGAACAGTTGCGGGTTGTTCTGGGTGGGCAAGGAACTGTATTTCAGAAGGCTCGCAGCCAGAGGCAGATGGTATGCAGTCGTGTCGTGCGCTTTGATTGGATCCGCCAACCCATTCAGGAGGGCGCTGATCAAGGTAACACCGGTAACGCACGCCAGAGTTATGGCCCAACCTCGGCTGCCAGTCTTGGGCGATTCAATAGTGGATTTGTTTTTTGTTGAAGCCTTTCGTGCAGCCCTTACTCGAAGAAAGATCAGGGCGAGGATACCGTCCGAAAGGAATGTTCCTGCAAGTATGTTCCGGGTAGTGAGGTGACCTCGACCGTCCGGCCAATAACAGGAGGCCAAAACCATGGTTGGAACCACGGCCAACGCTAATCCAAATACAAGAGCAGCTGCTAGACGGTCACGATTTCCTGTGATCCGCGAAGCGAGCACACCGCCTATCACACATAGAGCTATGAATGCAAATAACGGTGCAAAATTTGTCAAGACCAATCGCTCAGGCAACGGTATGGTGGGCTTGGAGAAGAACATCCTGGCGAGGGCTAAATGGTAGCTTAGCCCAGCAACGGCACCGTGGAAAACGTTAGAGCAAACGATGTAGGCAGCAAAGGAAATAAAGCAAGCTAGGAAGGCTACGTTCCCCAACTTGCTCTTCTTTCTGGTTGGTTCAGTCCTAAGCATAACGACGAATTGTCAGGTCACTCCGGGTGCTCTCGGACAGGCGCAGCACCTTGTTCCACTTTCCACAACGATACGATCGGCGTGCCATTTGCCGGGTATGACCCAATGTGCCTGAGCGAAAATGTTTGCCTGAACTCGGGTACCTGTGATGTCAGTAAAAGCAAATATTCCGGATTTTGCGCTGCAACCTCTTTGGGCGTCGGTGGGAAGTACGAGGTTAAGACGGTGTGCCTGTAATCCTTCCCCATCAGGCTGTACGCATACGGCTTTCCGGCGACGTTGAAGATTCTGGATGGAGGAAGACCGTCGACTTCATCAGGAACCCCCCCGCGAACTCCGCCTCGTAGGGTTGTGTATTGTATTACGCACGCATAGAGCACGCCTGCTGTCATTTCCTCAGCCGAGATTGCAGCCGCGAGGATTACCGCCAAAACCACGGGCAGCCGAAGGCGCAAGTGCGGTACGGCGTCCCAGAACTCTCCGATGAACACGAAAGACAGAACAAGAGGAAGGAGGGCATAGCGCGGATAATAAAGTCCGGATTGGAAGAAAATCAGCCACAGCGACAACGTTGAAACGTACAGCAGAAGGCTTCCTTTGCGGTTCGCGCGCCCTCGGCGCGCCCACGGGTACAGAATCAACGCAGGCAGAACTAGAATTGGGAATAACAGCCCAAAGCCATCGTCAAACCGGCTGGCATAACCGTTTTCAGTCCAGGGGTACGTCACCCAACGCCAGCTTGGATTCTTCAGGATCGGCGTTACCTGAGTCAGCTGATCCAACGGCATTCCCTTAAAACCGAGCGTCGCAATCGGGTAGACAGGACTGCCGGTCGCAGCCAGATTGCGCAAGTACCAAAACCCACCGCACATCAGGGCCGAAGCCGCCATCAAGGAAAGGCTGAGCGCAAAACGTCTCCGCATTCTCTTGGACGCCAGCTCATCGCGTCCATTGTTATCCGGGTCCAAGACTGATTTGGCGATCAGGACGACCAACCATACTGCACCCAATACGATCAGCGATGGGATAACCGAATACTTGGACCCGAGCGCCAATCCTGCGGCGGCCCCAAAGGCGACAACATCCATGAAAGAGGGATGCTCGCTCTGGTACCAACGGAGAAAGAACAAGACTGAAAGCAGGAAGCATGCCGTCGTATAGAGGTCAATGTAGGCACTGGAGGCAAGAAACGCGATAGGCGACGAAACGATAGACGAAATCGCGGCGACAAGGGCCGCGGTTCGAGTTCGCCCGAGCAGACGGCAAATGGCATAAATCGCGTAGCCGCACAATAAAGCCATCAGCCACGATACCAGGCAAACGAACTGATCCGTGCCGATGGCCAGCGCCCAGCGTTCGAGATATTCGCAGTTGGCGGGATAGAACATTTGCGGATTCAATCCGGTAACGAATGAGCTTTGTCGCAGAAAGGTCGCCGCGAGTGGCAGGTGGTACGCTGTTGAATCGTAACCCTGGAGAGGGGCGGCTATGCCATTCAGCACTGCGGCGAAAAACACTAAGGCTCCGAAGCAAGTCAGGATAATTGCCCAGATTCGCCCCTCAGATTTTCGTGGCAGCTTTTCGATCTCATCGACCGGCGGCCGTCGTCTGCCTCGGGGGACCAGAATCACCCATATGGCAATCACAGCATCTAATGCCAGGGTCAACTTCAGGATGTTCGGGGTAGTGAGGTGTCCCTGGCCGTCGGGCCAGTACCAGAACGCCAGTGCCATGCTTGGAGCTATTGTCAACGCTAAGGCAAAGACAATCACATATGGGCAACGGTCGCCCAGCCCGGCAAACCGCGAGGCCAGCAACCCGCCTGCCAAGCACAAGAGAATGAATGCGATCACTTGCGACAGATCGCGCCACACCGGCACCTGCACAGTTAAGGGAGCATGCCCGGAAAGAAACATATTCGCCAGCGCGTGATGGTATCCCAAACCGGCGATGGTTTGCCGCATCACCAGCGAGCAGCAAAGATAGAGGGCGAAAGACGCGGAACAGACTAACCCGGCAATGGATGCCAGCTTCTTTGTGCTAAACATATTTGGACGCGCCAACATCATGCCTTAGAGTTCGAGTCAGAAACCGGAGAACGGGCCCTACGAGAAGCCGTGACCTGATAGGCCGTCGACTTGTCTCCGTAGTCCTTCCTGGCGGCCGCGCAGCGCAAAGGTTGAGCCGCGTTGCTATCACTTTATATCGTAATCTGCGTACCAGGCCGATACCAAAAACGAGCTGCGATCTTGCTCAAGACCCCCGACGGATAGGTGAAAAAACCTGCCCTATTGGTCCTGTTCATCACCACAGCCGGCCGCTCCTCCGGTTCTGATAAAGGACGACATGTGGATTTCGAGGACTTATCCTCAGCTATGGCCGCATTTTAAGCCAAAACCATTGCGCGTAATACAGGCTTTTCTGTGCACGCCCACCTTCCTCATCTTCTGGTGGCAGCATTCCCAGGATTCCAATGCACATCGCCGACACGGAGGACGAACCGGTGCGGGCAGCGCAGGCACTCAGCTATCCAGTGGTCATCTAGCTGCATTCTGAAACGATCACTCACAAGTCCGATATGGGAGGCGTAAAACTGAATTTGCAGGCCGCCGCCCAAGTTCGCATCGCCTTCCGATCGATCGAGGCTTCCGTGATTTAGAGCGCCACCGCTGCGGACTTCCGGGGTCCTTCTGTGCAGCCGATGGTCGGAATTGGAAGAGAGGGGACAGTCACCAGCCAAATCAGGGGCGGACCGGCTTAAGTCTTTTTGATCTGAGCTGGTGATCCTTACGGAAGGGCTGAAAATCGGGCTCACATTCGGTTTTCGGTCCTGTTTTTCGCTCTAGGGGGGCTTCCCGGGCAGCACGCCTAGTGGCGCCTGACGAAGGGGCCGAGCGACATCGTACTGCGGGCAGGCGCGCGGAACGCAGCGAGAATGATGACGCCCGCCGTTTTCAAAACGACAAGCGGAATCTCGAAGGCGGTAGCCTCCACCAGCCGCCTGCCACCCCGCATGATGCACGGTTTTACTCATCGAGGTGAGATTTATATACCCATAGTAATGAGTAAAGGCTGCAGGTGCTCTCGGACGAGTCAGAATTGCGGGAGATCCGACGCGCCGCATGCGCGCAGAAAATCACGGTCGCCGCCTGGGTTCGTCAGGCACTGCGCGCTGCGCGCATCCAGGCGCCCATGAGTGATGCCAAGAGGAAGCTCGAAGTCGTGGGGGCAGCAGTCAGGCATTCCTGTCCGAGCGGAGGCATTGAGCCGATGATTGCCGAGATTGAGCGCGGATATGGCATGGGACTTCGGTGTTTGCGGCAGGATCGGCTTATTTGGGGGCAAGGTCGAAGCCGAGGGCTTGTCCGGAGGCGCGTATGCGCTGATCGAGAGACAGCAGCGCAATACCCGGAATCACGGAACGCGCAAACAGAGCCGAAGCCAAGGTGAATCGCATCCAGGGTCCGAACCGGCTCGCCGGGAAACGGACGGCGCGCTCGCTCGACAATCTCAACGTCAAGCCGCAGGATATTCCAATGGGCCGCTGCCCGGTTGAGAGTTCCCCGGCGACACCGGATCCGCTAAGCGATTCACTCGGTCATTGGGTGATCTCATCCCTAAGGAGCGTACGGTTGGAACGGATTATTCTGGTATGGGAACCTATGTACGCATACCAGCCATTTATCCGCCGAAGAGAACCGGTGATTTTGGCGCTGGCTGGACTGGCTGTCTCGCGCACAGCACAGTCGGCGCGACAAAGAGCATCTTCTTGGCGACCGAGATCATCTTCTTCGCCTACGAGATGATGATTTGCGTGACGAATACCATGGTGTTTGCGACTCGGAAGATCAATTCCGCGGCCGACATGATCTTCTTCGCTGCAGAAAAGATCATCTCCGTCATCAGGACCTCGATCTTCGTGAGATCGACCATCTCGTTCGTCGCTTCGACCATCTTCTTCCTCGGCGAGATGATCATTTCGACGACGGAAATGATCATTTCCGAGACGGAGACCGTAGTCTCACATTCGGAACTGATCATCTCTGCCCTGCGGACCTCAGTTTGCGGTTCGGAAATGATCATCTCCTACACTCTGACCTCGGTCTTGCTCATGGAAGCATTCATTTCCGTCGTGGAGATGATGATATCCGAGGCTGAGATTATCATCTCCGCAACGGACACTGTTTTCCTCGAGGCGGACATTGCTTTTTCCGACTCGGAGAAAACCGTCGGCACGTTAGGACCTCTGATCCGAAAAAGCTAATTTGGACAAGAGTGAGTGCTTGCGGCAATATTGGTTTATTTAGGAACAAGATCGAAGCCGAGAGCTGCTCCTGAGGCGCGTATGCGCTGATCGAGAGACAGCAGGGCAATGCCCGGAATCACGGAACGTGCGAAAAGCGCCGAAGCCAGATGAATCGCATCCAGGGTCCGAACCGGCTCGCACGGAAACGGACGGCGCGCTCGCTCGACAATCTCAACGTCAAGCCGCAGGATATTCCAGTGTGCAGCTGCGCGATTGAGGCATGCCCGGCGATCGGCGATCCGCGTCTCAGGAATCTCATGCAGTGCCAAAGCGCGAATCAAAACGCGGTCGCACTCGATCAGCGTCAAATCGGAAGTGAGGATCAGTCTTGCGGCAGACAGTGCCTCACGAATGATTTCACCCTGCGGCTCACCAAGCAGCCAGGCTAGTACGGAACTGGATTCGGCGTACAGGTTCAATGCTCTCCCCGCATTTCGTCGAGCAATTCTGCACTGGCACCCTCGGGCACAATGGGGGACAACTCGGGATAAAGATCAGGTTCATTCTGAGCGCCAAGCGTGATTCGTCCCTTCACAGAGAGCGCTGCGAGTCCGGGATGCGTGTTCTCCGGAAGGACTGCGTAAGCCAGAGGACAAATTTCAGCAATGGTCTGCCCGCGATCCGTGACCAGCACCGGTTCGCCGGCACGGACGGTTCGCATGTAGTCACTCAATCGATTCTTGAGCTCCCTGATTCCCACTGATTTCATAGGTTTTGATTGTAGCCTCGTGAGGCTACAATGTCAATCTTGCCGCATATCATTCGGCAAAGATGATGTGTAATTCCGCAACGCTGAGACTTTATCGCTTGTTCCGAGCAGAGTTGCCGGATTTGCACTGGTTGGGCGCACTAAGGGCGAATCACAGCCTTGTAGATCGGCGTGCCCCTGCCATTTCATAGGCCGTCTTCTCCTGGGCAACACCTTGTTTGACTCATCAACAGAAGCTGGATATAGTCATACCAATGAGTAAAAGAGTGCAGGTGCTTTTAGACGAGGAGGAATTGCGCAAGATCCAACGCGCCGCACGCGCGCAGAAGATGACGGTCGCCGCCTGGGTGCGTCAGGCACTGCGCGCGACGCGATCCAGCCTGCGTTTGATGCTCTGCTGGGGGTAGTCGATGAGGTGTTTCCAGTAGATGAACCCGCATCGTGGCTAAAATGTTTAACTTGACGACACGCGATGCCTGGCCCTGATTTGGAGGACTGGGATACTCTCTACGGAGCGCATGGCTCGTATGCGCATCAGGATGGTTTGTTGCGGGCTCTTGCTGGCCCTTTCGCACCCGGCATTGCGAGCGCAGGGATCGGTCACCGTGGGCTGGTACAACGGCGACCGGCAACTCGGCATACCCGGCGTCCAGAACTGGTATATTTCGGGATCCCAGCTTGCGCGAACCTATGACAACTTCGTAGTTCCCGACGGCGGCTGGATCGTGGCCGGCGTCTTTTCGAACAACACCTTCTACAGCGCGCCGCCGGTGACGCAGGCAGCCTGGGAAATCCGCAGCTTCCTGGCTACCGGCTCCGCGGGCACGCTGGTCGCCTCGGGCGTAAGCGCCGCCACCGTGAGTTTCAACGCGGCATTGAGCGTCTATCGGATCGAGGTGGACGGGCTGCAAGTGACGTTGCCGCCAGGCAACTACTGGTTGAATGTCGCCTCCGTCGGACCGGGCGCCGGGCAATCGTATGTAGCCGCCACTCTGGGCGCCAACGCCGTGGGCAATCCACCCGGCAATGACGGTGGCGCGCTATACTGCGCGTCGGCGAACGACATGGATTTCGTGCCGATCTCCTCGACCGGACAAAATGGAACGAGCGCCGATTTTTCGCAGGGCGTCCTGATCTCCGGTCCCGCCGGCATCAGCGGTTCCCCGCCACCTTTGCTTTCCATATCCGACCAGTGGCGCGCCGATGTGCTATCGCTGGTCCAACAGATGACCGAATTCCATTCGCTGCCGTTTCCGGGCATTAGTCTGACCGATTTCAATTCCAAAGCCACGGACCTTTACAACCAGATCCCGGACCTCTCCGATCCCGTGATCCGGACCGATCTGGTGGAACTGGTGGCGTCGATCGAAGATCCCCACACGGATGTCTCATGGCCTTATCCAAGCCCCTTCCACCAAGTGCCGCTCTCCTTCTACTGGTTTGACGATGGCATCTACGTGACTTCGGCCTCCGCGCCCTATCAAAACCTGTTGGGCGGAAAGCTTCTGATCGTCGGCCAGACCGGCATCGACGACGCAACCCGCATCCTGACCGCACTGGTACCGCACGACAACGATCAGTGGGTCAAGCACCGGATTCCGCTTAAGGAACTGACGAACGCCGATTTCATGTTCGGCACTGGGTTAATCGCGAGCACCGATAGCGTCCCGCTCCAGGTCAGTCTTTCGTCGAACGGCGTTGTCTCCGCCAGTGTTCAAACGTATACCAATTCCGCGCAGCCGCAGCAAATCCAGGTCTTCCAGGGCAACCCGCCTCTTTACCAGCAGCATACGGATCAAAACTACTGGGCGACCGTCATCGATGGAGGCGCTACCCTCTACTTCCAGTACAACAGTTGCATGGAGGATCCCAAGCAGCCTTCCTCTGTGTTCTTCCAGCAACTGGACCAGATGATGGCGCAGGAGTCGGTCCAGCGCATTATTCTCGACATGCGCAACAACAGCGGCGGGTTCACCTCCATACTGAGCCCCTGGATCGACGAGATTCGGGCCAGCCGCTTCAATCAGCCGGGCCGGCTGTACGTCATCGTCGGCCGCGCGACCTTCTCCGCCGCGATGGAGGCAACCAATCACCTTCACGACCGCACCGCCGCAGTCTTCGTCGGCGAGTCCACAGGAGCCAGGCCCCAGTTCGAACTGCGGCAAGGGGACTTCGGCTTGCCTTACTTTGGAATTCGGGCGAGTTACTCGAACGGTGTGGAGGGTGCGACCGATCCCGATGCGACGCTCATACCGGACATCTCGGTCGGACTGACGTTCCACCAGTACATGGATGGCATCGACCCGGCCCTGAATGCGATATTGAGCATCCCGGCGCCGCAGCCGTCCGGCTTGTGCGCGGTCACCCTCAGCCCGGGCGAGTTGAACGTCCCCGCTGCGGCGGGGAATTACGCTGTCGGCGTTCAGACGGGTTCCGCCTGCCCGTGGAGGGTCTCGAGCCTTCCGCCTTGGATAACGGCTTCGGGGACGGGTTCCGGGATTGGTTCCGGCAGCGTCATGCTTGCCGTAACCGCAGACTCCGGCGGCCAGCGAGGTGCCATTCTCTCGATTGGGGGCGCCGAGCTGCCGGTTACGCAGCAAGGTCCGGATTCCTGCGCCTACTCGCTCAGCGCCAGCGATCAGGTTTTTCCCTCTGCGGGCGGCGCCGGCTCCGTCAATGTGACGGCATCGAGCGGCTGTTCCTGGGTGGTCTTGAATCAACTGAATTGGGTCACGATTACGGGTAGCCCATCCGGGACGGGGGCCGGCACCGTATCGTTCAACGTGACAGCCAATTCGGGGGCAACACAGTGGGGCACACTGTACATTGCCGGCCTTCCATTCACGATCCAGCAGGACGGTGTTCCGGCGGCTGGAATGAGCTTGACGGGGTCGATTGCACAGTTTGGATCGGCTGGCGGATGGGACACCTCGATCACGCTGGTGAATTTGGGCGCCACGGACGGCGAGACGCAGTTGAGTTTCTTTGGCAACGACGGCAGCGCGCCTTTGCTGCCGTTCGCCTTACCACAGCTGCCCGCGCTGGGAACCATGCGCAGGGCTATATTCGATGAGATTCTCGCTGGCGGAGCCTCGCTCCTTGTTGACACCACCGGCCCGGACACGCAGCCCCCCGCAATCGGCTCCGCACAACTGCTGACGAGCGGCGATATCGGCGGCTTTGCGGTCTTTACGTATACGCCT
>Ga0187878_1003496_pt1 | contig 12932 bp, 15 predicted proteins | sample June2016WEW_17_1_FD_132979 | JGI IMG/M metagenome (GOLD analysis project Ga0187878, IMG submission 132979) | Peatland microbial communities from SPRUCE experiment site at the Marcell Experimental Forest, Minnesota, USA - June2016WEW_17_150 | ecosystem: Environmental > Terrestrial > Soil >...
GAAAAAAGATTTTGAAGTAATGATATACCCGAAAGAAAACCACAATTTCTATATACAAGCTGACTGGCTCGACCAGTATAAACGGATATTCAAATTTTTCGATAAGAATCTGAAGACCTCCCCTTAATCCCCTCCTTGGTAAGGAGGGGACGCGTAAAACTTATTACCATTCCAGTATGTTTGATCTCGCTTTTGACTATGAGCTAAATTGTAGTTCGAAATTTTATTTCGAGTGAACTGCAAAGGAGTTCAGGTTCTGTGAACTGCATAATAGAAGTAACTGATCGTCTTCCCCTTACTAAGGGGAAGTGCCCGAAGGGCGATGGGGTATTATTTTAATTCCTTAATTTTATTATAAATCTCTTCCAATACTTTCTTTCTATTATCATATACATCTGCATTTGTAAATCTCAAAAACTGCACCCCTAGATTCTCGATCTCTTTTTGCCTGTTTTTGTCATGCTCTCTTTCGTCAGCACTTACGTGTGTGGCTCCATCAATTTCGATTGCAAGTTTCAATCTTGGACTGTAGAAATCTAGAATATACGGGCCGATACTGAACTGCCTTCTGAATTTATAGCCCGCCAGGTTTTTATTTCTGAGTTCAATCCAGAGGAACACTTCTGCGCGTGTCATATTCTTCCGAAGTGTTTTGCGCTTCAAATACTGTCTGTGCTGGTTATATATTAAACCCATTAGTATCCTTTTATCTAAACCTCCCCTTAATCCCCTCCTTGGTAAGGAGGGGACGCGTAATACTTATTCTATTCAAGTATGTTTAATTTCGCTTTTGTCTACTTACTAAATTAACAATTACCGAACTGATTCTCGACGCAGAAATCAATGAGAATAAAATACTTTATGTTCCGTAACAAAATGTTACTCTGGAACTTGATGAGTACTCAGCGGATTGTAATTATTGAAGAGATTTGAATAGCTTAGGACATATTATTCTAAAATAAAAAAGGGAGCATCGAAGCTCCCGAAAAGAACAAGGATAAACTACCGAAACTCTATTTCAATTTGTTTACGTGACGGGTCAGTCTGGATTTTTTGTTTGCGGCGGCATTTTTATGAATGATGCCTTTGCTTGCAACTTTATCCAGTATAGAAACTGCTGTTTTTAGCTGCTTTTGCGCTGTTTCTTTATCTTTGGTAGTAAGGAGGCTTTTTACCGCAGTTCTGACCTTTGCTTTATAAAATTTGTTCCTTTCGGTTCTTTTTACGGTCTGGCGTGCTCTTTTTTGGGCTGATTTGTGTCTTAAAGGCATCTAATTCTTCCTTTTTATAGTAAAATTATCAAATTATTATTATATTATTAACGAACTAACAAAAATAGCGATATGGTATTTTAAAATCAATTTACTAATTCGTATTTCTTAATTATTATTTAAAATATCAAACAATTGGATAAAATAAAAAATAAACTGCTCTGGATAGATGACGAGATCGAGCTTCTGCGTTCCAACATACTGTTTTTAGAAGAGAAAGGGTATACTGTTGATGAAGCGATGAACGGTGAGGATGCCATATCCATGGTCAGGAAGAAAGACTATGACCTGATATTCCTCGATGAGATGATGGCGGGCATGGGCGGACTAAAGACCCTTGCTACTCTGAAAGAGATCCATCCAAGCGTCCCGGTTATTATGGTGACAAAGAACGAGACCGAATCGCTGATGGAAGATGCTATCGGTGCGAAAATTTCCGATTACCTTCTGAAGCCGGTCAATCCCAACCAGATACTTCTTGTGTGCAAAAAATTCCTTGAGGGTAAAAGGATAAAAGGCGAAACACTCTCGCGTGACTATATACAGGAGTTCAATAAAATAAGCTCTGCGCTGAGCGATCCGCTTGATTACAAAGACTGGATAAACATCCACCAGGATATGACGCAGTGGGAGATGGAACTGGATGAACACCCCGAGCTGGGTCTGAAGGATACGCTCGCCGCACAGAGACGCGAATGCAATATCGAGTTCTGCAAGTTCTACGATAACAATTACCTCGAATGGATACACAAGAAGAAATCCGGTCCTGTGATCTCCAATGAGGTTGTAGAAAATTTCCTTATACCCGAGCTCGGTTCATCCAAGTCGGTATTCTTTTTTGTCATAGACTGTCTGCGTCTCGACCAGTGGATGCTTATGGAAAGGCGTCTGTACGATTATTTCAGGATATCGAAGGATTTTTACTACGGCATGATACCATCGGCAACACCTTATGCCAGGAACGCGATATTCAGCGGGCTCTTCCCGAGCGAGATAGAACAGTATTATCCGGATCTCTGGGCGAAAGGCGAGGACGATGAGAACAGCAAGAACAACAACGAGAAGGAATTCCTTGAAAAGCTGCTTGCACGCAAAAGAGTGAAGCTCCGCAACGAACTGAAGTATGTAAAGATACTGGAAGCGGATTTCAGCAAAGGAATTGAAAATAAGATAGCAACGTTCACTAATAACCACCTGAATGCGATAGTGGTGAACTTTGTGGACATACTTGCCCACAGCCGTTCCGATAATGCAGTGCTGAAGGAGATCGCTCCCGATGAAGCCGCTTACAGGTCATTGACCGATTCATGGTTCGAACATTCGTCACTGTTCTCGATGTTCAGGATACTTGCCGGTCAGAAGAACATCAAGATAATCATAACAACGGATCACGGAAGCATACGATGCCTGCGGGGCGCGAAGGTACTGGGTGATAAAGAGACTTCCACCAATCTCAGGTATAAATACGGCAGGAACATTAAGTGTGAAGAACGCCAGGCAATATTTATAAGGAATCCGCTCGACTATAAGCTGCCGAAACGCGGCGGGATCGTGAACTACATTATTATTAAAGAGGATTATTATTTCGTCTACCCGACGGATTACCATTATTACCTCAATTATTACAGGAACACATTCCAGCACGGCGGTATTTCAATGGAAGAGCTTATTCTGCCTGTAATAACTCTTGAACCGAAAATATAATCGATTGGTCACCGTAATATCCAGGAGTGTCGAGGAAACCAGGAAGCTCGGCGGAGAATTCGCGGACGGTCTTTCCGTGAACGATATCGTTTCTGTCTACGGCGAACTCGGCGCGGGCAAGACACAGTTCATAAAAGGTATCTGCACGAGTCTTGGCGTTAAGCAGGTTGTCAACAGCCCGACATTCATTATTGTCAATGAATATTCATCGGAGAGAATAAAAAGGATATTTCATTTTGACCTGTACAGGATAAAAACGCTGAACGAGATGTATGATATAGGTTTCGATGATTACCTTGACAGCGAAGGCTTGATACTTATCGAATGGCCTGAGCTTGTAGAATCGATACTGCCGGAGAGCACAAAAAAGGTGCGGTTATCGAATAAGAGTGAAATTGAAAATATGCGTGAAATTACACTTTAATGGACAAAAACTTGAAATTACTCCTAATAAATTCAAATATCGATAATTCATTCGTTGCTTTGTACAGCGAACCTGATCTCATTATCTCTAAAACTTCTGACTACATTAAAGACAGTGACCAGCAAAATTTATTGCGGTCCACTGATAAGCTCATTCAATGTTTCAGCGAGGTTTCGCAGAAGTTGGAGGAAAGAGAGGGTTCACTGGAAGAGCTTGATGCAATTTCAGTTATAATAGGACCGGGTTCATTTACAGGCATCAGGGTAGGTATGGCTATAGCGAAAGGCGCAGCCGATGCGCTCGACAAAAAGATAATCCCTATCGATAACTTCGAACTGACATTAAACAGGATACAAAAGATCGAACCCGGAAAGAAATATTGTGTTCTCATTCCCGCCAAAATTCCCGAATATTATTTCTCCGTCAGAAAAGACGGCAGGGAATTAACTTCCGGTACGGGAGAAATAAGCTCATTAACCTCAATAATTGATAAAGACACAGTAGTTGTGGGTAATTTTTCTGATGAATCTGAGTTTTCTGTTGACTATTTTAAAAGTCTAAATGTCAAAGATCAAAAACCCGAGCTTGATTCCATGCTTGAATTAAGCTTACAGCATTATAATTCAGGAAAACTATTTCTTCCTGAAAATATTGAGCCTCTTTACTTAAAAGACTTTATTGCTAAGAGAAAAAATTAGCATTCATTTAACAAACTTCTAACCTTTAATAACATGGCCTGGTTTAAACGAACGAAAGAGAATATCACTACCGGTTCACAGGATAAGAAAGACGTTGCCGAAGGAATGTGGATAAAATGCCCCAATTGCGGCGAGATAATGCACAAGACACAGTGGGAAAACAATTTTTATCTTTGTACCAAATGCGACCACCACTTCCGCATCGGCAGCGCTGAATATTTCAAGATACTGCTCGACGAGGGAACGTTCAAGGAATTTGATAAAAAGGTGAAGTCGGTGGATATACTCGAGTTTGTCGACACCAAAAAGTACAAGGACAGGATAGAAGAGACCATCAAGAAGACAGGGCTGTACGATGCCATAAAGAACGCCACGGGTAAAATCAACGGGCTGGATGTTGTTATGAGCGTTATGGATTTTCAGTTCATAGGCGGGAGCATGGGTTCCGCGCTGGGTGAAAAGATTTCCCGCGCCGTCAATAAAGCGATCCGGCAGAAGGTACCGTATATAATTATTTCCAAATCGGGCGGTGCAAGAATGCAGGAAGCCGCTGTAGCACTTATGCAATTAGCTAAGACATCTGCCTTTCTGGCAAAACTCGCAGAACATAAACTGCCTTATATTTCCGTACTGACCGACCCCACAACGGGAGGTTCATCGGCAAGTTACTCTATGCTTGGTGACCTTAACATCGCCGAACCGAATGCGCTCATTGGATTTGCGGGTCCCCGCGTGATAAAGAATGCAACGGGCAAAGACCTGCCTCCCGGTTTCCAGCGTTCGGAGTTCCTGATGGAACACGGGCTCCTGGACCTGGTGGTTAACCGCAAAGACCTGAAAGAGAAGCTGTATTACCTCATCAGGTTTTTGATGGATTAAAAGTCCTGTTATGAAAATAATACGATCTCTCACCGAAGCACAAAATCTCACATCACGTTTGCGTAAAAATAAGATAATCGGATTCGTTCCGACCATGGGCTATCTCCATAAGGGGCACCTGTCACTGGTGAAAATTGCGAGGAAGAAAGCCGATATAGTTTTTGTAAGCATTTTCGTTAACCCCCTGCAGTTCGGACCGGGCGAGGACTACGAAAGATACCCGCGGGATATAAAGCGTGATGAAAAACTTTGCAGGGAAGCTGGAGTGGATTATATTCTGTACCCGAAAGCAAAGGATATGTATCCCGAAGATCATGCCTCTTTTGCAGTAGTAGAGAATATCACCGATATTCTGGAAGGGAAGATTAGACCGGGGCATTTTAAGGGTGTAACAACGGTTGTAATGAAGCTTTTTAATATCGTTCAGCCGCACTTTGCCGTGTTCGGGCAAAAGGATGCACAGCAGGCGGCAGTGATACGGAAAATGGTGAAAGAGCTGAATTTGAATTTAAAGATAATCATCGGAAAGACGATCAGGGAGCCCGACGGACTGGCAATGAGCTCGAGAAATGTATATCTTAACCCGGAAGAACGCAAAAACGGCCCTGTGCTGTACGAGGCATTATGTTTAGCAAAGGATCTTATAGAAGAAAGATCGGGTGATATCAATTCTATAAAAACAGAAATGACCAAAATGATAATGTCAAAGCTATATGTAACTAATATTGATTATATTGCGTTTAATGAATACGGGACGCTAAAAAGCATCGATTCACTGAAGAAATTACCAAAAAAGACGGAAATATTGATTTCACTGGCTGTAAGGATCGGTAAGATCAGGTTAATTGATAATATTGTAATTAAGTATTAACTTAGTCGTTCTAAGAAGGAGACATAAAAGATATGAGACGAATAATGTGCAAATCGAAGATCCACAGGGCAAAGGTAACCCAGGCTGAACTGCATTATGAGGGAAGCCTTACGGTAGATCAGGACCTGCTGGACGCAGCTGACATCCTTCCGTATGAGCGGGTTCAGGTGTGCAACATCAATAACGGCGAACGCTTCGAGACATACACGATACCGGGGAAACGCGGAAGCAAGACCATCTGCCTGAACGGTGCTGCAGCACGGTTGGGCTCGGTGGGTGATGTTATTATCATCATCACTTACGCAACATTCACCGAACAGGAACTGAAGGATTATATTCCGAAAGTTGTGCTACTGGATAAAGATAATAAAATAGTCGAAATTAAAAGAGACCCGGCTTTAATTGAAGTATAGGCAGGAAGCAAATAAAATTAATATTACTTTTAACACTGAAAAATTTTTACACCCCTGATTAAACATCTTACTCAGGGGTTTATTATTAACATTCAAGTATAAATGCCCATCACAGATACAAATTTTGTAGAATTGATGAGAGCCCGGCAGAAAGAAAAAATGGAGTCTCTCATGCAAAACATAGAAAAAAAGGAAAGTACCGGGAACGACCTTGCCGTAGTCATACTAGCGGCCGGTCTCGGCAAGAGGATGAAGAGCCCCGAAAAGCCCAAAGTTATGTTCGAAGTGTGCGGCAAGCCGATGATCCAGTACGTAATGGAGCTGGCAGTAAAATTAAAACCAAAGATTATAATCCCCATTGTAGGGCATCACCGCGAGCTTGTTATAGATCTACTGACACTCCTGTTTCCCAAATATATCAAGAAAGATGAATGGGGAGCCGCTAAAGCCAGCGGTATCGAGATAAGATTTGCCGTACAGGAAGAGCAGCTCGGCACAGGGCATGCAGTCCTGCAGACGGAAAAATTACTGAATGACTTTGAGGGTGAAGTATTGATACTTTCGGGTGATGTACCGCTTTTAAAAGATAGGACGGTAGAAGCTCTGTTAGACGAACACTATTCTAATGCTAACTCGGCAACACTTCTCACAACGGTTTTCAAAAATCCTGCCGGTTACGGGAGGATTGTAAGGGACAGCGATGAGCATTTTTTTAAGATAGTCGAGGATAAGGATGCAACGGAGGAAGAAAAGCAGATACACGAAATAAATCCTGCCATATACATAGTAAATAAGACCGTTCTTTTCGATGCACTGAAAAAGATCTCTCCCGAGAACAGCCAGGGCGAATATTACCTGACCGATATATTTCATTTCATAGATAAGGAAAAAGTAGGGCTGGTTGTTACCGATGACGAGCTGGAAGTCACAGGCGTAAATTCGATCGAACAGCTTACGGAAATGGAACAATATCTTATGCAGCAAATTTAGAATTGAGAACAGACCGAAGTATATCAGACGCATTTTTTCCCGAGGAAGTAATTGCTGTTATATTTTCTGTTCCGATACTAGTTATCCAATTCATTTTTATTCTGCAGCACAGGATAACCGATGTATCATCTTTCATAACACCATTAATTTCATTTCTTATTTTCACAGCATATGTTATTTACTTACGAAAAAGTAAAAATAGAGCGGTTCTATTTTTCAGGAGCTGGCTTCATATCCCCTATTACGGAATAATCTTCACCGCTTTCCAGACATTCATACATAAACTGAATCCTCATGACTGGGATGCATTCTTGCTGAATACGGATAAAGCTTTGTTCGGCACCGACATAACCGTTTGGCTGGAACATTTCAACAGCGGTATCGTAACGGAAATACTGATCATAATGTATTTCTCTTACTACCTGCTTCCAACGTTATCATTTGTGGTTTTCTACTTCAATAAAAGATCGGATAATTCATACTGCGATATCAGGATTTTTATACTTGCCCTGATAATAGGGTGGTATCTCGCATTCGTGTTCTATGCAATCTTCCCCGCATCGGGACCTGATTCTGCATTCCCCGGTCATTACACCACAGAGCTCAAGGGACTTTCACCTTTGACCGCGCTCTATCTGGATAAGGTCACCAGCTACCTGCGTGAATCACAGGTGAGGAATACTTTCCCCAGCATGCATTTCGGGATAATACTTATGGTAAATTATTTTGCCTTTAAGCTCAGGAGAAGGTATTTCTGGTTATGCACGCTGCCATTAGGTACAGGTTTAGGAATAGCAACATTATACCTGCGTCAGCATTACCTTATTGACCTGGTAGGTTCAGTGTTTATGGCGTGGTTCAGTATTTATTTATCGGGAAGATTGTATAAAAGAAAAACTTCAGAAGTCTTAAAGACTTCTGAAGTCTGAAAAGAAATATTCGATTTTTTCTATTCCCACGGAATAGGAATACCCATCTTCTTCAGCTTCTCTTCCAGTTCGAATCTCTCTATATTTTTTTTTAATTCACCGCTCTCGGCAATTAAGCCATGCTTTTTCGCTAGAGTTATTGCATTCGATTTGCTTCCTGCAGCTATCTCCCTCACTATCTCCGCTTCGATAACCGATAAATGAACAGAATTTAACTGGTAGTCGAGAAACGCTTCCCATGCGGCGGGGCACCATTTGGCAATGATCTCATACCCGATAGTATTCGCATACATCCTGATCTCATGCTGTGCTTTCACATCCATTCTCAGTTCCAGAAAGTGCAACAGGTTATTCAGGTCAATTTTCCAGTAAGCTTCGGTATAAGTCGAAAGCGGAAGCTCTTTTCTTGCCTGTTCTCTTGCAATTCCTTTCTCTAGCCGTTCCAGATAGATCGAGCGGCTGAGCTCCTGCAATTCGCGCTCTTTCTTTGTCAGCTCAGCGCCTAAGTTTTCATCGGCAAAACCCTCGCTCGCCTGCCTGTTATATCCCTGCGATTGAATCCGCCACCGGTCGGGAGCAGTTTTCTGTGCCGCATCAATTGCAATTGAGTAGCGGGTAGAATATTCATTTACGTTGGCAGTCCTGTGCCTTATCCACTGACGCCAGCAGTCCATAGGTACGCGGAGGTGGAATTTTATCTCGCACATTTCAAAGGGTGTTGTGTGATGGTGGCGCATGAGGTAACGTATGAGTCCCTTATCTTCATGAACTTTTTTCGTTCCTTTTCCGTATGATACACGCGCCGCCTGAACTATGGCTTCGTCCGTGCCCATGTAATCTATCACACGGATAAAGCCGTCATCCAGGACTTTAAAAGGGATTCCGAGTATTTTATCCAGTTCTTCCGATCTTACCCGGTCTAATTTTTCAGCTGATTCCAATATTCTTTTAGGTGGTTAATTTCACGGAAATAAATTATTGAACGCAAATATACTTTTTTTGCAGTCCAAAAAAAATGAATATGAGGTAATGGAAGAAAAAAATATCGCTCTCTGAATAAGATCACGTTTTGTAACCCCCTTCCCTTCGGGCTTCCCCCCTTTAATCAAAGGGGGGACTGAGGGGGGTTTTGTTTTATATCTGCGATTCATTCAAAAAGCGCTTACAATCTGCGCGGTATTCAACTTCCACTTTACTAATCCGGAAAATTAAATTCACTCAGTATTTCTACATCCGGGTGCAGGCTCTTAGAGGTGGGGCAGTTCAATGCTACCGCTTCAAATAATCCTCTTTTATTAAAGGGTATCCCCCCGCAAAAATCAACTTTTACAACAAGCTTCGCTATTCTCCGCGGCTGGTCTGTACTCATAAATTTCTCAACAGTAGCTGTTGTGCCCTTCATGTTTATGTCATGCGATTCTGCCTGGATCCCCATAAGTGTCAGGTAGCATGTTCCGAGTGCTGTGGCAACAAGATCGGTGGGAGAAAATGTTTCTCCTTTTCCGTGATTATCTACCGGTGCATCAGTTTCAAGAATCTTACCGCTTGGTCCGTGTACAGCCTTGCAATGAAGTTGTCCTTCGTATGTTGTAGTTATTGTTACCATATATTTTTTATTTTGTGTTTAGAACTAACGAAGTGTTATTAAATTAGAAAACGGAGGTCAATAAAATGTTCCGTTTTATTTATAAACTAATCCATGATTTTCTTATCCCCTTGCAGGTAATTTACTGCTATAATATACGAAAATTTAGTTTACTTTTTGGATGAAATATTCTTAAGCAATCCTTCGGCTTCAATCTGAGACTGCCTGGCATAGTCGATAGCATCGGCGAGTATTCTTACGCTTTCCTGCGGAGAGTGGAAACCCATAGAATTTTCAGCATTTACAAAATCCCACCTGATCTGCGCCCTTCTTTGCAGGTGTCGGGCAATCTTTAACTGCTCATCAGTTGCGCCCGCATCTATTGCTTTTTTAATAGCATTTATGGCATCAATAATTGCGGTTTCGGATTTCACCATGGTCTCGAAGGTTTTATCCTGAATATTTTTCACCCGGGAAGACAGCTCTTCCTCGCTCCACCTGTGGCATGTCTGGCAGGATGTATTCAGGTTCTTCAGCGGGCTCTTTATCCAATGGTTTGTTACTTTTACGGAACCGATCCTTTCATAGGGCATATGGCAGTCGGCACAGCTCACTCCGCTTTTTGCGTGAATTCCCGTCGACCACGTTTCGTAATCGGGATGCCTTATCTTCACAAGCGGAGCTTTGGATATTTCGTGTATCCAGTCATTGAAGTTCACATCATTGTAATAAGCTTCGATACTGTCGACACTGAGTCCCCTGTCCCATGGAAAAGTCAGGTAATTTCCTTCAGGCTTGAAGTAATATGTAACGTGGCACTGAGCGCAAACATAGGTCCGCATATCCTGTCTTATAGCTTTACTGATATCTATCCCGCGTCTTTTCATAGCATCAAGGAATGCAGGTCTCATTACCCGCAATTCCATGGTCCTGGGATTATGGCAGTCAAGGCATGCGATGGATTGGTTGTAATGCGCTCCTACATCCTTGAACATCGCCTTGTAAAAATTCTCAGTCCCCATTTTTTGTATATCAACAAGCACCTGAGGGCTTTTGCAGCTAATACATGTATTCGCAGTTTTCTCGGTTACACGCTTTGTATGCTGCACATCATAAATGCTCCAGTAATGCCCTCGTCTCAAGCGGTAATCTTTGGCAAAAGAAAATCCGGCGAATAATGTAACAAGGTTAGGGTACTTATCAATTTTTTCGTAATTATCAGTCCCTCCGTAAAATGTCGAGCCGTAATTTTCCTGCGTTTTTAAATAAGTATCATATTCGAAAGGGAAGTTCTCACCCCAAACCTTAGGGTCGGTTTCGAGTTCTCCCACAGGTTTCAGGACCGAAGGGTATAAAGCAGCTTCCTGTTTTTTTTCGAAGATATTAACGAGAAGGAGGGTTATTGCTGACGTGATGATTGCAACCAGGATGAATATTAATATGTACTTTTTATTAAAGGGTTTTTCCATTGATTTATTATTGTAAAATTTATTTCAAATGCCCAACATTTCTGTGGCACGAAGTACATTCTATTTTATTATTCTCAGTTTCGTGAAATGTGAGGTTGTATGCCATCATTTTATGGCAGTACCTGCAGTTTTCTTCGGTAATGTTTTTGTTTCTTTCGTTTATTTGAATCGGTTTATGGTAATCCCCTGACGTAAAGGCATAGCTGTGGTTCCAGCCATTTAAACCCTTGATAAGCCACTTCCCTGCAAAATCTTTCGGTGTGTGACAGTCATTGCATGTAGCTGCATAGTGATGGGAAGATTTAACCCACGAGAAGTATTCATCATTCATTATATGACAGTTATCGCAAGCCGCGGGGTTATCGCTCAGGTAAGAATAACCTTTAGCATAATAAAAAGTGCTGAATCCGATTCCAGCCGTAATCCCTATACATATAGAAAGAAGTAAATATAATTTCGCCATTTATGTCAAACGTGCGGTTGTTCTTACAGGTCAAGGTTTTTCAATCTTATATGATGATGTGATGTTTACCGTTTTTGCAAGCATAGCATGTACACGGCAGTATTTATCTTCAGAGAGTTTAATTGCTCTTTCAAGCGTTGCGTCATCAAGGTCGGGGCTTAGCAAATTATAAGTTAAATGGATCTTGGTAAATATCTTCGGGAAATCATCTGCAATATCGGCATCTACGTCTATCCAGAATTTCTCGATCTTCTTTTTAGCTTTGGACACCATAATCACAATATCCATCATAGTACATCCTGCCAGTGCCTGCAGGATCAATTCTGAAGGTGACGCTCCTGCTGATTTTTCTCCCTTTGGAACAGAATCCATATGCACGATATTTGCCGATTCCGTTTGACCTTCCATACGAAAATCGTGGAGCCAGTTAATTTTTGCTTTCAAAGGATTAACTCCCTTCTCTCTTAATTAATTAATACAAATGCTTGATTAATATAATTATTCTGACGGGTAAAAACAGTGATGTTCGGAAAGACTATGGGCTCTGAGATTTACTGACGCAAATATCAATCGAAGACGTTAGCAGCTTTGAGAAGCAGATCGTGGTTCAGAACCTGTATCTTTTTGCCCCGGAGGTTGAGAATCTTTTCACTTTTAAATTCTGATAGAACACGTATAGCGGTTTCGGTGGCGGTACCTACAATATTGGCTATATCTTCTCTCGAGAGATTCGCTTTGATAGTTACATTATCACTCTCTACACCGTAAAATTCTTTCAGCATGAGTAATGTTTCCGCGAGACGTTCACGCACCGGTTTTTGTGCAAGACCGGTAATTCTTTTTTCAGCGGATTTCAGATCACTTGAGAGTAGTTTCATCATCCTTGTGGATAGCGCGGAATTGGACTGAATGAGATCGAAGAATGTTTTTTTAGGAATGAAGCAAATTGTTGCATCTTCTATCACGGAAGCAGAGGCTGTATAGATCTCCCCGCCTATAAGTGAACGGTAACCTAGTATATCACCGTCTTTTGCAAGGCGTATGATCTGTTCTTTGCCTTCTATACCTATCTGGTATATCTTTATCTTGCCTTTTGTTACACAATATAATCCCGTAGGGCGGTTGCCCTCAAAAAAAACCAGCTGTCCTTTCTTATACAGGTTGCATGATTTCTCAACCGATAAATTTGCGAGCTGATCATCTGTAAGTGTACAGAAGACATTGGTAAGTCTCGAC
>Ga0187878_1003497_pt1 | contig 12930 bp, 12 predicted proteins | sample June2016WEW_17_1_FD_132979 | JGI IMG/M metagenome (GOLD analysis project Ga0187878, IMG submission 132979) | Peatland microbial communities from SPRUCE experiment site at the Marcell Experimental Forest, Minnesota, USA - June2016WEW_17_150 | ecosystem: Environmental > Terrestrial > Soil >...
ACCCGGATACTGTGAAGAGTGGTTCCCATAGTGTCGATGGGGGCGAGGTTCAGACCTGTATCCAGATAAGACGCATTTCCCAAAGTGATTAAAAGAGGAGATTCTCCGGAAACGAAAGAGAAAACGCTTGCTGTTAGAGACAACGCGACGATTATGGCGAAGATTTGTTTTCTGATATCCATTAGCCACTTTTCATGAACGTACGCTCAGCCGTCGAGAAAGTCGTAATCGATGTACAGCTTACACTGATTGTTTTGAAAAAGTCACGTAGAGGACGACCGGGGCCAACTTCGTAAATGGCACTCGCCCGAGAAGCAAGGGTTTTCATATTGTCTACCCAAAGAACTGAGTGATTCAACTGGGACACGAGGTTGTTAATAAGGTCCTCGTAAAGGCCGGAATGAAATCCTCCCCTGAAATTAGAGGTTACTGTTATTGACCTTTCGTGATCTATTTTCTTCCCGACCATCCGCAGCGTATCTCCAAACGGCTCGACGATTGTACTCATAAAACGACTATGGAACGGTGCGCTTACGTTGAGCAGTATAAAACGAAACGGTCCATTCTTAGCTAGTCCATTCTGAAGTCTGGCCTCTGCCTCGGGCATCGCCCCGGCCTCACCACTGATCACCACCTGATTGGCTGAATTGATATTTGCAACATCAATGGGAAGATCCCTCAATGCCAGGCGGACTAACTCTATATCTATATTATCGGAAATAACCGCTGCCATAGCCCCGATGCCGACTGGGACGGCCTCCTGCATCAGCCGGCCACGAATCTGGACAATCCGCACTGCCTCGGATAGGGAAAGGGCACCGGCAGCAACCAGGGCGGTAAATTCGCCAAGGCTGTGTCCGCCGAAGAGCACCGGTAAAAATCCAAAAAGGGTCTGTAAACCGCGGAGAATGGCAACTTCCGTCGTCAGAATACAGGGCTGGGTAAACTCCGTCAGGTTGAGACGTTCATCCTCCCCGAAACACATGGCAGCAATGTTCCACCCTGCCGCCTGAGATGCCTCATTGTATACTTCACGGCTGACCGGGACATTATCATAGAAGTCCTTTCCCATACCGGGCCTTTGTGCCCCTTGACCCGGAAATACAACAGCAATTTTGTCCTTCCCCATAATGAACAACTTCTCCTGTGCTTCAATTCACTTGTATTAATCGAAAATGAAATCGCTAAATACAACGCTCTGGCTTCTATGGCAAGGGGCTTTTTGTGTACGCTCCAATAACGATGCATATCATGAAAATGCTTGTAATTTTCTAAAAAGATAGTATTTTGAAACACTGGATAACCATCCACTATTCAAGATAGTTGAAGGTGGAATTGAAGCGTGGGAGAGGAGATAGTAATATATCTTAGTAAGATGGACCATGGAGGTGCTTATGGGTAGTAAGGATACAATTTGGGAGAACCAAAAGTGGCAGATAATACAAAACCGTTTGAGATATAACGATGAGGAAATGAAAAAATTTCGGGATAATCCGCGAAATGAAGACATCTTATCCAAGGTGCCTGAGCTGATGAATAAGACAATCATTGCGGAAGTGGTAGAGTCGCATGGATGCAACTCTCAGCATAAGATTGGCGATAAGTTCTATTTTGACAGCGCCGGAAACCTTTTAACCGCACTCTGTCCCAAAAGGATATGTATTTATGCATTGAATGCAATTGTGCCTCAGATTTTCACGGCAACTGAATTCCTTTATGCCGGTGCTGATCCGAATGAGATGAGATTCAAGCGGGCTGGCTGTTTTGATGTTGGTGTAGCATGTGAAGGATGGGGACGCATCGTGATGGAAATCGGAGTAGAAGATCGAAAGAAAACCTGACAGGTTGCTTGAAATAGGAGATAGGCCAATTTCATGTCAGAGCGAAAAAGCAGACTCAACTCAAATCTTATTATGAAATTCCTTCCAGATCCAACCAGCGTTTGTATGAATACATGCCCGCCAGCGCCTTAACGGCGCGCTCTGGTGTGAGGAAGGATACTCCCTTATAAGGACTTCCCTCAATCTCCGCAATGTTGCGGGTACTCTCATCGGAAAGGAGGCGAACTCCCAGTATTAGTTTGCCGTACTTTTCCATCAGTCGTATTACATGTTCATTGAAGCTTAGCTCAAAGTCAACCAACCGACGGGGAATTTTTTCAAAAAACTTGCGGTCAGAAGTTTGATCAACCATGAGAGAGGATTCAATCATTCGTTTGACAAATATCTGCCTTCCAAGAATACCAAGATGAATAACCGCATCGCACCCATCCCATTTCACTAATTCTTCTATCAGCATCATCGGAATTGAGAGATCCATCTCAGCAACAAGATCGACTGGGTTGGAGCGGCTCCAGTAAGGGGGAAGAACCTGATCAATCCGTGAGATTATATTCGGCGAGAGCTCAGGGACTTCCAGCCCATGTTCGACGCACAGATCGGCCGTAATGACCCCCCATCCCCCGCCCAGTGTCATGATGGCAACCCTCCGGCCTTTCGGCAGCGGCAGAGACGAAAATGCGGCAGAGAGATCAAGGAGATCCATGGATGTTTCCACAAGTACGACTCCAGCCTGTGTGCATGCGGCCTCGAAGAATTTGATATCAGATGCCAATGCGCCTGTATGGCTAGCGGCAGCGCGGTTTCCCGCGCGGGTACGGCCTCCTTTAAGCATGATGACAGGTTTCTTACGGGCTACCCTCCTTGTTGCTTCAAAAAAGCGTCTGCCATCTTTGAGACTTTCTACATATAAGACTACCGTTTTTGTCAGATCATCAAATTCGAGCATTTCCATGTAGTCTTCAATAGTGATCATTGCCTCATTTCCAGACCCTATGAACGCACGCATGCCAATTCCCTCACTCTCGGCAAATGCTAAGATCTGTGTTCCCAGATTACCTGATTGCGCAACCAATGTAGTTGATCCGGGCTTCGGCCGCACGTGTTGATATGTGCAGAATAAATTTTCATGAGGATTACATATCCCAATTGTATTGGGGCCAAGAATAGTAATTCCGGCCTCATGCGCCTCTTCCACCAGTCGATCTTCTAAACGCAACCCCTTTTTCCCTGTCTCACTGAAACCTGATGTAACCAGGAGCACACTTTTAATATTCTTTGCCTTGAGCTGAGGAATCAGGTCAATGACCTTTGATGCTGGGACTGTTACCACGGCAAGATCAACTGGACCGGGAATATCTGCCACAGATTTGAATACAGGCCTCCCTGCAATCTCACTACCCTTCGGATTAACCAGATAGATTTTTCCCTGGAAATTTCCGGCGACAATGTTGGTAAACAATGTGTATCCCCATTTACCGAACGTGGCAGACGCACCGATAATCGCGATCGAACGAGGACAGAAGAGCCTCCGCATCACTTCCCGGTCTATGGGTCTACGGACAGATTTTTTCAAAGGCATTTTGCCGAGAATGACCAATGCATCCACAGCAGTCAGCCGGCCATCCGGACCGACGAGCAGGGGATTGACATCAACCTCTCTTACTTCCGGACGTTCAATACCAAGACGGGATAAACCAACGAGGGTGCGGACAAGCTGATCACTCTTGACTGCCTGCTCACCGCGGAACTTTCCCAGCAAGTCAACCGCCCGAATTTGATTTATCATATCATAAGCATGTGTTTCATCGAGTGGCGCGATTCGAAAGACAACATCACCAAGCGCCTCAGCAAAAATACCACCCAAACCGAACATGACCACCGGCCCGAATTGGGCATCACGAAACAGCCCGGTCATAAATTCCCTTCTGCCCTCGACTATACGGTATAAAAGAAATCCTTCAAGGTCATCGCCAGCAGCCTCGGCAATTTCCCCGGCCTCTCTTCGGACATCATCAGCGCTTTTCAAATTCAGCCTGACAAGCCCGCGCTCTGTCTTGTGTGTCAGCCGGGCGCCAAGACCTTTTAGGACCACTGGAAAACCTATGGCCTCGACCTGCGCGACGGCCTCGTCTATACTTGCCGCTACAACCTCATCGACCACAGGCACGCCATACATCTTTAACAACTCTTTCGATTCTGCCTCTGTCAGGGCGGCCCTTCCTTCTGCCTTCGCCTTCTTGATCAGTTCAGCTACTTGCACATATACCTCTCATGATCATCAACATTCATTGATTGAGAACGCTGTTTATCATACGTGATCATTGAGTGCAAATATCATATCGAAAAACAGAAAAAAACCAATATATTGACATTTCCTAATATAAAACTTAAAATAAAAAATATCTAAATATAAAGGAGGGATAGTGATGTTTGATTATATCAGAAAGATGACTCTGGCTGGTGCAGGGCTGGCTATTTTGACGTCGGAAAAAATCCAGGAAATTATGGATGATCTCGTAAAGAAAGGAGAGATGACGGAGAAGGAAGCTCGAGAGACTGTTGATGAATATGTTGAAAAATCAAAACAGGCAAAAAAGGACTTAGAAGAGAAGATGGAACAGATGGTTACCAGGTTCCTGAACCGTATGAACATTCCCACGCGAAAAGAACTTGAGGAGATCAAAGTACGACTTGCACAGTTGGAAAAAACTGGAGGGCCTAAGGAATAGTCCATGCGCATCCGTAAAATGGGCATTGTCTCCCGCACATACCGAGACATCAACCGATACCGCCAGATACTTGCCGTTCTATTCAAATACGGATTTGAAAGTCTAATCGAAAGGCTTCATTTGGGCCAGTACTTAGATATCGGCATCCGCATGATATCCCACAAACCCCACGAGCGGTTTGAGGTCCTGAGCAGATATGAACGTCTTCGTATGGCATTTGAGGAGTTGGGCCCCACATTCATCAAAATGGGTCAAATACTTTCTACCCGTCCCGATCTTATCCCTGTTGAATTCATTCGGGAGTTGGAAAAACTCCAGGATAATGTGCCCCCGTTTCCCTTCTCCCAGGCGAAAGAGATCGTGGAGCATGAGTTGCGTGCCCCCCTCACCGATACTTTTCTCCACTTTCATGAGTCACCCCTCGCGGCAGCATCCATTGCCCAGGTTCATCGGGCGCAGCTGAAAACAGGCGAAGAGGTCATTGTCAAAGTACAGCGTCCTGGTATGCGCAAAATTATAGACGTGGATCTGGAAATCCTTTTTCACTTGGCTACACTGGCTGAAAAGTATGTTGAAGAACTGGAGATATATCGACCCACAAAAATCGTTGAAGAATTTGCCAGCACCCTGGAGAAGGAAATCAACTTCAATATTGAGGCATCGTATGTGGAACGCTTCGCCAGGTTGTTTCTGGATAACGAAACTATCTATGTTCCCGGGATATTCAGACAATTGACAACGGAACATGTCCTGACGATGGAATATGTTGAAGGGATCAAGGTATCCGATATTACCGTGTTGGATCAGAGAGGCTTTGATCGGAAGATCATTGCTTCCCGCGGGGCAGATTTGATGCTCGAGCAGATCTTCATAAACGGGTTTTTTCATGCCGATCCACATCCGGGAAATGTCTGCGTTATGCCGGGCAATGTCATCTGTTACCTTGATTTCGGTATGATGGGGCATGTCGATCAACAATCAAGACACAACTTCGCTAATATCCTTTATGGCTATGTCCTTCGTGATGAAACAAAAATCGCGGCTGCGACTCTTAAAATTGTAGAGTGGGAGGAAGAACCGGATCGCCACGCACTTGAAAGAGACATCGCTAGTTTCATGGAGTTGCATCTCTACAAACCGCTGAAAGAAATACGCATGGGGTATCTTCTCCAGGAATTCTTAGGACTATTTGTCCGTCATCGATTGCGACTGCCACCGGATATTTTCCTTATGGTTAAAGCTCTGACAGAGGTTGAAGGAATAGGCCTTTTGATGGACCCTGATTTCGATATGGCTGAAAAGGTGGAACCCTTCATAAAACGGCTGCAGATGGAAAAGATACACCCGAAAAGATTACTTAGTGAATTTATTGAGTCCGGCGAAGCACTTGTTCAACTCCTGAAGGCAATTCCTGAAGATCTACATGATATTCTGACACAGATTAAACAGGGAAAAGCGCGCATCCGTTTTGAACATCGGGGACTTGAGAATTTCATTTTTGAGATGGACAGGTCATCAAACAGGATTGCCTTTTCATTAATTATTGCCTCTATCATTATCGGCTCATCCCTCATTATCACAACAAACCTGGGCCCTCATCTCTTTGGGTTTTCCATGCTGGGCCTTGTGGGATACACTATCGCCGGTGTTTTGGGCATCTGGCTTCTGATATCCATTTTCCGTTCGGGGAAACTTTAAAGCATGTAACTGTTAAGTCTCATAAACCGTTAAATGATATAGACACAAGAAAAGGAGGGCTAAAAGATGAATTTGACCGATCGTATCAAAAAGATTTTACTTCAACCCAAACAAGAGTGGGAGGTCATTTCTAGTGAAACCACGACCATATCAGAGTTGTACAAAAACTATATTGCACTATTAGCTGCAATCGGTCCCGTGGCTTCTATTATTGGGATGTCTATTGTGGGCATCAGCATGCCTCTTACGGGTACTTTCCGGGTTCCCATTACGACCTCCATTGTTTCTGCAGTTGTATATTATATTCTGGGCCTTATTGGAGTATATATACTGGCTCTGATTATAGACTTCCTGGCCCCCACCTTTTCCGGAGAGAAGAATATGTATCAATCTCTCAAGTTAGCAGCTTACTCTTATACGGCGAGTTGGTTAGCGGGGATTTTTATCATAATTCCTGTGCTGGGTATTTTATCAATCTTAGGTCTTTATAGCATATATCTTCTTTACACAGGAATCCCTGTTCTAATGAAAACTCCTCAGGAAAAATCGGTGGTGTATACGATTGCAGTAGTAATTGCTGCGATAATCATTTTTGTGGTGATTAGCTGGATACCTCGTGCCTTTATTTCCTATCCTACACCAGGTGTAAATGTGCCCGGAGTAACAGAAAAGACAACAAAAGAGATGAAAGAGGCTGCTAAGACGATGCAGGAAAGCGTTACCAAAATGCGCCAGTCTGGACAGATGACCGAAGAACAACTAAAGCAGATGGAAGCAGCAGCCAAAAAGATGCAGGAAGAGCTGATGAAACAGGGACTCCCGAAGAAGGAATGATTCAAGACAGAGAGAATTGAAATCAGCCGCACGAGGTGGCTTATGAAGAAAAAAAGGCCTATAATCCTTTTCATTGCCCTTTGCCTACTTTTCCTAATCTCCCCTATTGAAACTGAGTTAGAGGCCTCTCAATTGCGGTCTACCCAGCTCCACTCCTATCTCAGGCAGGGAATTGATAAAACTTTTAACCTGGAAGCTCAGGGCGCAAACACATATTTTCAAAAAGCTGTGGAGCTGGACCGTGATAACCCAACCGGATATGCTTTTCTGGCTTTGGCTCACTTATTTATCTATGAGATGAGCTTTGAACCAAATGACCGGGAGAAAAATCAAGAAGCTATGTTGCAGTACGTCACTGAAACCCTTAGCAGAGGGGAGAAAAGGACAGAGAAGGATTCTAAAGACGGTCAGGCTTACTTTGCCATGGCCTTGGCGAAGATAGCTAAAATTCGATGGGCAATCTCCCAAAAAAAGTACGTTGTTATTGCGCAGGAGACTTCGAATGTCTGGGATTATCTGGAAAAGGCGAAGGAGGGAGATCCGCAAAATTATGATATCTATTTTCCTATGGGCTTGCTTCATTACCATCTCGATCATCTCTCAGGTCTAACCCGCGTCTTTTCTTCCTGGGTGATCACTTCCGGGGACCGCCAAAAAGGACTTCAGGAGTTGGAATGGGCTGCTCAAAAGGGGGATCTTCTCAAAGAACTTGCGCAAGCTGAACTCACCTCGGTTTATACAAATTTTGAAAAACAATTTGCACGGGCTCTGCCTATTGCCAAGGAATTAAAGATAAAGTTTCCCCGCAATTATAATTTTTCATTTCAGCTGGCCAATACTCTCTCCGATCTACATCGATTCGAAGAGGCGTTTGCCATAGCACGGGGAATCGAAAAGGGTATTCAGGCGGGCATTCCTCCCTTTGTTCCTCAGCTCCAGCCCCGTTATGATCAGTTAATGGGGAGGATTTTTTTCAGCCGGGGGGATTATGCAAATGCTGCGGAATATTTCCAGAAGGCTTTAAAGGATACCTCTCCATATAATGCCCGGGTTCGGGCCTGGTCTTTTGTGCGTCTGGGAATGATTCAAGATGCTTATAAAGAAAGGGAGCGTGCTGAAGAGTACTATTCCAAGGCCCTGGAAGTAGAAGGCGGAGAAGGCGCCGCTCAGGTAGAGGCAAGGAAATATCTAAAGACTCCCTATATTCCACAACTTAAGCCTTGAATAAGGAATGGAGGGTTTATATGAAGGAAAAAAAATTGATACACCCGGATAGGAAGATAAAAGATTTTACACTGAAGGATCAGAACGGTCAAGATTTCCAACTATCAGAATACAGGGGAGAGAAGGTGCTCTTGTCATTTCATCCTCTGGCCTGGACATCGGTCTGTGCCCTGCAGATGAAGGCTCTGGAAAAGAATAAAAGGTCTTTTGATAAACTAAACACTGTGGCGGTTGGTTTGAGCGTGGACAGTGTGCCCTGCAAAGCAGCATGGGCCAAAAGCCTGAAAATCAAAAAGACAAAAATTTTGGCTGATTTTTGGCCTCACGGAGGTGTCGCTAAATCTATGGGTCTCCTGCGCCCGGAAGGGTTCTCGGAGAGGGCCAATGTGATTGTCAATGAGGCAGGGAAGGTCATATTCGTCAAGGTTTACCCCATCAAGCAGCTTCCCGATATGGGAGAAATTCTGAACATACTGAAGTGAATAAGTGATTATTGAGATTTACTGAATCACAGGGAGAACGCCGTGTACAGAAGAAAAGGATATTCTGGAATGAAAAGGAGAGATTTCTTGAAAGTTGGTCTTGCAGGGACGACATCGGCTCTGCTCGGGTGGGAAGGCCTTGCTAATGCAATAGACTATGCATCAGTGGGCCCTTTCGTCTTTCCCACGCCCGTCTATCGAACCCTTGGTAGAACAGGACTGAAGATTACGATCGTGAGCTTTGGCGCCATGTTGACGCCGGAGGCAGAGGTGATGAGGATCGCCTTCGATCATGGCGTCAACTATGTCGACACCGCACGACGCTATATGGGCGGCAGGAACGAAGAAATTGTTGCCAAGGCGTTGAAAGGCAGGGGTGAGCGTGACAAGATATACGTGGCGACGAAGACACAGCCTGCCTCGAAGTCGAAGGAGGCAATCTTTAAAGATGTTGAAACAAGTCTCAGGGCACTTGAAAGAGACTATATTGATGTCATCCAGCTCCATAATCTAACAAGCAAGGACCGGGCTTTCATTCCGGAGACGCGAGAGGCACTCATAAGACTGAAGGAGCAGGGTAAGGTGCGTTTCTTTGGGGTGACGACGCACACGAATCAAGCAGACGTGCTCAATGCGCTCGTAGACGATCAGGATCGGTTCTTCGACATGGCCCTCGTGGGGTACAATTTCAAGAGCAGCACGGATGTAAAGGAAGCGATAGCGCGGGCCGCAAATGCAAAAATCGGGATCATTGCGATGAAGACACAGGCAGGAGGTTACGAAACTGACGCACTTGGCCCGATCAGTCCCCACCAGGCAGCCTTAAAATGGGCGCTTCAAAATAAGAATCTCACCGCTGCAATTCCCGGCATGAGAGACATGGCGGAACTCAGGGAAGACATTTCCGTGATGGGGATGAAATTTGGGTACCTCGACAAACTAATCCTGAAACGCTACGGCGCTGCTGTACGGCCATACTACTGTCATCTCTGTGGAAAATGCGAAACGACCTGTCCAAAGGGTGTGGCGATCAGTACGATCAATCGTTGCCTTATGTACGCAGAGGCGTACAAGAGCACTGAACTTGCCCGTTCTACGTACAATGAGATCCCCGTCGCTGTCTCCGCTGCTGCATGCTCTGACTGTGCGGCCTGTGTGGCAAGGTGCGTCAACGGACTTGATATTCCCGTGAAAATGGAGAAGGCCAGAAAATTACTGGCCTGAAAAAATGATGGTTTCGTAAAAAGCGGATTTTGCCTCAAATTGTAATTCCCGTGAAAACGGGAATCCAGATGGAGGATATCAATGTGCCGATCAGGAATGATCTACTTAATAATCATATGCGTATTATGTACATCAGTTCCGGTCGTTGCTGCTGATAGTTCAATTGAAAATGTTTTGCCGGCGCGCGGGTGTACTGAAGACTGGATTATGAAGGACAAGGTAACTCTCTTCAACAGGGATACCCTGTTCGACCATATAAATGGCGAAGCGGAGCTCTATTTCCCCTACGGGTTCGAGGTACTTGCTACGGCCACATATATGAACAGGGGAAACCCGGATTTATGGGTTGTAGCTGATGTCTATAAGATGGGTTCTCTGATAGATGCCTTTGGGATTTACTCCAACTACCGGAAAGCGGATGCCGCGTGGGTTACTATTGGTGCCGAGGGATTTGTATCTTCGTCTCAGTTGATGTTCTATCAGGACAGGTATTTTGTGAGGCTTCAAGCAACCGGGACAACGAGCCTAAAACAGGACATATTCCTTGCATGTGGTCGAGCTGTTTCACAGAACCTCCCGGTCAATGCAGGTCATCCCGGGGAGCTTGAAGTTTTCAGGATGCCGGCGGTTGTGCTGAAGAGTGAAAGGTATATCGCTCAAAGCCTGCTGGGGTATGCCTTTTTCCGCCGGGGTATCATAGCCGATGCAATTCTGGAAAATGAACGGGTGCAGGTCATACTGGTACCTGAGGATAGTCAGGATGCTGCTCGAAAGGCCTTTTATCACTACTATTCCTACCTGAAGGCAGAGGGTAAAGACATTCGCTTGACGGAGACTCCGGATCGAATCTCCATAACAGCTGTCGATCCCCTATACGGGGGAGTATTCATGGAGCAGTCAGGCCGTTACATCATCGGCGCCGTCAGGCTGAAAGAGCCTTCTGGTGCAAGACAACTCGTCGAGAAGTTGCGGGTACGGCTTGGTGGTGGCTGATTTAATATATTTACAGTTGGGAGTACTTCGCACTTTTTTTCTTCTTTGCCCTGTAAAGCATCTTATCTGCCGCTTTCAATAGAGACATTGCATTATCAGTTCCATCTTCTATGTGCGATAACCCATAGCTTATTGAAACCTGGATCGAGATGCCTTCAAAATCCAGGGGATGATTGATAAGAAAAGTCTGAAGACGATTAGTCAATTCTGAGGCTTCATCAAGGGGCGTATTGGGAAGAATGATGACAAACTCATCGCCTGCAAATCTTGCGACAACATCGCTTCCGCGAGTCATGCGCAATAAATGAGTTGCCACATACCTTAGTGCATCATCACCGGCTTTATGGCCGAACCGGTCGTTTACCATCTTAAAATCATTCACATCGATAAAGACAACGGTCAGTGGCGTCCTGTACCGTACGGCTCGCTCAAATTCCCTTTCGAGAACTTGTTCCAGGACCCTGCGATTTAACAATCCCGTCAGTGAATCTCTCGATGCCAAAAAATTTATTCTTTCATGCGCCATAACATTCGACAGACAGATAGAGACAATAGTGGCAAGCTGCTTAAGCAGGGTCGTGTCCATATCTGGTCGGTATCTAAACGCTGAATGGTCGCCGTGGTTAAGACTGCCGATAATTTCGCCGTCAAGCGTTAGCGGAGCAATAGCAAGAGACCGTATATGATGCTTATACTGTCGGGGAAGCAATGCATGAAAAGTCGCCAACCCATCATTAACAAGAATGGGATCTGTTTTATTATTGATCAACTTCAGAAATACTTCTCTGTCAATAAAATTTGTGCGCTCCGTCAGGATTTCAGATGGTGCTGCTTTTTGAATCATATCGGCGACATTGCTCTTATCAATCATTGAAATCCATACGTAAGGGATATCCCTCTTATCTTGGATTTCGGTTAGCAGTCTTTCCAAAAAGTCCTTGAAATTGAGAATAGATAAAACACTCGTTTCTATCTCGAAGAACTTTTGAGCAATTTCCTGATTTTTTCTCAGAGTTTCAATAAGCTGTTCGGTGTCACTCATGTATGAAATCTTTCACTAACAAGATGACTGAAATTACAATATTTACCGGATTTATACAACAAGATTCAAAAAACATTTCAAAAACAATATTGAAGCTATCCGCAATAAATTGCGAAGAATCTTCTATCCTTTAAGGAACAGTTCCGTTAAACATTCTCTCACTTACCCTGCAGCAAGCTGCGGGAAATGCGCTCGCAAAATTGGAATTGTCTAGCACAGATGCCAGGACATCAATCACTACTGCCGGTTATGGATGTACTCTTTAGGTTTAGTGTTGAATTCATTGTCTCTGTTGACGCCGTACGGTGACCGTTTCTCCCCCAATTCCCCAATTGTCAGTATCGATTTCCTCGATAACCACAACCGTGGTTTGAGGGTTCTTCCCCAGAACATCCACCAGCAGTTTCGTCGCGCCGCGCACAAGCTCGGCTTTTTGATCCGGTGTAACCCCTTCCTTTGTTATCTTGATATTTACGTAAGGCATAGGTCCTCCTTTCAGACACTAGTTTATTATTACATATCATTCGCTTTATTGGTAAAATTTCGTACTGAATGATTAAGATTATTATATTAAGCGAACTCACGCAACAAGAGAAATTGACAAACTTTTTGAAAACAACATCCTGTTTACATTCCGGCATTTTATATGGTACATTCCAAGGCCGATTAAATTGATATGAGGAGAGTTACCATATGAAAATTTCTGCATCCGGTATCTGGTCATCTGTTCAAAAAATTCGCCAAGAGTCGCCGGTTGTTCACAATATCACCAATTACGTCGTCATGAACAACTCGGCCAATGCACTGCTGGCTATCGGCGCTTCACCGGTTATGGCCCACGCGGAGGATGAAGTGGAAGATAT
>Ga0187878_1003498_pt1 | contig 12930 bp, 9 predicted proteins | sample June2016WEW_17_1_FD_132979 | JGI IMG/M metagenome (GOLD analysis project Ga0187878, IMG submission 132979) | Peatland microbial communities from SPRUCE experiment site at the Marcell Experimental Forest, Minnesota, USA - June2016WEW_17_150 | ecosystem: Environmental > Terrestrial > Soil >...
GTACGCTGACCTGCTCAGATTTAATCCGAACATTACAAAGCTGATACAGGTTAATGATGATATAAGCTTCAATAAACTGAAAGAGCTCAGGAAAAAGCTATCCGCCGAAAAATACGATCTTATTATTGACCTGCACAAGAGCTTGAGGACTTTTTATTTGAGTTTATTTCTTCGATTCCGAACGAAGATCATTAAGTTCAGAAAATATTCGGTTAGAAAATTCCTATTGGTGAAATTCAAGCTTAACCTGATGAAGGACCTGCCTCCGATAATGAGAAGATATGCGGATACTCTGACGAAGGTAGGTATAGATACAGTAAAGATAGATAAAGATTTTTTCCGTACAGAAATATTTACTGATGATCCATCAAAAGAAAGAGTGAAAATAATCCTGGAAAAAAAGAAAGTTCCGGAAGGAAAAAAGATCATTTGTATAGCCCCCTCTTCGAAGCACTTTACAAAAACATATCCCGCTGATTATTATACGGAATTGATAAAGAAGTTTGATAAAGAAAAATATTGCATTGTTATGATCGGTAAAGGTGAAGATAATAAAAATATCGAAGAGGTTCTGACGAAGACGAATTCAAACGTTATTAACTTATGCGATGAATTGAACCTGCTAGAACTGGCTGAACTGATGAAACGAACTGCGCTCGTTATAAGCGGGGATACAGGTCCCATGCACATAGCTGAAGCAATGCAAATCCCGCTGGTGGTAATAGCAGGTTCATCGGTACGGGAATTCGGGTTCTATCCGCAGTCTGAAAGAGCAGAAGTGCTAGAGAATAATGGATTGACCTGCCGGCCGTGCTCCCACATCGGCAGGAATAAATGCCCTAAGGGGCATTTCAAGTGCATGAAAGATATTACACCGGAGATGGTTTTTGAGAAATGCAAGAAGTTGATGTACCAATCGTGAATGTTTTTCTATACAATCTTACACTATTTCACCAGCACCATCTTCCTTGCCTCATTATAATTATCTGTGATCAATTTATAAAAATATACCCCGCTCGGATAATTGGAGGCATCCCACTCTGCTTCGTACGTGCCGGGTTTAAGCTGTTCGTTAATAAGAGTTGTGACCTCACGTCCGAGGAGATCTGATATAATTAATCGGACGCCCATCCCCCTGACCCCCTTCAAAGGGGGAATATCGAACTTTATTTTTGTAGTTGGGTTGAAGGGGTTGGGGTAGTTCTGGGAAAGGTGAAAATTATCTGGTATATCAGATGAAATCTTTTTTACTCTGACTTGTTCAGAATACTTGATTGTCAAGTAATCATTCCCACTAGTATAGTAATAGCTTTCGCCTGTAACAAATATACCCCCAAACCCGTCAGTTACAATTGCAGTTGGAAAGCTATTTCCATAAAAGGTCCCATATAAAGCTGCCGCCTGCTGATTACCATTTGAATTATACTTTACGGTTGCATAATCAATTAATCCACTCGTTATAGTAGTATACCCGAGAACGAATACATTCCCATAGCCATCGGTCGTTATTGAACATGCCTTGTTATCTTTGTTTGACTGACCATAGTATATTTGCACCCATTGCTGTACTCCGGATGAATTATATTTTACTGTTGCAAAGTTCCAAAAAGATCCGAATCCTATTGTTGAACCTGTGACATATATATCAGAATTCGAAGTATCAATTGCCAATCCTATTGCCTCATCCTGATAATTTCCAGCGCTTGAATATCTTTGAACCCATTGCTGAATTCCTGAAGAATTGTATTTAATGGTAGCATAATCGGTGGAAGTTCCATTTCCGATACTATAACCTGTTACATAAATGCTATTATCAGAGCCAATCTTTAATGCCACCGAAACATCTACACTGTCTGCCGGTCCATTATACCTCTGCACCCATTGCTGGACGCCTGCTGAATTGTATTTGATAGTTGCATAATCCATTTTTCCGTACAAAATACTACCTATACTGGGTCCGGTTACATACACATTTCCCCAGTTATCAACCGCCATTGATTTTGAATAATCATCACTATTTCCGGGGCCATTATATCTCTTAACCCATTGTTGTACACCTGATGTGTTGTATTTTATCGTGACCATATCCAGTCCTGATCCGATGACAGTACTTCCACCTGAAACATAAACATTCCCTTCACCATCAACGGTTATCGAATAAGCAAAGTCATCACTATTAGCATCCCCATTATATCTTTGAACCCATGTCTGAGCTCCACCAGTTGTGTACTTAATTGTCGCTATGTCATTACCTGTTCCGTTTCCCGGACTCGTACCGGTCACATAAATGTTCCCCAGAGCATCGGTGGCTATTGCAAATGCAAAATCGTTTGCATTTGCAGGCCCGTTATATCTTTCTGCCCATAGCTGGCCACCGTATATGTTATACTTAATAGTTGTATAATCAGCACCTGTACTTATCACGCTCCAACCTGTAACAAAAACATTACCTGAGTAATCAACAGCCAATGCATTTGCACCATCTGATCCATTTCCGGATCCGTTATACCTTTGAACCCATTCTTGTTGTATCTGTGATAATGTAACTGATAGAAGTATAAATAGAAAAAAAATTGAAAGAGTACTTATTTTCATTTTACCTTCTCCTCGAATTTTCTTTATATATTATTTTATTAATACCATTTTCTTTGTTTCCGAATATCCATCCATTACCAACCTATAAAAATACACCCCGCTCGGATAATTTGTACCGTCCCATTCAACTTCGTATGTGCCAGGGTTAAGCTGTTCGTTAATAAGAGTTGTGACCTCACGTCCGAGGAGATCTGATATAATTAATCGGACACCCATCCCCCTGACCCCCTTCAAAGGGGGAATATCAAACTTTATTTTTGTAGTTGGGTTGAAGGGGTTTGGGTAGTTCTGGGAGAGAAAAAAGGATTTGGGGATGACAGAGCTAATTGGCTTTATACCGATACCACAAATATATAGTACCGTACCTCCCGAATCTACTATTGCTGTAGGTGATGTAACTACGGAATTAGGTGAAGTAACGGTCGGTGTTCTTGAGGAAACAGTTCCAATGGTCTCAGAAGAAGCTGTAATAACCTCTGTGTTACCACATGAATTCCAATTGGTATCAAATGTGACAATGAACATATCATTATAGTTTCCGATTCCAAATGATTTCGTTGTACCAGCTACTGCATAACCTGTGTTTGCGCATTTGGTGACGGAATATGCTTGATCCTCATTAACTCCACCTACAGTTTTACCCCATTGAAGTGTCCCATTACTATAAAGTTTTACGATAAATATATCCAAGTTCCCTGCTCCAAAAGAGCTAGAAAATCCCGTCACTATATAACCTCCGTCTATGGTTTGTATGATGGAATTAGCTCCTTGATCATTCGGACCCCCAACCGTTGTGCTCCATTGAAGTGTTCCCGCTTCATTAAACTTTATAATATACATAGCAGTAGAACCAGCACTAAAAGCGTCCGTACCACCAGCTATTACATAGCCCCCATCTGTTGATTGTATTATCGCATTAGCACCATCGCCGAAACCTGATACGCCAACAGTTCTACACCAAAGAAGATTACCATTACTATTAAGTTTCGTCACTATCACATCTGGATCATGCATATATGTATATGAGCTACTTGCACCTGCTACAACATAATTGCTATCAATAGTCTGAACTATGGAATAGGCGTAATCATAACCATTTCCACCTACGGTTCTGCTCCATTGTAAGGTACCAATACCGTCTAGCTTTACTATATACAAATCAGAATATCCAGCTCCAAAAGATGTAGTATATCCAGCTAATACATATCCACCATCTGAAGTATTTATTACTGAATAAGCTCTGTCATTACCTGATCCCCCTACCGTTTTGCTCCATTGTACCGAACCTGTACTTGTGATTTTTACTATATACATGTCTTCTAGACCTGCTCCGAATGTTTTTGTAAAACCAGCTACAACATAGCCACCATCTATTGTTTGAATTATGGAAAAAGCTTGTTCATCTAACGTACCACCGATAGTTTTTTTCCATTGAACAATTCCATTATCGCTTATTTTCACTATGTAAAAATCTGCCCCGCCAGCTCCAAAAGAGTACGTCCAACCGGCTACAGCGTAACCTCCATCAGAAGTGTTAATTATACAAGTAGCACAATCATAATTAGTACCACCAACCGCTATCTGAAATTGTGTTTGAGAAAAGCACGGGATTAACTTCGACGAGATGAGCAGTAATAACGAAATGAAATATTTTTTCATTTTTAACCCCCTCCCTGCTTTTTAAAGCAGGGTTAAAATGAAGCTGTAATAAATACAGTATCTGTTATAATATAATAAATCATAAATATTATTCAAACGACAAAATTCCCTTATACATAACATTATTGTTAAGAATTAACGTGCAATCACTAAATATTTTAGTACCAATAAGTCTAATTTAACGCATTTATACCTATTTCATTTAATCTATTGTCTTTTCTCTCTATATTGCTTGATTATTTAAGATTTAAATATTACGAGCAGTTGAAAAGCAAAAATACATTCCGACTACGCAGGAAGGCATTTTTTGACGGATTAATATATTATGTGAAAGGGCTTTATCATAAATCCGATGAAGACCATATCTGGGTTCTTTCATCAGGGATAGCATTCAACCTGATAATATGCGCAATTCCCTTCACGCTTATATTATTTTCTATATTGGGTGGTTACCTCAGCTCTGAAGCGACCACCGCCACAATTAATAGATACCTCAGGAATTTCGTAGGGCTTACACCGGAGCTCAAAACAAAGATACAAAGTCTCGTATTTTCAAGGATAGAGGAGATGTCACATTACAGCACACTTACAGCTATTATAGGTACTATCGGAATCCTGTGGACTGCCAGCGGGCTATTCAGCACGATTAGGGACGTTCTGAACAGGATATATAAAACGAGGATGGAGGTCTTTTATCTCTGGGGAAAGCTCAAGGACATCGGTATGGTGATATTAATTTCATTGCTTTTCTTCCTCTCGATATCATCCACCTTTGTACTCTCGCTGATAAAATCGATTTTCAGCACTGAACTCTTCGGGTTAGGGTTCGTATATAAACTGCTGTATATATTGTTAGGATTAATATTTTCATTTTTAATGTTCTATATAATTTATAAACTTGTACCTCACGGTAAAATAAATAATAAAGTAGTGTTAACCTCATCGGTTACCTCAACTATATCCTGGGAGCTTCTGAAAATAATATTTACAATATACCTGATAAATTTTTCGAACTTCACCGCAGTTTACGGTGCTTATGCGGCAGTAGTTGCTGTAATATTCTGGATCTACTATTCCTCGTTCACGTTTGTGTTCGGCGCTGAAATAGGCCAGCTTTACAACGAAAGAAAATTGCTATAAGACAAGATTTGGAACAGAGAAAACTATACCGGACATTAGAAAATGCGATGAAGGAGTACCCTCACTTCGATAATGAGCCCGCACTCCTTAAGTATGTTCTGAACGAGGTCATCAATAACGAGAACATAGATATTACCGGAGGCAGGTTATGGCAGCTCACCGAAAATAAAACTGCGTACAGGATGATAGAACAGATGGGTGAGATAGAAAAAGTGAAAAAAGGATATACTCTTGCCTTGGAATCTTATCCTGTTTTTTTCGAGGTCGGCAGGAACAGAACTATAGTTGCAAAAGAGACCGATAAATACCTCAGTGATCTGGGAATCCATCTTTACTCGGCAACCGGAGTCGGAGAAAAGTATAAGATAAAAGACAGTAGTGGCAAAGAACAGGTTGTTTACCAGTATATCTTTGCTCTGAACTCAAGCCAGCTGAACGAAAGCCTGCTGAACACACTGAATATAGTAAGCACTGCAGTAAGCTCTATGATGCGTTCGAGAAAGATAGAATCGACAGCACGGGCATTCGAAAAAGAGCTTGTTAAAGCACAGGAGATACAAAAAAGCATACTTCCCGACCATGAATATTTATTTGCTAACTACGAGATCTACGGTATCTCCATACCGGATAAAATAGTTGGGGGCGATTTCTTCGATTACATCGCCTACCAGAATGAAACCGATAGAATGGTAATAATAATAGGCGATGCCGCCTCAAAGGGTTTCTCGGCAGCCGCGCAGGCGCTATATGTATCGGGCGCGCTGAAAATGGGTACGGAGAACGAGCTTAAGATGACAACCGTTATCAAGAAAGTAAACAATCTGGTTTACAGGACTTTCCCGTACGAAAGATTTGTCACACTGTTCTATCTTGAGATATATGCAGACGAGAAAGGTTTGTGTATGTATATTAATGCCGGCCATAATACTCCCTTTCATCTTATATACTCATCCGATGTGATCGAACCGCTTGGTTCTACGGGTTCGGTCCTGGGTCCTTCACCTAACCAGGAATATAAGATTGATTCGTTCTATTTCAATAAATATGACACTCTTATTTTGTATACGGACGGAGTAGTTGAAGCTGTGAACGGTAAATTCGAATTTTTCGGAGAGGACAGGTTAAAACAGGAACTGCTCAACAACAAACATTTTCCTGCAAGGGAAATTGCCGCAAATATTATTTCAACCGTTCAGAAATTCTCCGCAAGGGGTAAATATTCGGATGACAAAACGATCGTAGTGATTAAAAGAATAAAATAGTACTATACTTAAATATAAATTCTTAACTTTTAAAAATATTATATATGAATATACCAGAAAATTTGAGATTTACAAAAGACCACGAGTGGGTCAGGGTCGAAGGTAAAATAGGTACAGTAGGAGTGACAGACTTCGCACAGAGTGAGCTTGGTGATGTTATCTACATCGATATCCCTTCCCATGATGCAGTAGTAAAACAGGGCGATTCCCTGGGTACGATTGAAGCGGTTAAAACAGTATCCGATATTTTTGCCCCGGTATCCGGAAAAATAACAGAAGTGAACACGTCTATTAACGATAATCCCGCTTCGGTAAATAAAGATCCTTACGGTGAAGGCTGGATAGTCAAGATAGAGCTTGCCGACGCGAACGAATTGAATAATCTTCTCACACCGGCAGCATATAAAGAACTTGTTGGGGCTTAATTAAAAAGCCCACTTTAATAAAACTGCTCCCCATGTATAGCCCGCACCAAAACTGGAGATGATAAGATTATCCCCTTTTTTGATCTTGCCTTCTCTCCAATAATCATAGAGGCACAGCGGAATAGAAGCCGTTGTGGTATTGCCGTATTTATCAATATTGACCATGACTTTATCCATGCACATGCCCATTCTGGAAGCGGTAGCAGTGATTATCCTCAAATTCGCCTGGTGCGGAACAAGGAAAGCTATATCTTCAACTTTAAGATTATTCTTCTGCATTATTTCATATGAAACATCAGCCATTCCTTTAACAGCATCCCTGAAAACCGCTTTCCCGTCCTGGAAGATAAAATGCATTTTTTTATCCACGGTTTCGTGGGTAGGCGGGTTTAAACTTCCCCCGCCGAGCATATAAAGGTACTTTCCTCCGCTGCCGTCAACGTGGAGTATCTGATCCTGAATACCATATTCATCGCTTTCGGCAGGTTCCAGCAGAACACATGCCGAGCCGTCACCGAACAATATGCAAGTATTCCTATCCTCGTAATCTGTGATGGATGACATTTTATCGGTACCAATTACTACAACTTTTTTGTGTGTGCCCGATTCAATGAACTTTGCCCCCGTTACCAGCCCGAACACAAATCCGGAGCAGGCCGCGATAAGATCAAAACCCCATGCGTTCTTAGCACCTACTTTATCCTGTATAATGCAGGCAGTCGAAGGGAAGAACATATCCGGCGTCACGGTGGTCAGGACTATAAGGTCAATTTCTTCCGGAGATATTTTCCTGTTCTCCAGTAATTTTTCTACCGCTTTTACAGCCATGTACGAAGACGGCTGATCCTTTTCAAGGATTCTCCGTTCAGCAATACCCGTTCTCGAAAGGATCCATTCATTGTTCGTATCGACCATCTTTTCAAGATCCGCATTAGTTAAAACTTTCTCAGGTACAAAACCCCCAACAGCGGTTATAGCTGCTCTTATTTTGTTCATCTCTTTACTATTTTATTTAATAATTAATCTAAACTAATTAGTAGAATAAAATTGTTTGATGTCTATTATCCTGTCACGTATAATATCGTTGATTTTAAGCCTGTGCATCTTTTCGGCTTTCAATATCATATTTTTCACAGCTTTCGCAGTAGATTTCCCGTGCCCGATGATCGATATACCGTCGACACCAAGCAATGGTACCCCGCCGAACTCCTCATAATCAAAACCCTTTAGAACTTTTTTTAAAGTACCATACATCATACCGACCCAGAGTTTCTTGAAAATGCTGCCTTTAGTATAGTCTTTGAACTTATTTTTCAATACACCCGGAACACTTTCGGTAAATTTCATCAGAACATTTCCTACAAAACCGTCACATACTATCACTTCCGCTTCTCCCTTGAGCACCTCGCTTCCCTCTATGTTTCCGATAAAATTAAGCCCGCTCTTTTCGAAGCGTTCGTATGCCTCTATAGACAAAGCATTACCTTTTGTTTTTTCTTCGCCCACATTGAGAAGGGCTATACGCGGGTTTTCGACATTAAATAAATGGTTGGCATATATAACGCCCATGAGTGCAAATTCGAGAAGGTAGACCGGTTTGCAGTCCATATTCGCTCCCACGTCGAATAGTATCGATGTTCCCGTATCGGTCGGAAACTCCTGCCCGATAGTTGGGCGGGTGACGTTGGCAATTCTTCCCAGCGTCAGTAATGAAGCCGCCATTATTGCGCCCGTATTGCCAGAGCTGATGAAAGCATCCGCTTCTTTCTGCTTATGAAGCTCAAGTCCTACACGTATGGACGAATCCGGTTTTTTCTTAAGGGCTTCGGTAGGACTGTCATGCATTCCTATCACTTCACTCGCGTGATGAACCCTGATCTTCTTTTTATCGTAGGAATATTTTTTCAGCTCTTTATCTATCCCGGCGGAATCACCTACGAGGATGATATTCATATCCCGAATTTCGTTCACGGTTTCTACCGCACCGGCTACTTCCGTGACCGGGGCGTCATCACTCCCCATTGCATCAAGCGATATAGTGATAATATCCTTCGATGTTCCTTCCAACAGAATAAGGTTTATTTTTTGGGAATGATTATGGAACGGCTGTCATAAAAACCGCAGCTCGGACATACCCTGTGCATCAGCTTCACTTCACCGCAATTAGGGCAGGTCATTAGTGCAGGTGCAGATGCTTTATAATGTGTTCTTCTTTTTCTTCCCCTGCTTTTAGAATGTCTCCGTTTTGGATTTGGCATATTATATTATGAAATATGGTTAATAATTATACTTCTTCTTTTTTAATGAAATTATCCCAGTAGTCCTTTGTTTTTCCGCACCATGAGCAGGTCCCGTCAGCATTTTCCGCGGGAAGTTTCTTCATCGGGACCGCAAGCAATACATATTCCCTTATATCTTCCGTAATATCGATGTCTTTCGTGAAGGGATTATAGGTCTTAATGTAGTCATTATCAATTATGCCTTCTCTTGCTGTTTTTTGTACAAAAACCAGCTCAAAATCTTTCCTGAATGCCATTTCATAGACCTCAAGGCACATGTCACATGCCAGCTTGAACTTTCCGCTGATATTGATCTTCATATCCACCTGGTGTGAAACCTTAAGAATATCGGCAGAAATATTGAGTTTGCCGGGTATCAAGCCCTCATCAATTCCCAGTTCTTTGGGGCTTGAGATGAAGTCAATAACCTGGCTCCCTTCACCTAATGCAGCTAAATTTATCTTTATAGCCATACTTTAACCATCCTAACTCACATAGTGCTGATTATTAAGAAATTATTAAAAATTCTAACAAATATAAAAAATTAAAATGAACTAAAATAGTGAACTTTTTTATCCTAATGAAAATAGTAATTTTCACGCTTTATCCTATTAATAGTATTGAATTATCTTCGGGCGCGTGAATACAATAAAAAAGGCGGTATCGCTACCGCCTTACCTTAACACTACGATTACTAACCTCCTATTTGATGAGAAACATTTTCTTTGTATCTATCTTCACGCCGTTGTTTTCAAGTGTGTAAAAGTATACACCGCTTGCAAGATTGCCCGCATCCCAGTTTATGGAATATGTACCGGTATTCATCTCTGTATTTACAAGAGTTGCAACTTCTTTGCCGAGTACATTATAAACCTTTAACGTAACAAATCCCGATGATGCAACCTGATACTTTATGTTCGTAGACGGGTTGAACGGATTCGGATAGTTCTGGATTAATTTCGTTTCGGTCGGTGTTTCATTGTTCACAACATTCGGGTTCGAATTCGGGAAATACCACAGTGTTCCATAGTCGTTATTGCTTGTGCCTGTGATATACACGAAGTCGCTCTCATCTACCAAACCAACCGCGTAAGCTATATCATCTGTATTCGCATTGTTGTTATACCTGCGTGTCCAGATGGTGCTGCCTTTCATATCATATTTGATAGTTGCCATATCGTACCCCGTTCCGGTGCCCTGGCTTTGTCCCGTGACGACCACTTCGAATACCCAGCATGGAGCATCTGTTCCGTGAGTACAGGACTTTTTGACGATCTTCAAGTCCCACGGTTTATCGATCCCGTTTCCAGTTCCGTTATACGTGTTGATCCACTTTTTATTGCCGTCGGGATCATAACATATCGTTACATAATCATAACCCGAACCTGTGTTCTTGCAATATCCGGTCACATAAGAATTACCATTCAGGTCAAGAGCAATTGCTGTAGCCACATCCGTATCGCTGGTAATGCTTCCTCCGATGAAACGCTCGGACCATACCAGAGATCCTTCAGAGCTGATCTTCAAAGTCAGGTAGTCCAGGTTCGTATTGAGACCTTTACTTGAACCCGTTACAAAAACATTTCCGCCGCCATCCACGGCTAATCCGTACGGTACATCGTCGCCCGAAGCAGTTCCGTTATAACGGTATGACCACCGCAATGTGCCTGCCGGATTATATTTCAGAATAATATAATCCAGACCTGCGTTTGTCTGTGCGCTGCTGCCTATCACGATGACGTTTCCGTCCCTATCCAGGGCAATCTTATTTCCGACGTCGGCACCGTGTGTAGGTCCGTCATACCTCGCAACCCATTGCTGTACACCGTTAGTGTTGTACATCACGGTTGCAATATCCGTACCCGTATTAACGCCGATGCTCGAGCCGGTGACAACAACGTCACCCGCAGCATCAACAGCGAGAGCATTAGCAAAATCATCCGAATTGCCGGTACCGTTGTACCTCTGAACCCACTGCTGCGCGCCATCGTTGTTGTATTTAATGGTGATGTAATCGGGAGTACCGCAATCCGCACCGGGTTCCATATAGCTCCATCCGATAACATAAACATTATTAGAGCCGTCCAGTGCAATTCCTTTACCAGCATCTATGTAACTGCCGGTACCATTGAAACGTGCAACCCACTGCTGAACACCGTAGGCATTGTACTTTATCGTGGCAAAGTCATTGTTAGTACTGGAGCCACCATAGCTGGTTCCTGTTACATATACATTAGCTGAATTATCTAGGATAACGGCACAAGCCTGATCGGTGCCATTCCCGGGACCATTGTAGAGAAGCATCCTGTAATTATCCTGGGCGTAGGCGTATGATGAGATCAAGAAAAGGATAACAGTTAGTATTGTTTTAGTTCTCATTTCACCCTCCTTTGGGCTTTAAATTTATACCTTTAGAATCATTCATTTTATTCCTCAGATATTATAATTTCTTTTTTTCCTTAAATTATTTTTTTGTGATGTTCTCTTTACAAAGTAAAATAAAAGACATTGAAATTATCGTTAACTTGAATACGGTATTTATACTAACTAAGAACGTTAAAATTACTAACCTTTAACAGGGATAGTATAATATATTAAATACCGAATGTCAAGTACTATTTTACGGTATTTTGTAAAAAAGTTATAAAATATTGATAAATAAGGGGTTATAAGAAGCTTAAATATGTATTTTCTATGAAAATAGTTCGGAAAGCTCTGATAATTAGAGGATTGTATAATGCGTTTTACCCCGGAAAGGAACCGGGGGATTTTGTTAAGTCAGCAATTTAAGAGTAAGAGAGTTTTAAATCAATTTTTTATAAGCGTCAACTATCTTAGCCATCCTGACCGTATCCTGCACATCATGTACTCTCAGGATATTTACACCATTTAATATAGAGATTGTATTAAGAGCTATCGTCCCCGAGAGACGCCCTTCAGCTTCAGCTCCTGTTATTTTTCCTATAAAACTTTTTCTCGATACACCTATCATAACGGGACAATCAAGTTTCTTAAATTCATAAATATTTTTTATGAGCACCAGATTGTGCTCCGTTGTTTTGCCGAAACCTATTCCCGGATCGATAATTACCTGTTCAACTCCTTCGACGTTAGCGTTCCACACAGCTTTCTCGAAATAGGACAGTACTTCCGCCATTATATTTTCGTATTCGGGTTTATCCTGCATATCCCTGGGCTTACCCTTCATATGCATAAGTATGCATGAAGCTTTATGGCTGGCAGCTATCTTCGGTATCTCGGGATCAAAGTTGAATGCGCTTATATCATTAACTATCGAAGCACCGTGAGTTAGTGCTTCATCCGCAACTTCAGAGCGGTATGTATCCACCGAGATCGGAATGGATATTTCGTCCTTCAATCTTTTTATAACGGGTATCACACGCTTCATTTCCTCATCGACCGAAACTTCTTCGGAACCGGGTCTCGTTGACTGTCCGCCGACATCAATGAAGTCCGCCCCCTCTTCCTGGAGTTTTTTTGCATGGGCTACGGCTTGATCGGGATCACGGTATCTCCCGCCGTCATAAAATGAATCCGGTGTAACGTTCA
>Ga0187878_1003503_pt1 | contig 12917 bp, 14 predicted proteins | sample June2016WEW_17_1_FD_132979 | JGI IMG/M metagenome (GOLD analysis project Ga0187878, IMG submission 132979) | Peatland microbial communities from SPRUCE experiment site at the Marcell Experimental Forest, Minnesota, USA - June2016WEW_17_150 | ecosystem: Environmental > Terrestrial > Soil >...
GAACTTGATATTGCCGCCACTCCTGCGGCGAGACCTGCTGCTACAAACGCCCTTCGGTCCATTGCGATGCCTCCTAAAAATTATCGTTTCAGACCATTGCCCATTTTTACCACCTGCCCCTTTTGACATCAAGCGAATAGTTCGTAACTCTTGCCAATGGTGTTGAAAACAGCTATCATTAACAGCCAGCATATTATAATAAGAGGTTAGCGAAATGAAACCAAAACTGATAATTTGCGGCGCTGCCGGCAGAATGGGCAAACGCATTGTGGCCTTAGCGGCGGAACAAGGCGTGTTTGAAATCGCGGGAGCGGTTGAAAAAACAGGCCATCCCGATTTAGGCAAGGACGCGGGCGTTCTGGCGGGCGTTACCCAACTGAATGTGAAGGTAGTTGATAATTTCCCCGGCAAGGCGGATGTGGTAATCGATTTTTCGCTGCCTGAAGCCGCGGATGGGTCGATTGATTATTGCGCTGGCAATAAAGCAGGTTTAGTTCTGGGCACGACGGGCCTCAGCGACACCCAGCGGAAGAAAATTGAAATCGCATCCTCTAAAATCCCGATTGTCTGCGCGACTAATATGAGCGTGGGTATGAATTCCTTGTTTGCCATTGTCGGTAAGGTGGCATCGATGCTGGGGCCCGATTACGATATTGAAATTGTCGAACAGCACCATCGTTTCAAAAAAGACGCCCCAAGCGGGTCGGCTTTGACGCTTGCAGAAAATATCGCGAAGGCAACGGGCAAGGATTTCCCCGATTGCCTCACTCACGGCAGGAGCGGCAAAGACGCCTTGCGCGATAAAGGCACAATCGGTATGCACGCGGTTCGTGCGGGCGATATCGTCGGGATTCATTCTGTGATTTTCTCTACGCTTGGCGAGACGGTAACGCTGAATCATACCGCTCACAGCAGGGATACCTTTGTTCGTGGGGCACTTCGCGCTGCTGGCTGGCTCGTAAATAGAAAACTCGGCCTGTATTCAATGGCCGACGTGTTAGGATTGAAATAATACAATCGCAGGGATGCTTTTAAGAATGGTATCAAGCACAAGAAAGGAAGAAAGATGAATACAATATTTGCGTTGATAGCGATAATTGGGGGCGTGTTGGGTTCGCTGATTGCATATAACAAGGTGCAACTGGATAAGTTTATCAGCCCCGGCGAGGCGCAGGCCTGGCACGAAAAATACGGCAAGATATTCAAGATTATAAGCCCGATAGCGGTCATATTCGGGATATGGCTTCTGCTGTTTTAGTCAACTGACTATTTACCGCTGAGACCGCAGATAAAAACAAATTTTTTCAGCGTTCCTTGTGTGTTCTGCCTAGGAAATGGCCATTCGACTAATATGTCCCCAGTTGCGATTACAGTTAAAAACACAAGCAAGAGCTTCGGCAAGGTGAATGCCGTCTGCGACCTGAGTTTCGAGGTCGAGGCCAACACCTGCTATGGTTTCCTGGGGCCAAACGGTGCGGGCAAGACAACGATGATGAAAATGCTCTACGGCAAATGCACGAGGGGCGAGAACGGCTCGATAAACGTTTTGGGCTATGACCCCACGAGCAATGAGCTTGCAATCAAATATCTCTCAGGCGTCGTCCCGCAGGATAACAATCTCGACGAGGAGCTTGATGTAATAAGTAACCTGATGGTTTATTCGCGGTTTTACGCACTGCCGCGCAAGGCCGCCACGAGCAGGATTGATTACCTGCTGGGGTTTATGGAATTGTCGGACAAGCGCACCGCCAGAATCAGGGAGCTTTCGGGCGGTATGCAACGGCGATTAGTCATAGCCAGGGCGCTGATGAATAATCCGAAACTTTTGATACTCGATGAGCCGACGACCGGCCTTGACCCGCAGGTGCGACATCTGATATGGGACAAGCTGCGGCAGCTAAAAAGGCACGGCACGACGATTCTGCTGACGACGCATTATATGGAAGAGGCGTTTGCGCTTTGCGATACAATTTTGATTATGGATAAAGGGGCCGGAATACTTCGCGGGTCGCCCGCTGAACTTCTCGCGCAAAATGTCGAGAAGCACGTCCTTGAAATTACAGGCAGCCATTCGCTCGAAGCGATAGCCGACGGCGCGATGCTGCAGAAAGTCAGAATAGACCGCACCCAGGAGACGATGCGGGTGTATTGTGATGATGACCAGCTTCTCAGGCAGCTTGCGGGTCGGCTGCAGGGCGAGCATTATTATTTGAGGCAGGCGAATCTTGAAGATGTTTTTTTGAAGGCGACTGGCAGGGCACTAAATGAAAGACAATAGGCCATATCTTTATCCGCCGCTTGCAAAGCGTCTTTTCGGCGTGTGGTTCCGGCATACGCGGGTCTATACCAAAAATATCTTCAGCAACGGCCTGCCGCCGTTTCTGGAACCATTGTTGTTTCTGGCGGGCGTCGGGCTGGGCTTAAGCAAATACATTACCCAGTCGATGGAAGGCCTGACTTATATCGAGTTTCTCGGGACGGGGCTTCTTATGACCTCGGCGATGTTCACCGCGTCGTTCGAATGCACGTTCGGCACATTTATCAGGATGGAGTTTGAGAAGGTCTATGACGGCATGCTGGCTGCGCCGCTGACCGCCAATAACCTGATTATCGGGGAAATTATCTGGGCGGGGACAAAGGGATTTTTCTTCTCGTTTGCCGTGCTGTGCGTGCTGACCTGTTTCGGCATCATATCTTTGCCTCGCGGTTTGCTTGCGCCGTTTGTGGGTTTTTTCACCGGACTGATGTTTTCTGTTATGGCGTTATTGGTTACGTCGTTTGTCAGGACGATTAACCATTTCAATTTTTACTTCACTGGTTTTATCTCGCCGATGTTTTTCTTTTCGGGCGTGGTCTTCCCGATTTCAAATCTGCCCGCTTATATTCGCCCCGTTGCCGAGATTATCCCCCTGACGCATTCCGTCCGGCTGACTCGCGCCGTCTGTGCAGGCCAATATCACTGGTATCTTCTGCTCGATATGCTTTACATTATCGTTTTTATTCTCGTCATCGGCTTTTTCGCGGTCAAACGACTCAAAAAACGGCTTGTTTACTGATTCAGCGCAGCGAGAACGCTCATCGCGTTGAATAGCGAGTGGACAAAAACGGAGCGGAAAAGCGACCCGCTTTTTTCATAAGTATAGCCGAGGCACAGCGACAGGACAAACAAGGCAGGCCAGTGCGGCGCGTCTGCGTGAAAAACAACGAAGACAAACGATGCCAAAAAAATAGCGGGCCAGGGCCTGACAATATATGACCGCAACATAGTTTGAATCATCCCGCGAAAGATAAGCTCCTCCACAAACGGCACGACCACAACCGCGGTGAAAACAATCAGGGCTCGCACCTGCCACTGGGAATAGGCGATTATCTGCTTTAATTCCTCGTGCTGCGGCATTTGAAATTTGTCGCCGAGGAGTAATTTGCCAATTATGGTTGTCAGGATAATCGCGCCGAGGACGACCGGCATAATGGCGAGCAGATTGAGTATCGCGGCGACAAAGTCACGCGGAATGGTTGTTGGATTAAGCCCCAGGCCCTTTAGACCCCGGGCAAAAGTTGTCCTCGCTATCATTACGCTCGTTACGATTACGGGGATGACGCCGATGCAGAGTATCAGGTTGTCAACAAAAGCGTCCTGCCAGTCGGGCAGGCCGGCCAATAATTTTCCCTTGACGAAAAACAACACCGATACCGTCCCAAACCACAAAAAAAACGGTATAAGAGCCCAAAGGGGCGGCATATTATTTTCCCGCACCGGCGAATTGTCGAGCGCCTTTGTGCCCAGAGATGTTCTGAGCGCCCAGACCGACAGCACCAATGCGCCGCCCGCGCAGACAACGAGGTCGGCTATGGTGGTCTGGCCGCCAAGCTCTTCGAGAATCCTTGTTATATTTGCGATATCCACAATTGCGACGGTCTCTCCACCTTAGGTGTACAAGTATTGATAAAAACAATCGTTTGTATTACCATACACGAAGTCGATTTCGCTTTTCAAGGAAAATAGATATGGACACATTTCGAATCGAAGGACCGGTTCGGCTTTCGGGGACGGTAACCGTCAACGGTTCCAAGAACGCGTCACTGCCGATTATGGCCGCGGCGATACTGGCGCCGGGCAAATCAGTCCTCAGAGGCGCTCCCCGGCTTTCGGATATTTCGGTCTTCGGACAGTTGCTCGTGGACATCGGCTGCAAGGTGGCGAGAGAACCCAACGGCGATATCAGCATTGACTCGACCACAATAGGTAAACCCGTGGGCGAATACGACATTGTCCGCAAGATGCGGGCGGGAATCTGCATTCTCGGCCCGCTTTTGGCACGGTGCGGCAAGGCGCAGGTCTCGATGCCCGGCGGCTGCGCAATCGGTTATCGTCCCGTCGATATCCACCTTCGCGGCCTGCGAGAGCTTGGTGTTCATATTGACCTCGAAAACGGCTACATCGTCGCGGACGCGACCAAGGGCTTGCGGGGCAGCGAGATGTTTTTGGGCGGGCCTTTCGGCTCAACCGTTCTTGGTACGGCAAACGTAATGATGGCGGCGACGTTAGCCAAAGGCAAGACGGTAATCGAATCCGCGGCCTGTGAGCCGGAAGTTACCGACCTGGCAAACTGCCTCAACAAAATGGGCGCAAAAATAACCGGCATTGGTTCGCCGCGACTGACAATTGAAGGAGTCAAGCAGCTAAAACCTTTCGAATACGAAGTTATACCCGACCGCATCGAGGCGGGGACATTTATGGCGGCGGCAGCGATCACCAAAGGTTGCCTGCACATACAAAACTGCCGGCTTGGAAACCTGATGGCGGTGGTTGACAAGCTCCGCAATATCGGTGTTACTGTCGAAGCCGAAAATTCCGGGTGTATCGTTGCCTGCTCAGGCCATGTCAAGCCGACCGATATCACGACACAACCCTATCCCGGCTTCCCCACCGACCTTCAGGCGCAGTTTATGGCGTTGCTGGCTTTGGCGGAGGGCAACAGCATCATAATCGAGAAGATTTTCCCGGACAGGTTTATGCACGTCGCGGAGCTTGCGCGAATGGCGGCCGACCTGCGAAAAGAAGGCGCGGCTGTAATTGTATCGGGGGTGGGAAAGCTTATCGCGGCGCCTGTTATGGCGTCGGACCTGCGAGCATCGGCGGCACTTGTCATAGCGGCACTGGCGGCAGAAGGAACGACCGTAATCAACAGGGTTTATCACATTGACCGCGGCTACGAAAAAATCGAGGAGCGGCTCAACCCTGTCGGCGCTAAAATCACCCGTGAAGGCGACGGTTCGGTATAGGGCACAAAGCAGCTTGGAGCATTTTATGAGATGGAGAAATATTTCAAGAAGAAATTTCCTCCGGCTCACCGGTTATGCCGCGGCTGCGGCCGCTCTTGCCGCCGAATACGCCACGGCTGAAGAAAGCAATACAGATGTGAAGCCGACAAAGTCGCAGGCGGCCTGGATGAAATTAGGATACGGGATGTTCATTCATTTTGGACCCAACACGATCAGAGGGGTCAGTTACGGAGACGGAAAATTTCCGGCTGAAAAGGTCGCATTTGAAAAACTGGATGTCGCACAGTGGGCGGGTGCAGCAGCCGAAGCCGGTATGAAATATGCTGTGCTTACATCCAAGCACCTCGATGGTTTCTGCCTCTGGCCAAGCAAACACACCGAATATTCGGTAAAGAATTCTCCGATGAAAAAGGATATCGTCCGTCTGTTCGTTGATGATTTTAGAAAGGCGGGACTCAAAACCGGATTCTATTATTGCCTGATTGACAAAAACTTTCGACAGTTTGGAGACGACCAGGTCTATAATGAATATGTGCGAAACCAGATTACCGAACTGCTTACCGATTACGGCGATGTGCTGGAGCTCTGGTTTGATGGGGGGTGGGTGAAGGACCACCCAACGGGAGATTGGCCGTGGGACCCGAATTGGGAAAAGAATCCCGGCAGCGGGCTCAAACACGGAGAAAGATGGCAGTGGAATAAGCTTTATGGGCTCGTTCATAAATTGCAGCCGGATTGCCTCGTCCTGAACAATTCCAGCAGCGACAGTCCGGGCCGGGTGAAGTATCTTCCCGTGGATGTTCGCACGGCGGAACGTTTTGACTTTGTCTGGAAGGGGAAAACCTGCGAGCCGATTACAAACCCGGTTTTTACCGGGGCCGACGGCCGAAAGGTATATCTGCCGCTGGAATACTGTGATTCTCTTCCACCGGGCTGGTTCTGGAAAAAAGGTGATGATACAAAGCAGCCGTCGGTAGCGACAATCTGTGGCTGGTATCAGAGGGCGCGAAAGACGCAGGCAAATCTGCTGCTCAATGCAGGCCCGGATATAACCGGCGTGATACCTGATTATAACCGCCAGTATCTTTCGGCAGCGGCAAGACAGTTGAATCTGGTTTGAAGCGGGTTGTTGACGGTCGTAACGAGATGAAGAATAGAGGAAACATTCGATGATTAAAAAGATATTGGCTGTAGTAGGGAGTCCCCGCAAGGGCGGCAACACCGATTTGCTTGTCCGTAAACTGGCCGAAGGGGCAGCGTCGAAAGGTGCGCAGGTCGATACGATTTGGCTGGCCGGCCTGAATATCCGCGAGTGCGATGGATGTCACGTCTGCTGGAAAGGCAAACCCTGTTGCAAACGCGACGATATGCTCGGGCTGTATCAGAAAATAAGCGAAAGCGACGCGATTGTATTCGGCACGCCCGTTTACTGGTTTGGGCCGACGGCACTGATGAAGGCGTTTATCGACCGCTTTGTGTATTTTAACTGCCCCGAAAACAGGGTGAAAATCAAAGGCAAAAACGCGGCTACGATAATACCTTTCGAAGACGACGACCTCGACACCGCAAGACCCCTCGTTGAGCTTTTTAAAAAATCGTTTGACTACCTTGAGATGCGATTGGTCGGCAGTGTGGTTGTAGGCGGGGTGGGTGAGAAGGGCGATATTCTCAAAAAGCCGGACCGGTTGAACGAGGCGTATGAGTTGGGTAAACGTCTGGCGGACTGATTGAAGCGAGCCACAAAGTTTAGCACCTGCCGCGGCAACTTTCGTATAACCCGTAAGATTTTGTTTATACAGAAACAGTAACTTTATGAAATGGTCGATAAACGCAGGCCGGATATTCGGCATAAAACTCCGCATTCACGTCACGTTCTTTTTGCTGCTGCTGTATGTGTTCTTCTCGGATATAAAGGAGGGTTTTGGGCAGGCCGGGTTGTCGGTGCTGTTTGTGTGCGCGATATTCGCCTGCGTTGTCATTCACGAGCTTTCCCATAGTTTGGTCGCCCGCCACTTCGGCAGGGAGCCAAAGAGCATCACTCTACTGCCCATCGGGGGCGTCGCCGCGATAGATATGATGCCGACCAAACCGTCGCAGGAAATAGCGATATCAATCGTCGGCCCGGCCACAAATATCGTGATAGCGATTCTGCTCGCCCTGATTGGCGGTTCGTCAATGGCCGCTGCTCTCAATAAGAGCGCCAACCTGACCGCGTCTCAGTTATTCATCGCGAATCTTATCGCGGCCAACATAGTGCTGGCGGTGTTCAATCTCATACCGGCGCTGCCTATGGACGGCGGCAGGGTTTTTAGAAGCATCCTTGCGTTAAAATTTGGTTTTCTGCGAGCCACGCTGTGGGCGGTAACAATCGGCAAAGTAATAGCCCTGCTTTTTATCGTCCTCGGGTTTCGCTACAACCCGTGGCTTGCGCTGATTGGCCTTTTCATTTTCTCCGGCGCAAACAGCGAAAAGCAGCAGGCAATCTACCTGACTATGCTTGCTCAAAGGCCGCCCGATTTGACAATACCGTCCGAATATATTAACTTAAACCAGGATGACCGGATTACGCGGCAATAACCGCGCGGTCAGGCAATATCACCGTTATCGATTTGGAGGTATAAGGACATGTCGAGACAAGATGACAAGAGAATCAATCGCAGGAATTTTCTGAAGACGGCGGGACTGGTCGGGGTGGGCAGCGTAATCGCGGCGGCAAAAGCCAGCGCGGCTGGCGCCAATGAGCCGAATGCGCCGGCGGCGCAACCACCAATTCAAAAAGTGCCGAAACGTAAACTTGGCAAAACCGGCGTTGAAGTTCCCGTGCTGTCGCTGGGATTGGGCAGACCCGGTGAGCCGGCGGTCTTGAGACAGTCGCTCGACTGGGGCGTGAATTACTGGGATACGTCGCTTGCGGCAGGAAACGGGGCGAGCGAGCTCAGTATCGGCGAATTTATCGCCAAAAATCCCGATCGCAGGAAAGATATATTCCTCGTTACAAAGGAAAACAAATCAAAAACACCCGATGATTTGGAAAAATGCCTGCAAACATCACTGAAGCAGCTTAATACGAATTACATCGACCTGTATTTCGGCGTTTATATGGTAAATGATATGGTGCGATTCACCGACGACATAAAAAAATGGGCAGAAAACGCCAAGAAGCAAGGTGTGATAAAACACTTCGGCTTCACCACCCACGAGAATATGCCTCAGTGCCTTATGGCTGCCTCGAAGCTCGATTGGATTGACGCCATAATGATGAAATATGACTTCCGGCTAATGCAGGATAAGCAGATGCAGGACGCAATCGACGCCTGCCACAAGGCGGGTATCGGTCTTATCGCGATGAAGACGCAGGCAATGCGGCAACGCAGGGGGCCAGCCGATGCCAATGCTGCTGCCGCTGAAGCCGAAGCCGACAAAAAAATGCTTGCTCATTTTCTCGAAAAGGGTTTCACCGAAGGCCAGGCGAAAATAAAGGCCGTAATGGATGACCAGCGCATCAGCGCGGTTTGCTCTTCGATGACCAGCACTACAATGCTGATGACCAATATTGCTGTCGCACTCGATAAAACCAAACTTGCCGCCGAGGATATGGAAGCGCTCAGGCAATACGCACAGGCGACCTGCAGCGGATATTGCGCGGGCTGTGCGCATATTTGCGGGCCGGCGGCTTCGGGCGTACCGGTCAGCGATATCATGCGGGCATTGATGTATCACGACAGCTACGGCGATATTGCCCAGGCCAAAGCGGTATTCGCTGAGATGCCGGCTGACGTAAAACAGCGTTTACTGAGCGTCGATTACAGCATCGCGGAATCCCGCTGCCCGAACCGTATGCCGATAGGCAAACTTGTCGCGGACGCAGCAGCCAAACTGGCGTAGGCAGTTGCGGGAAGTGAGTTATGATTCGGATAACCGATGATACGGTCATCAGCGAGGGTGATATCGTTTATCGATTTTCCCGCAGCGCCGGTCCCGGCGGGCAGAACGTCAATAAGCTCAATACCCGTGTTACGCTTCTTTTTGATATCGACCACAGTCGAGGCCTGACGGCTGAGCAAAAGCAGCGTCTATTTGACCGTCTTTCGTCGCGGATTTCGGATGACGGTTTGCTGACGGTTGTCTCACAGAGGCACAGGACCCAAAGCGCAAACCGCAAATCAGCACAAAACCGTCTCGTTGAGCTGCTCAAGGCCGCTCTCAGAGACATGCCCGTGAGAAAGCAAACTGGTGTCCCCCACGGCGAAAAACAGAAACGCCTGCGTCGCAAGCGCCGCCGCAGCGAAATAAAACAGATGAGAAGGCCTGTAACGATTGATTAGGCGATGCTCGCGATATCACCATAAGCCAATGCCATCTTGTGCGAAAGGGCATGCTTATTGCTTTACTATTTTCACATACTCTAATACGGCGTTCCGAGGTTTTTCAGTGGCTTTCACAAGCACAACATGTATATCATTATTATCACTTACAGCAACATCAAATGAACCCATTCGCGGCTCAGATATTAACAAAGTAGCTCCAATCTTACCCGGTTGTAAATGGAATAACCCAGAGTCTGGTGTTTCAGAAAATGTCCCCCAAAAATTTTCCTGTGCCATAAAGATATGAATATTTCCATTTTTGTCAGCTATAATCTTAGATGCTAAGTTAGCTGTATCGCTCAATGTTTGCGTTTTTGTCAGTGTTTTATAACCGCTCCTATAAAAAACGCCTGATCCTTCATAAATAGTCGTCTGTTTTGTATTATGGAATTTCACGTATGACCAGACGCTATGAAGAACATTATTGCCGTCAATTGCTAAAAAAGGACCGTCAGACCCATCAACATTCTTTCGAAACAGTTCCATCGGTTTTTCCCAGCGGTTTTCCGTCAGGTCATATTGAGCACACATAAACTTGCTCGGTTCAATCAAGGCATATTGCCGCCCTTTTAACCAGCCAATGAATATATTTTGTGATGTAACAATTACGCTTTTCAAGACAGCGTAGTCATTATTTTCAATCCACTCTGGTATGTTATACTGGCCTAAAATCGTATTATCACGCACCCGCATGCCGAATAATCTGTCTGAAGTGAGGCCATGTCCGCCGGATAGTACTGCGCTCAAAAATGATATTGGATTAAGTCTGAATTCAGTGTAATTGCCTATTATAAATAACTCATTCGGATCGATCGCTACGACCCTGAGATAGTTTCGATGTGTTTCATTAGGGAAATATTTCTCGTTTGTCTTAAAGGATAATACCTTCGAAGGAGTTTCAGAAAGCTTATTGGTCTCATCAAGGGGATAAAAAGAAATTACTGCTTCTTCTGCAGAATTATTTATCGAATATACTTGTAATATGTTACTAACCGTTATAAAGTGCCATTCCTGAATTGGTGGCTTCCATGGCTTCCTGCTGCTGGACCACGAGTTGCCATCAAAACAGAACAATCGCATTTCGTACCCTCTGTCGAGATCGCATAAGCATAAAATGGCAATGACATTTTTGTTCGTAAAAATCTCGACGGCCTTATAACAACCTTCGTTGCGGGGTATTGCATCCAATTGCTGGCTATATGTTTTATAACTATCCGCCTGCTGGAGTATGTCTGCCTTAGTTGTTGCAATCATTAATAGAAACAAACTTAGTGGGACAAGCTTTTTCATTATCCGCCCTTTTAATATCACAGGTGAAATAAATAGGGACAGCCACCTATTATTATCTTTATCTTCAATTTTATTTGACCGAGTCATCCATCGGCATACCGAGTTGTTTGTAGATGCCTTGTCTTGCGGCCTTGTCCTTTTCGAGTATCACTCTTGCGTATTCAGCCACATCTTTTGCCTTTGCCCTTGGGACAACCACAACGCCTTCGCCGTCGGCGACGATAATGTCGCCCGGCTCAACCAGTGTGCCGCCGCAAACTACGGGACGGTTCACTGATTCTATTTCGTTTCTGCCAGGCCTGATTCCCCTGCCCACTTTTTTGAGATACAGCGGCATCTTTTCTGTTATGATTTCATCGGTATCACGTGATGTGTTGCTGGTAACCACGCCGATGCATCCGGCTAATTTCCAGACCATTATGTTGTTGGACCCGATGGAACCTGTGTCGCCGTCGCCGGCCTCTTCGATGACCAGAACGGTCCCCTTGCGGATAAGAGGTATAAACGGCTCTGGAGAAAAATTAGTGTACCAGTTGTCTCTCCATTCGTCGTATGGCTTGGCCTCCGTCGTCGGTGCCTGCGGTTTGTTCGTCGGGACATACCTGACTGTAACCGCGATACCCTGGATGCGGTGCGTATAATGCTCCGTGTCTTTCCATAATGGCTTAATTTCAGGCGACATCGTTCCTATGTTCTTCAAGCCAACTTTGTCCATTCCGTCCACGACATCGGCTACGCGCAATCCCTTATACAGATTCAGCATCTCCTCGTCTTCCTGTGCGCTGTAAACCTTTGTCGCGATGTAATTTTTGCCCGCCTTCAATTCTTCGATGTTGGGTTTTGCCGCCTTTGAAGCGTTCGCACCTGCGGGTGGCGCAGCGTTGACGGCTTTGTTTGGCTCAGCGGTTATCGCCGTATTCGAGCATGAAGCACAGGCCAGAACCATAAACAACGATAAAACTAAAATCATCACCTTCGATTGTCCAGTTTTCATCTTTTTGTCTCCTTGAATGGTGTGGTTTTTCCTGTTTGTTCCAAACTCTTTTATCCTATAAGTTCTACGTCAATGGTTTTTCCCGCCACGGGTCCCGCCGCAAGGGCAAGTTCTTTTCCAAGTCGAATTGTCTCCTGCATCGCATCGGCATTGTCGGCGATTTTGCCCGCTTCGTCGGCGTTGCTTACAAACAGATTGGCAAAATAACCCATATCAATTGCGTCCAAGTAGTATTTCATCATCAGCCGGATGCAATCGAATGCTTTCCCTCCTTTTTTTCCTCCGACGGCAATGACCATAGCGAGCCGGCTTATCTCTCGCGGCCCAATGATGGGACGCTTAAGAATATATTTGGTTGCCCACAGGCACTGGCAGCGGTCGATTAGTATTTTCGCCTGCGCGCAGACGCTCATAAAAAATATCGGCGATGCAAAAATCAGGCGGTCCGTAGCGAGGATTTTCGGAAGCACCGCCTGAAAATCGTCTTGGACGGGACATTCGCCCGTCGCGTAGCACGCACCGCACGCCGAACAGGGTGTGATATTGAACTTGCACAGGCGCAGGTATTCCGCCTCGGCGCCGGCGGAACTGGCTCCAGACAACGCCTTGCGCAAAAGTATATCGCTGTTACTGTTGTCTCTCGGACTGGTTGATATCCCAAGTACCTTCATAACTTCCTCTAAAAGAAGCTACTTGCGGCTTCTCGTTTCCCTTGATGTGTTTTCGTAATCGGCCTGAATGGAATTCAAGACCTTCTCGATATCCTTAACGTCCATGTCCAGGTCGGGATACTTTTTCGCAAGGGTTTTGAGGTTTTCAAAATCGCTTCTGGCACCCTGCAGAATACTCAGGAATTTGGGCGCCGGCTGCGGGTATTTCGACTGTTTTATCTTCAGGTCAAGCGATTTTACTATCTCATCCATACGGCGTTTCGCTATTTGCAGCTCTTTTCTGGCGTTTGCTATTTTCTTGTCGGTAAC